>JGI20166J26741_11647696_pt1 | contig 11267 bp, 2 predicted proteins | sample TergutCu122P5_FD_26741 | JGI IMG/M metagenome (IMG submission 26741) | reverse complement strand
GAACATCAAGTGAATAATCTTCTGATGCATCCTCCTCTGAGGTTGACGAATCTGATGTAGATGACACATTCGAAGATGTGTTTGAAATAAGATGACCATCAACATATCTCAGTTCTGGACCATCATCATTCGATGGAAGGCGAAGAAAAGACTCGGAGACAGTTATATGAACATCAGACGGACCACCACCTATTGCTGAGCTATCATATTCAGATATCTTGCCAGACAATCCAGGAGCATGTTTGGCAAGTTCAATACTAGTATAGCTTTCCCTTCTTGAAGGTGAACTAGGAGAAGATCCTGGACTCTCTCTAACCTCAACAACTCGATCCAAACCAGTCATGTTACCCTCCATTAACGATCTTATGATGGCCGTTGCCACTGAATCACTTGATGACCTACTGTGTCGCCTTTCAAATTTCACCCGTGCCTTCTTAGTACATGGGGTTCGGATCCTGCCAACCCCTGTATCCACATTATTAAGTTCAGGAGCTTCTTCATCCACTGAAGACTCAGACTGCAATTTTGTTTTGAGGGCTATCAGTTTCTTCGATAATTTGTTCTGAGGAAATAATCGTATTGCTCTCAGTCCCCTGGAAATCCTATTTCCATGCTGTGTCTCTGCACGCATATCTTCTTGCTGAAGTAGGTTTCTGAATGATGATTCGTCTAGTGTACTTGTTAAACTCTGTGTGGACCGACCCATTTTCTTACAAGATGATGCAATGCTACGCAGATCCGCAGCAGGCTGAGAGAAATGACGCCCATAGTCTGGACGTGGTATGAGACGATGCTGTGCCACTGAATGGTCTACTTTAGTGCCTGCAGCTAAATATCGAGGTACAACTAACACCGGATGCCTTGCCTGCTTCTTTTTAGGCTTCAGCTTCGTAACACCTGAAAACCCTGGTCCAACTGTTGTTGGTGAAAGACTCTCTTTACACAGTTCTGTACACAGTGGAGGAGACGTAGGAGACACAATATTAGGTGTTGGTGGGGTAACACAAAGCTTGGGTGAAGGAGGAGCCACACACAACTCAAGGGGCTGTAGCAAGCCACTCTCACTGCTTTCTACAAAGCATCTATCATCTACAGCTGATGCTGAAACCATGCCACTAAAGTGACAAGGAAATGAAAGGACGGGGAGAAAGAGAAAAACCAGAAGACATGTTTTAATCCACTGCACTGATTACAGACACAGTGTTAATGATACTTATTTAAACTGTGTACCTGAATAAACAGATTGTTCTTAATTATAACAGGGTATTGACTGTGAAAGGCTCTGCAATAATGTAATTGTAATTTTCCTTGAAGCTACAAATTTAACTTTTCAACACATATGTGTGATCACATTGTTTCTGTTTTTTTCTGATTTGAATCAATGTACAAGGGTTATCAAGGAAAAATGAACAATACTGACAAAGATGTATTAACAATTCCAATGGGAACCAAAGTAATGAACCAAAAAATTACCTTCTTCTTTACATATTCTTGTATATAAATCTTGTACCATCTAGTATTTGACATAAAAGACAATAAATAATGTCAATTTTGAAATATTAGTTGTAACAGACTATGCTTCTGTTAATGTAACAATTCCAAGAGTCTTGTTGAATGTTTCATTATTATTTACTCCATGTTGACATCAGTAACTCAAACTGTACAGTGTCGAATGATAGGATAATTAAAGAATAATGAGTTAGGAAAAGACATGGAAGGAAGCAGTCATGGCTAATTTAACGTACTATCCCAGCAGTTACTTGAAGGCCCTGAGGAAAACTAAGAGAAACCTCAGGATTGTAAGCCTCTGTTTTGAGATTTGAACCCAGAACTTCCAAAATATTAGGTGGTAGCGCTAAACACTTGAACAAAACATTCAGTGCCATCCAGATGTAAAACAAATAATCAAACATCTGCCACCTTAACATCAAGAACAATCTACAAATAGAATATCAACTACGGAGAAATGAAGACACATACATTATCAGAACACTCTCATTCAAAAAGGCAATCTTCTTTAATACCTAATCACAAAAAAAACACAGTCTTGAGTGAGGAGGGCTACAGGCATGAACAGATATTCACTGGGACTGGATGGACTAATTACAGTGAAATCTCCATTTAAAGTTCACCACAGGGTTTATATTTCTTATCTTAAATCAAGAAATAGCTTAAATTGAGGTCACAGAAATAATTCATTAAATATCTATTTTCACCTCACAAAAAAAAACACTCAAAAACCTTCAATTCTGAAAATAACAAGGGGCTCTATCTTCCCAGCAGGCCTAATATCTTGGCAGCAACACAGCAGTACTGTTAGTTATTCACTCAATTTCTTCTTGCATTTGTAAGTTTCCCACCTGGTAGTCTAACTACTGCCTCCCAAGAGTAGTAGAATGTGCTGTTTCATCTGCACTAAAAATGCTTTTCTCTTCATACCACGCAAAACAGCAGGCAGTGATTCATCACTCTGGTATTCAACAGGCTCTTGGCTCACACCACAACACTCTCCAAATGAGGTATCCTACATCATTCCTCAGATTACATACATGCAGCCAACCATCTGAGACTTTATTTACTGGTCTTCTCACAAGAGACAGGTCCATTGCTGGGCACTTTATCACATATCACTTGCTGCAACCACTTCACTTTTCTCCTTTTATACATGTTCTGCAAGTTTCACATTCTTCCTTTTTTGTACTTTTTTTTTATCATGCACACATTTCATTTATCCTTCCCTTATTTCGTCATTCGATAGCCAGGCTGTACTGAAAAAACAGTGCAGGTCCATGACAGCCATTTCTGTGCACTACATATTCGCATTATCTTCCCCTTGGACAAGCACACATAATTTGATATTGACAATCAGCTTTTCTTTTGTTCCCATGTTTGTTCTAATTTTAACAGCAACAGATTCACAATATGGGCACAGAAATTATGTAAATACATCATTTTATATATGAATTTCAACATAAGAAAATCTTCTCTCAAATATGAACTACATGTAATACGAAAATTATGTGTGGAGATAAACAAAGTACACAAAAGACATGTAACATTGGCACATTGCTCCAACTCACTATGCCCACATGCATTTTGTCAATGATAATGACACATTTACCTAATGTCTCTCTGACCAAACAGCAACAGAATGTAAATACAGTACCACACCAACAGGTAGAGTTCATGTAAGAACTGGATCTTCATTCACTAAATGTGAGTAATACACTAAAATAAGAAACTCTAACTGGGGAAAATTATACATTATTCACATGGGGCTTTGGCTAAAAACCACAAAAAATGCAAAATGCATGAAACAATCAGATCAGAAACCTTAAATCAGGATTCTACACTATGGCATGTCCACCATTTAAAAAACTACACGCACAGTCATAAGCTCTCACGGTTTCTGCTTTTATGACAAAGAACTGAAATAAAACTAAGTTTCTTTTACAAGACAATGGTAAAAGTGATTCAGAGTTTGTGAGATCTGAGGTTCTGACAGCAGTGCTGATTGAAGATCCATGCTTTTTGTTATATCACACCATGTCAACTGGTAAATAGTCCACAGTAGTCTGTTTATAGATCTTGGAGGCAGTAAGCTCCTCCTCAATTCACCAACCATTTACCATACTTACCTGATACCCCCTCACCCCTTCACAAACTTAAATTATTACAAAAAATTTCCCCACAGAACATGTTGTAGTTCTTGTCTTATTCGCAGATAAAGATGGTACCAAATGAAACTGCATCATATTTCACAAGATCTGAGACTTCAATCAAAAGTTTACTTGAGGTCTTTGTTCCTCTGGAACAGTAAGCAGTGTAACATCCCAGAAGAATAAATAACTCATTTACAACACCGTGGAAGCCTGAAATTACCCAAAGTTTACTTATTTGTTCAAAGAGTTTATGTCCTGCTTTAAGAATGTATTCCCTCCCACCCCGTTTCAGTTCGCCATTGCCTTGATCACGAAATGTAACAATACGTTTCTAGGCTGTTCAGTGCCGAATGTTCTCACACACACTGTCCAGCAAGCTACACATGACTGTCCACAGACTCAGATTTTGAACTCCATCATTACAATACTATGTATGTATTGTTATGAACAGTTAATGCTGATTTTATTAAGCATTAACAATGGCAAGCAATCAGAGCAACAAATAACAAAGTGTTCTGTATTAAACCGTAGTAATAAGTAAAAGTCTTGAGAAAGATACAAGTTCAACAGCACAGTGAAGCTGCTGAAGTTACTGACATACTGAGTGCCTCACTTTGTACTGTAGGCATAATGTCTTTGCAAACAACTGCACACGTAAGTTACATATTTCCATATCTCAACCCATCACCACAAAAAGAAAAATGTTGCAGTACCAGCCAGCAGGAGTCACTGCAAAGAAGAAAAGGAGCCACTGTCAGCCTGACCATGGGCTGTAAATTGTGCCTCTCCACACAGCTTGGTGTGGTTCATGGTCGTCCCAAGTTCAGCATCATTAAAGAGAACTTGGTAACTGCTACCATCAAGCACAACCACCAAAAAGGCCTTTTCTGTGGTTTATTTTACAATGCTGCCACTATCTGACAACAGCCCTGATGGCGGGACAAGTGACAAAATGATAAACTGGAAAGGATGTGATCACAAGGAAATGGAAAAAATTACCATGGCATTTCCTTGGAGGAAATGAGGAAAACCACAAATAACCTCATTTACGATCATTGGTGGGCTGCAATGGTGTAGTTGGTACAGCAACTAGCTACAGGTTGGATGGACTGGCAATCCAATCCTGGTGGGGACAACATTTTCTGCACCGGTCCAGACCAGCCCTGGGGCCCACCCACCTTCCTATACAACAGGTACCGGGTCTCTCTGCCAGGCGTAAAGTGGCCAGGCCGTGGCGTTCGCCATCCACCCCATCTATTGCCGAGTTTAAAGAAAGAGTATAGCTATACCACTACTCCCCCTCTGGGCCTACATGGCCTCTTACAGGATGAACTTTGCTTTTTTACTTTTTTTTAGGATGGCTGGTACCTTGCCAGTAAAATGCCCTTGGTTACAGGATTAGTATAGAATTGCTATATACTCCCTTATAAAAGCTATTCACAAAGTGCATAAATGAAAATAACAACTCTAAACAATTGAATGCATTAGTTGGCTAATGAAAGTGATTAACTCTAAACAATGTTAGTGTATAACACATAAGTGTTTAGGGTCTCTACTTCTCTGCGAGGAACTGAATTACCCTGTTCCATTCATCCTCTCTGATCTTGCCTATCCTAACACCACTAATCCACCTCACACAACTAGTAGAGCAGTGTAGTTTCCTTGACAACCAGAATAGTTGCCAAAAACCATAAGATCTTTAGCTCCACAGACTTCTTCTGTACTACTGGTGGTAGTGTACCTGCTGTGTGCTGCCCAGAACTGACAGACTAACTGTTCTGCCAGGTTCCCACATAACAATAACAGTGTGTCTAGTTTTTCTATGCTAACTAGTCATGTAAGAATATGGGAGAGAGGGGATTGCTGCCAAAGTAGGTCTGAATTTGACCCAGTTCCTCAGACACCACACTGATGAGGCATGTGATGTGAACCACGATAACATAGGAACAGGCTGCAAGGCCCGTTTCTAAATGTGACTGGGTGTGGTCTGGAATGCCCCTGCAAACCCTACACTATCCTGCTACATGTTTAACATGCCACGGCTACATGTAAGAAGAAAACTACTATAAATTGCAACACTCTGTCCTTTAAAATACAATTTCATTTACTACACTACACATTGTTCCTTTGCAATAAAATACAATGTGCCTGAGCATATACAGCAGACAGATGCATTGCAGATACTTCTGATGAAAGTTCAGTCATTTCATCTCTGCTTGTAAACAAGTAGTGGAATGGTGGTAGGGATATAAACTGACTAAACAACCAACTGTAAGCATTTATGTGCTGTTGGCAGTACCCAGTACCTAATACAGCAATGGAACATGGCTAAATATAAAACTGCCAGAGCAGGCATAAGGGCATAATGCAAACATCATTACATGAAAATTCTAACCCTGAATTCTGCCTCTCGTGTTTATTAGTACAGCTTTCACTGCTGAAGAAAAATAAATGTGAGCATTAAATGCTATTATCTGGGCAATGATAATGAATCCTACACAGAACTTGGAGTGGAATATCTCACTTTAAAATCATAAAATGCAAATAGAAAAGACATTCCCAAATACACTAAAAACATCAATACTTGAACAAGAAAAAATGGAACAAGTTTAAAACAATCATCAGTTATTCTGCAGTCATTATACTGTAACAATGTCAAAATCCCTGTTGCCATGGATCTGTGGGGACACCCACATGTCAGCGCATCTCCCCACTATTCAACTCTCTCGCACACTCCATCTGTCTTCCCGCTAGCCATGCAGCCCTTTTCAGGGCCCCAACTAGCGGGAGTCAGTAAGCAAGCCACGCCTGCTCATTAAGCCAGCTACACAAGCTATCCAATGGCAGGGGCAAGCCGACCAGCTGAGTTCGGGATAAAAAGAGGCCACCTTACAACCCGGACTTCATTCAAGCATTCGTTCATTCAATTCAACACTTGCCACATCAAGAGATACATATCAAGAAGGAAGAAACAACGCCGGACTGCCCGGCCACGATGCCTCATGGACCGGGCACTACACCGCTGAGCAGAACTCGCTTTCCAGCAGCACACAGCCCTGCGCCTGCACCAGCCGCCACAACACACTGCATATCTCCGACTGCCACCAGCAACGCTGGGGAAGGCCCAGTGACATCTACCGATCCTGACTACTGAGCCATGCTCAGCTTCTCAACTCACTGTACATGAGATCACACTCAATAAATACTGTTATTGTTGGAGTGCTGCAGTTGTCATTCCAAGCAACCCTGCAGTACTTCCGCATTGGTGACCCTGACATGATCACCTTCAGATTCATTCAGACCTGATCTTGCTCCTTCCAACTGTCACTTCTTAAGATGTTACCAATCCCATCTGTGCCCCACATTTGTAGAAAAACATATTCAAGGAATGGAGAAGTGGCTCCATTTCGCAGATCACTTTCTGTATCAATGGGTACACAAATCTGCTCTCTCAGTTGCTTACGTGATTCGATGGAATGGGGTTATGAGCAAAAGCGCCTCACTTACAACCCATATGTCTGCTAGTTTCATGAACAAGTTCCACTTCTCTTCAGTACACTTTGGTGCAGAAAAATAGAGAGGTGCGTTACTTTCTGAGCAACCCCTCTAACTTCCTTCCTCAATACTAAGAAACAATAGGGTATGCAGTAGTGCAGTTGATTGAGGCACTATGCTACAAACCAGAAGACCGCAGGTACAGTTCCCAATGGAGTCACTGAGATTTTTCAATGATTTAAACCTCTCGGATGCACTATGACCCTGGGGTCGACTCAGCCCACTTCAACAGCAATGAGTACCAGGCGTATCTCATGGGGGTAAAGGAGGCCATTGCATAGGGAAGACAACCTTGCCATCTTCATGGGCCAACTGTCTATAAAATCTGTAAGCCTCAACCTCCTGCAGACCTAATAGGCTTGCCAGGCCTGTAATGGGATAGCTATAGCTTTACCTATGCTTTTTTAAGAAAAAACACTGATGACATATTTCCATAATTTGGATGTTAATGTTTGGAATCCCCTTGTGTTATCTACCTATATTAATAGGCAGAATTTAAACACTGTCAACATGACTTTCATCATCATCATCAAATAACTTGTGACATTAGCTCTGGTAACATGTATTGACTTTTAGTTAGTTATCTTCAATTCCTGACAAGGGTATTTACAGTAAAAATTGCCTTAATCTTGCTTCTATATCAAGTTGCAAAGAGTTGTTTTTACATCTAAAATTTCCCTAACCATTTATATTGGTTACAATTAACATTTTTGTTCTCTTATAAGTGTGATATCTTCCATTGCTGGTTTCCTTTCTTCGTTGTTAAAGTGTGTTGTTTTAATTAGGAATTATTAGTGACACAAATGGTATTGTTCTCAATCACTGTAATAAATTATCATTACTTAATAAGTGACCTATATAGTAGGTGCTTCAAGTACTGTTTCAATAATTAATTTCTTTATTAATATAAATTTGTACTGTATGAACATTTGTTTCTATAGATAGAATACTCAGAAAAAAATCTCATAGGACTGCAAAGAACAGCAAACCTGAGGATTCCCATTTTGCAGGATATAAAGCTGCATCACTGGGCAAGTTCTTACTGACATTTAAAGGGAACATAGGCTCCTTCTCAGGGGTTACAAGGACCAGTCTCCCCACTTACACTGCTGTGAAAAACCTCAAAATGTTCAAGAGCAGTACTATTTGTATTACATCATAAAACTCATACCACACTGTAAAAAAGTTAGTCCTGTGCCTCAATACCACATACGACAATATGTAAGAAACAGAAGCAATGTTCCAAACACACACACACATTCTTAGGCCCAACATTGGACAAGGATGTTAGACAGCCACTGTGTTAGGGGTAAACTATGGTATCAAACGGACACATCAATGAATGGGTGATCACCAGGACGTTTCTAACCACACCAGTTACAGAAAATGCAGAATGTACTTCGAAGAAATCCCCTACATAAATAAATCAAATGACCCTGCCTCAATAGACCTAAGACAGACAGAAACAGGGTAAGAAATGGGTAACACTACCCAGAGGGGTTTTTATATAACAATATCATACCATGACCCACTGTCACACATTCTGATTTTATGACATCAATACTGATGTTACAGTTGTTGATAATAGCAGAAAAATTTGTATTGATAATGGAGCATGGCATCAAAAGGACAGAGCATAGCATATCAGAGCCATGGAGACAGAGATTAATGACATGATCTTTAGAGAAAAATGTACAAACATTATTGCTGTTTACAGCTTCATTATGACATTTAGTTAACATTCTACGTGCAGAAATGCAGCAGTTTCAAATTCCTAACTCTCAAGTAACTGCAGAATAACTTCAAGTCAATCCATGACATAGTTGGACCAAAATATTAAAGTTTATGGAGAATAAATATTCAGTATGTCAACAGAAAAAAAAAATATTTAGCAATTCATGGCATCCACAATTCAGATTAACCAGCACAATGAACACTCAGTGTTATCTTGGAATTAAATCTGTTCCACTTCACTGATGGGTTGTCTCTCTTTAATAATTCAAAAACATCTCAAAGTAACCTAGGTTAAAGAACAGCTAACACAAACCCTTCCTACATTCAGTACTCTGTCTGTGTTACTTTATTCACTGGTAACTTGTCCAAACTATGACATCTATCCTAAGTCTGATGACAACTCACACTGACAACAAAATATCACTTTCAGAATGCGTACCAGGCACATGATTTTCTTTCCTCTGTCACCAGATGACACACGTAACATTCAAAAATTCTACATTCTGCCCACAGAGTGTTTTTGTGTATACCAGAACAAACACTGACTACTTCCTTACACAACATTAACTGACTGGTTTTCATAACATAGAGTATGTTTACTGTGTAGTACAAACTGAATCTTTAAATACAATTAAGATTAAATTTTAATGATAAAACATTACCCATAACACTAATGACAAATATTGACCCTCAAACACTAAAAAGAATTAAATTCACTGCAGAGAAGTGAAACACTGCTTACTCCACATATTGTTGTGCTGATGTAAAGTGATAAAGTCCCAGGTTATCTGACACTTCTGATTCAACAACAGAAGTTACACAGCAATGAATGAAAGAGGAACTGATTACAGATGTGGATGTAACCAATTTCAAGAAGCTATCACAAAATCTGCAAGGAGAGGCTGTGGAATGCCACAGAAACCTTTCAGAATAGCCAATGGCCAAGCCAAGATTCAAACTGAACACCTGCCAAATACAACCTACAGCATCAATGTTATAGTAACGAACTCAACATTCACTAAGTTTAAACTATCATGTCAGATCTTACAGCCTTACTGAAGCTTTCAAGTGCATATCTTCAAGTTTAATCAGATGTCAATATAAACACATAAAATATTTAAGCTAGCTTATCTGAATTCTGCAATAAGATGCACTGATAAGAATGATCAAAAACAGAAATATCTGCATATAAAACTTTAGAACTGCACTTACTCATCCACTGCTGTTATATCAAGGGGAAGTGGAGGCTGGGATGAAACTTCTTGCAGTTTTGTTAACGTGACAGCTGTACCAATCCCTCGCACTACAATACCAGATTCTCCTTCCAAGTCAAAACACTGATTGTACCTGCCATTCAGAACAAAAGACTGGTAGCTAACATCCTCACAAGAGATGATATTTAGCAATTAATGAACACAAACCACGTTGTTAAAATGACCATGTATTTTATATTAAGCATAACTTTTGGAAAATACAAATTAAACACAAAGTTGCATGCAGTTATGTTTTAATGACCACTTTCTTAGCATTTCTAAGGTACTTTTTATAATATAACATGGGGAACATGCTCCACAGTTGCAGCTTCTGTGTGAAATTCTAGACAGCAAACTGATGACAAGAGGTTCCAGTGAAGCACATTTTGTGAAAATCTACTTTACATATCATTCTGGTTTGTGAATGTGTGAGCATTAGTGGATGACAGCCATACCATATGGCAGGTGTCCTTACAAAGTAAAGCAGTACCTATGTTTTGGTCAGCACTGCAGCATAGTACTTTGCCAATAACATCAATCAAGTTGTTTCTTAAAACCTTTTTAATTTCATGGCATGAATATTCAACACAACTGATTTCACAATATACCTCTACAGCTACAATATGATATATATATAAATGAACCAAATGCAGAGTTTTCTGTAGAAATCATAGCTAGAAATGCCATGGTGATGTAATATTACATGAGACCTGGAAGATACCATGTTGTGCCTCACATAATATTTCACTCTCATATGCTGCTTCAGATCACATGTTTCTCCTATATTATTTAATTTGAAGGAAGAACTCTGTTAGATGCTGCACTCTGAGAGTTGAACTGGAGCAATAAGAGCAGCACCTGCCTGTTTTGAGCAAGCAGTGTTAAAAAATCTTTATTTATACCTAGCATGCTTGATTTTTTATTATGGAGAATCCAAACAGCAAAGGGAATTAGAACAGCATAAGAAAGTACTGCTGTCCGACAATATTCATCAGAATATTCCCTCCACACCCCCTTAAATCGATGAATTTAATTCTGACACTGAAGGGTTAAATGGGTGGCT
>JGI20166J26741_11647474_pt1 | contig 11270 bp, 6 predicted proteins | sample TergutCu122P5_FD_26741 | JGI IMG/M metagenome (IMG submission 26741) | reverse complement strand
TCCAACCACTCTTATATCGTCTGCTATCGCTTCATTTCCATCACTCCGATAACTGTATACAATCACGGATGCAAAGTTTCTTTCGCCGCCATTTTGCACCCCGGATTCTGCGCGCGCTCTCTAATTTCCCATGTGTGGTGCTAGTGCGTGTTTACGGATGGCCGCTTCATCGTTTACGCAGCTGCAGGCGTGCGCCACCAAATACTCTCCACCAGCAAGTTATCCACGCTCCGTGGTCCATATCACGGAATAGCCTTCAGCGCGGATACTTGCTCCTGAGGTCAGCGAGTAGGGGGACGTCCTGAAATAGTTCGTTGGATTATTACGTAACCGTTGTTATTCTCTGTGACGAATTGTAATAGCACGAATTAAGAAATGTGCGGTAGAACAGCGTGGTGTGTAAATTGATAACTATTTGATATTGCGTTCATGAAATAAGAGCTGATGTTAATGGTGATATGTACTAATAAGCGACTCGCTTGTAAATGAAGTCAAATGTCGTCATGCTTGGTTCCATGCCGATTTCGTATTGGTTTTGATGCTTTGTCATAGTTCGCTAGCATAGTCCCCCCCGCAAATTTCCATGCGAAATGAACTGGACATATTGCTGTACTTTTTCCTGGAGCCAATGCGTCTCTTCTAGTGGCCCTGCAGACAGCTTTCAGCCATTCTGCAACAGGCTGCAGGCTCTACTCCAGCCGTGTGATGACATTACATTGGTGGATAACCTCTACACTTGGTTGATGTGTCATTCTAAATAATTTAATAAAAACTGGTAGTCGTATGTAATTCTGTAGTACAGACCATGCAGTACCCGATATGCAACTGCAATATACTCCAACAAGCTTCAGTCACGCTATGGCATTGTGAAGGAGAGCATACGTGGGGAAAATGAAACATGTTGTTCTGCATAACGTATTGTGTCCGCTCTTCGTCTTTATTGATGAATTATACTAGTGTGTGGTGAAGGACACATTAGTTAGACAGTATTCCTGTATGTGTTCTTTGTCTTGCAGTTCCCTGTGCGCAGAAGATGTGCAGAAGGCTTGCAGTTATCGTGATAAGACCTCTGGCACATACAGATTACCACAGTGGGCCAGTAATGCCAAGAACGGGCAGCAGTACATACCATCACATAATGTTGCCCCAACAGATGTGACACCAGTCCTTGTGTCTGGCTCATATTTCAGTTATGAATCTGAGAGAATGCTGCAGCCTATGATGTGGGGCATGATACCAATTTGGCATAAGGTCAGAGTTTTAAGAATGTGCAGTAGTTCGGGTACTTTTGAAATACAAGATATTTCACTTATCTTGTCACTGAGAACTGCAGGTTTATCATGTAGGAAACCTGCATCTGTCTGCGCATCCTGTGGCACCCTCCATACTCTGAGGTGTGATAAGAGAGAGAGATACTGTATTAATGCATGTTTTTATATTGTGTGGTTATTACATGCAGGCATTTTTTACTACTACTCACCTACCTCTGTTTAGCAGAGTCCTTCTTGAGAAGTGAGTAGATCCTCAGGTAGCCATAAAATTGAGTCAGATGAATCCAGTCTGCACTGTCACACAATTTATATCAGCAGTCTTAATACTAGTATTCCATCTGCATGTATGTTTGCAGTATAATCCCTTTCGTGTAGGATATTTACTGAAATTCATTGTGCACTGCTTTGAGTTTCTGTGTACACACAATTATGATTTATGACTGTTGTCAAAAAACACCTGATATTTGCTAGGTTTATTGACTGTCTTGGTATTTCATGTACAAAACCCCTTTCAGATCGTAATTTTGTTCTCTCAGAAAATAGTTTGTGTCCTGTCTGTACCCCCATGGTGTCATTAAAGTCAGCTCTACTGTTTTTCACAAGCAGTGGGATTGTCCTCTATGCTAGTTGTGGCGCTAAAGGTGCTAGTTTTGGTGCTGTATTAACAGTTGTCCGCTATTATCATTTCCTGTGACACAGATCATGACAGACACATACGTTGACTTACCATATTTACATGAATGTAAGGTGACCCTGACAGTAAAATGTCCTTCTCCCCTCCCCACTCTGAAACTTAAGTTTCTGGGAATATAGGTATATTGATTTTAGCCAAGTTGTTATGTTGTATAGTGTTTGCATACTTAATATATTTTGGAATGAAGTTAACATCAGAGTTAAAATGTTAGAGTATTACTGTAGTAAAAAGTTACTAACACCGCACTGAATTAACTAGTCACTGGCAGTACTTTCACTAGAAGAACAACCATTTCATAGGATGGTCTTGTTATCTTATCTGCTGGTGATAATGGGCACAGTTTACAGATAGCATCCTTTCCGTATATTAGGAATGTGGACCATCTTTGAATGGTCTGTTATCTGTCACATCAGGAACTTGTAACTGAGAGGTCATGTTTCATGGAATGATGATTAGATCTGTGTTTAGGAGTCAAAGTTTGTGTTTTCACTTTCTCCATAATGTAACCCTTGAAGGCCAAAAACCAGCACCTAGAAAGCTGGCTAAAGTAATGACACTTGTGACTTCTATATGAGGGGCCCAGTGTGAATGTTTGCTGGGAAATTGGTTGCACTGGCTGAGATGTTTTGTTCCTGCCCTCAGTCCCTCCCTCCAGACAGATGCTGGAGTAGTATCTGAGAGTGGTTTATGTTAAGATAGTCTTTCCTCTTTTCATAGCTTCATAGGTCCAGTAGGCCCAGGCCTCCTGTTTACTGAGGTTGCACAATCACACTCAGACACACCACACTTGGTAGGACTCTCTGGATGAGTGATCAGCCATCACAGAGACCTCTACCTGACAGCACACAAGACACACAACACATCCCTGCCACTGGTGGTATTTGAAAGCCACAGTTCCAGCAAGTGAGTGGCCACAGACCTGTGCCCTAGACCGTGCGGCCACAGGGATGAGCTATGCTATGATAGTACCTGAGAGTGTTTTGAAGTATTCCATTCTGTGCATTATGTTGTTATTAAACACCCTTTAATTATACCAGCTAACTGCACAATGTGTATTCATTTCATACATTTATTGTGTTTCTGCTGTATGTTTCAGTGTCACATTCGCAATCTTTGGGGAGAACTGTTGTGCCCTTTACTTAAAACCACATGTTGTTATGTAGCTATTAACTCCGGTTTCTACAGTAGTTGTGTCGTAAGTTATAGAAGGTACAACTGTGCATATACAGATGTTACACTTTTTATACAGTAAATAGTTAAAATCTTAGATGTGGCACCACTGTACAATTTGTTAAAATCTTTGACAATCTGTGGTTAAAACCTTCTATAGGTTAGACGTATGTGTACAGTCGGCTGTGATTGGCTGTTGTTTTTTGTGGGTTATGTATTAACCTGACAGTATATTTTCATATCTCATATTTTCATATTGGGTCCATGGGATGTAAAACCAGGAGGAAGACCCAGTGTTCTGTTATAGTGGCGTTTCCTGTGTTGCGGCCAGTAGAATAAGAATGTAATGAATAAACATGTGCATGTAGTTGGTATAATTAAAGGATGTTTAATACAACGAGATCAGTTCATGTTACAGTATTACCCTAGATTACGTCATGCCCTCATCCTTCCATTTGATGCCGTGCAGTCGGAGCAGCTGACACTGAAACTGTAAACAAATACCAGCAGCAGCAGCAGTAGCAGTAGCAGTAGCAGTTGATCTTCCATATTTTGTCATGTGATTTTTGTTTGTCCACTAGGGTGACTGTAAATCACACGGTCTGTCAACAAACAATTGCCGTTTAGAAGGTCTGCTAAGTTCTAAACTGTATTTGAGGCCATTCAACAAGGGACAGCGATGTGTGATCGTGTGTGATGGCTTTTATGAGTGGCAGACTACTAAGGGCAAGGGCAGCAAGCAGCCATACTTCATCTACATGCCACAGGATGAAGGGGTAAATTTGGAATAATACTAATATGAGTTTTTCTAGTCATTGATAGCACCAGAAGATGGCTACCGGAACTGGCAGGAGATGATTACCTGTGTGGCACTAGAATTAAGATCCAAGTCTGCCAAGGTGACATTGTGTTGTGAGGTGAAGGTTCATAGTGCCCTCTTCTGCAAGGCACAGCTTTGTATTCCAGAAGATTGAATCCTCAGCAGCACCACTGAGAACAACAACACTGTGAGAAGGTCAAACCTCACACTAATCAGAGTTGTTACTAATCACAAGTAGGAATATAAGATGGCAGCAATAACTGGTTGGGGGAGTATGTATGTATGTGTATATGTGTGTGTGTGTGTATTCCTGAGTGGTATTGGAATGTCCACCTTGGCTGATAAAGGTCTGCAGCTTAGCTCCAAACAGCAGCACTGCTTAGTGCATATTGTTGTGTCAGTTTTAGTATCTCACATGAATAGGGCTGTCTTTACTGCACCCTTAGTTACTGATGATGCATAGAGCATGTTCAATAAGTAAGTTGCCCCCAGTCATAACAGTTCAATCCTTCATAGGTGTCAAGTTTAATGTAGACAGCACTTGTGCTTAAGTCACTTGTTCTTCACAAGTGTAATATAAAACAGCAATGTAGTTGTATATATGGAAGTATAAAACTGGGCTGTAGGAATGTAAGATAAAGTTTTCCTATATTTTGTGCTAGAAACCATTGTTATTAGTAGCATTGTGTAATGTGGACCCCACTGCATGTCATTCTGCTGTTCTGTCTGGCAGTGGGTGTTAGCTGTGGAACTTGCCATACTGAGCTCTAACTCAGCACTCTGATGTGTATTTGTATGTACTGGGGCCTTGGAACAGAGTCCTTGATAAGCTGACAATCATTAATCTGATTTGTCTGAACTGCATATGTCCTTGTGCTATCTGATGCCAGTTCTGCCTGAATGGGCTATGTTAATACAACACAAGACTACAGGAAGTGGCAGTCTGTGGTTTTAGAAGAAATAATGGCCCGATATTGGAAGAGCTTGCTGACGAACATATTTGGGGCTAAAAGAGAGGAAATAACTGGAGGCTGAAGGAAACTGAATAATGTGGTGCTGCTTAATGCTTACTGCTCATTGCATATGGTTAAGATGGTGGGAATGCAACACATGTGAAAAACATGAGAAATGTGTACAAAGTTAAGAGACCACTTGAAAGACAATGGAATAAATGGTAAAGTTGTCTCTCTGCATACCATGGAGGAGTATGGTGGCCTGGAAGTGTAGCTGCGCTCATTCTTAATGCTGCAACTGGATGGTTATGAGCGGTCAGATTCATGCCCTGTCCTCTTTAGCTGCAGGTAAACAGTTGTCTCCTTCAAGTAAGAGGCTGGATGGGCCCCAGAGCCAGTTTAGATATTTTGGAGAAGAGAAAAATGTCTTGTACCTGCCATGAATCAAACCGCTGATCCCTTGTACCACCTTGCACACTGTACTGACTGCATTACTGCAACTCCCCATGGTATGAAGGGAGGGTGATATTAAAATGGGTCTTAAGGAATTGGGGTGGAGTTGTTTGAATGGGATTGATTAGTGTGGGTTTTAAGACAGAGCCAAGTGCCAGGCTGCTGGAAACATGGTAGTCAATCTTGGCATTCTATAAAAGGAAGGTAATTTCTTGATTAGATGAGCAACTGTAAGCTTTTCAAAGAGGACTTTTCTCCATGAAGGTAGTTTTGTGCTTCAAAGCAGATAAGCAGGGTAGAGAAGCAGCTGCAGTTTTGATGGATTCTGTCATCATGCAGGTCCGTGTGGAAGATCCAGCTACATGGTCATGTGATTGGAGCGAAGACAGTGGCTGGAACGGTCCGAAACTGATGTATATGGCTGGTCTTTTTGATGAATGGACGTCCTCAGAGGTGTGTGTAAATTTATTTTGTGTGTTTTGGGGTTTTCATGTCAATTGTTATGCAGATCATGGTTCATATAGGGTCATCTTTTGGGTATTTGTACCATGTAGTGTGCTGGTTTGTTTTGACATTTCAAGGGAACAGAGTGCTTCCAGCTTTCAGGTTAGTGAATTGGACCATGTGGTTGTAGACAGTGTGCCAGTTGTGCAGGGTCCCTTGAGGGAATTGGCCACTGCAGCACATTGTCATCTGCCTGTACCAGGTGCCGTCCTGAAGATCGAGGTAGTGTGTTCTTACAAAGCATCAGAACAATCAAAGTTTATAATTATTAATCACCTGGCCCATATTATATTACAGTAGTATGTGGACATCTGTGGTGTCTGATAGCTTTGTTGTGTTGTGAGGTGAGATATAGAACAGTGCGATTGTTGTGGTCTTGTGGGATGTGAGGTCATGTATTTTTGTATGTGGGTACTATTTTGGAAGAATATACTGCCTCCATCTTCAGGGTGGAAGGGTAGTTGCATCTACCCTGATGGTGGTGGGAGCATGTTGCTGTAAAACATTGACACCTACCTACAGAACTACACCGTACTACACTACTGACAAATGGTTACAGTGCAATGATATACCCACAGAAGGCCAGGCTTGTAGTAGGTCAACTCTTTGGGGTTAGGAAACATAGTCTGAAGATCGCTGTGTCTGGCCTTGATTTTTTGTAGACAAAAGCCGGATGTTTAAATGTGGCAGGCCTGATGTTGCACATAGGTGTGTAGGTGTGGCATATTTTGACTTTTGTTGCCATTGAAGATTCAAGATAGGTATTTTGAAACCTGCATATTTGCCCTTCAGTTCAGAATTCAGATACTTAGTGTAGTAGACCCTTGATTTAAAGGATGGTGTGTCTGTTGAACCTAATTGTGTGCTGCTTGTGGAAGTTTATTTAAACACCCATGAAACACCTCATATTAACAGTAAGGATTTCTCATAGGAAACAATCTGCACAAGAAATTCAGTGCAGTGTTCTTATAGTTTTACAGTATATAAATTATTACAGGAAACCCACAGAAGGGGCACTACTCCTTGACCCCTTCTGTAGGCAGCTTGTTTGTAAAGGGGTCCGTCTCTTTGGCAGGTGCTTCACCACATTTGCTCCTGTTTGTGATGTCATGCCATCCATAACTTGCTCTGTGCCTCTTGTGTTTGTACTGCACATTGCTTTACACACCATTTCATCACAGCTTTATCTGCATTTACTTGTTTTCTGGATTCACATGTTCTATGGACCACCTGTTGCACAATCATCGGTGTCTCATCACCTAAAGATCTGACTTTTGTCCTACCAGTGTCAGCCATCAGTTCACCATTAGCTTTTTCAGCCCCCCACATTGCATGCGTATGGCTGCCACACACCAGAGTCTAGCTTTTCATTTCACTCTAGCTGTCATGTTACGCATAAATACACTCAAGATTCCCTGTCACCTTCTCGATCCACATGCATATCAGCTTTCATGTAAGAAAAGAAGACAGTTTACAGACAAACTGAGTTTATTGAAGATATCCTGTGGATGCATTTGGCAACTGTGAAGACAGACCAAGAATAGCATCTCAACTGGTGTCTTGAGAGGCAGTTGGTATGTTCATCCATACATAAAGACTTTCTCACTATTGGCGAGTGTTAACCAGACATGTTGGGTTTGTGCTTGTAAAAAGTCCAGCCCCAATATATGCTCCTAAAATCTGAAATCATTTAAGTGGGCATTCTTTAAATCAAGGGTCTGTTGTATTTGTGTGTGTTTCAGGGAGAAGTACTGTACAGTTATACTGTGATAACACTGGAGTCCAGTGCAACATTATCTTGGTTGCACAATCGCATGCCAGCCATCTTGGAGGGACAACAAATAGCAGTGAGTAAAACCAGTGGCTAGCAGGCAAACCTTGCACTTTGCCACATGGGATTTTTCATGGAAGTTTACTTCACAATAATGGATTGAAATTATATAACTGCAGTTGTCCATACATGAGAAAATTCAAAGCAAATCTCTAATTTATAATACTAACACATGCATGACTGTGCTCATGTTGGTTTTATAATGAGTGATTTAGTCACAATGCACAGAATGAGCAACATTCAAATTAAGGGCATTTTCAGTTCAGGAAACAGCTGCCAGCATTCAGTCCAGAATTTGTTGTCTTCTGCATCCAGCTTAAGAACAGAAGGATAAAAATACAGAGCCCTGTAATTTGGCCTGTTATTTCATATGGGGTTGAAACTTGATGTGTCATATTAAGAGAAGAACAAAGGCCAAGGGTGTAAGAGAATAGGGTGCTGAGGAAGATGCTTGGGCCTAAGAGGGAGGAAATAACAGGAGACTGAAGAAGAGAGGGTGAAGAGGGTGGGGCACGTGGCACATACAGGGTTGTGGTGGGGACACTTGTAGCATAGAATGACTTGGAAGACCTAGGCATAGATATGGGGATAATATTAAAATGGGTTTTACAGCAATAGGATGTGAGAATGTGGATTGGATTGATTTGGTTCAGGATAGGCTGTTGTGCGTACAGTAATGAACCTTTGTGTTTTATAGAATGTGGGGAATTTTTAGACTAGCTGAAGTGCTGCTGGCTTCCCAAGAAGGATTCTGTTTCATGGCGTTTGTTCATTTGGCTGTCTTGGTTCATATGTGTAGGTTTTCTTGGAGCTGGGAAATGAAATCTTAACCATTGTCTTAATAATTAGAGATTTATTTGTCATTGAATTGTCCACATCTGAGGGTTGACTTTGCTTCGTAACCTCCTCTTTCAAGGTCCCAACTATCTTGAAATGTCCAAAATTCTCTGCAAGGAGCAGTTCTTCCTTTACTCCTTCACAAAATGCTGCTGCTTATCTCAGCAGCCTTGTGGCCTATTTCATGAAGATCCCGCTGTTAGAAAAACATCACTTGTGTAATGACAGTGGCATTATTCTGTACATTATTGTATTCTGCTTGAATGCAGTGTCTTGCATGTGGCAGTGAAGTGGTCAGTGTGCGGTACCAACTAGAGAATGGTGTCTTCAGGGTGTGGTGTTGGAGGTTCTGACAGTAGTATTTCTCAAAGATCAAGTCCTCTTGGATGTGATCATGTGATGCTGATGGGCATTCTTGTGGTTTTTGGTAAATTCAGGGCCTTCATCTTCATGTTGGGCTTGACGCTGAAGGTGCAGGCATTACAATCCTTCGAAATATCAGGAGCTACTAGCTTGTGACACAGCATCTCATCCCACAAGATGTGTGTCAGCTAAGTGTAGGGTGCTCCCACAACCCTGTATTACTACATGATAAACTGTTGTGCTGTAATGGTGACTGTAATGCAAAAAGATGAGATGCAAAATGTGATCTCCCTGCCTGTAGTCACATCAGCCGACTTGACTCTATCCGAACCCCAAGTCATATGATCTATTGTGAATAGTGTCAGACTGTGTATAGACATGCAGTGTAGTGTGGTATACCTTCATGCTTGGAATCACAAGGCCAAATTGTACTGTATACATTAAATGTTATCCTCGTTTCTTTCTGTCACAGGATACACAGCAGTGAATTATAAATTATTTTTCCTTGTTAGGGCCAGTGCTTGCTGCTCCATATGTTAAGCATCAGGCTATAGGCCTTCTGAGATGTGAAACCATGTTGTTGGGCAAGTGGTTCCCGATGTTGCAAAGGATCATAGTGTCTTCATCTTCAGACATAAGAAGTCCTAACGGCATCAGATTTCAGAAGAATGAATCTTCAGCAGCCTTGCTGTGGGAACCTGAGATCTTGCTTATTAAGTCTGGTACACAGTGTTTTGTTTGTGGGGTTGACTGAGGTCAGTTTGCCTCCTCCCCCTTGTATTAGGTCTGAATTGGCCATGTGATGAGTTTTAACCACAAGAGAGGAGACGGCTGAAGTTGTATGGAATATAAAGTTACAGCAAGTGGAAATATAGCTGATTCATTTCCAGGTCTGTCTGCTAATGGTGTAAGTGTTCATCATGCAGACGGATTTGTCCGCACACCCTGTGTTTCTAATGTACTGGGTAATTTAAAAAGTAGGTAGCAGTGTCACATAGTGCAGTAGCCAGTGACTATACAGTGTTGTGACTGAAGTCTTGTCAGTTGTGAGGAAAACTGCTGAAGTTGGTTTGTAATAGACGTGGGAAAATGGTTTGTATACACATCATGTCAGTGTAGGCTCACTGCTTACTGCATTATAAACATATGAAGATGTTACCTTATTTTTGAACAGCTCTGTACATGTTCTGGTTTTACAGCATGTTCTTATACAAGTGCTTCATAATGAAATGCATGATGCAAGGTAGGCAGTGAATTGTACATTTATGCACTAACATGAAGAGCATACAATGTAGTTAGGTAAAGTTGTGGGTGAACGGACAGACACCTTACCATAATCAGTTTAGCTTCTGTAGACAGTACACACAGGGCATTAAGCATGCCACTCACTATAGCCAGCATTATGGACAACTCAGCAGCTTATCCTTCCTGTGCAAGTCTAGATCCAGGCCTCTGTGGCTAGGATCGTTCCCTGGGTGCAGGTTGAGTGAGCCCCAGAGCCTGTCTGCACAGTGTCATAGCAAGATAGCTCAGCAGTCCCCACCAGGAATCACATCTGATTCTCAGCCATTCAGCACATAGCCTAGTTGCTAAACGTGACTGAGCTAACTAGCTAATTGTTCAAGTAAGGTGTTGCTTAGAATATTTCAAAATCTTCTGTGGGCTGTGTCATGCACCCAGTGTATATGTGCTAGCAGATTTGTTTTGTTGTATTTACCAGAGTGTAATCAAATTAGGACAAGTTGTGTTGATGAATTTGAACTCCACAGAACATCAGTGAGACATACTGGCATTTCATGTATTCACATAAGCACTTGATTTTTTATTAGAGCAGGATCACAATCTTGCAGCACCAGTGTGTGTGGGCAGCTTGATTGCTGGCTGGCATGACATATGAGAGGAGTGGCGATAAGAGCAGGGCAGATTTAGGGAGCAAATATGCCTGCAGCAGTGTGATATCTATTTCTGGAAAACATGGGTTTGTGTTCTTACCTCAGTGCATCATTTGGTTCCATTCAGTGCCTCTCTGACAGGCACTTCCATACACTACAGTACATGGCATTGCATGCCCTTGCCTGTGGGTAACTGTCCAACTTTTTAGACAGTGTCAAAGTACAGTGTGCATATGCCATGAAGATTGGTGCTTACGGTCAACACAGAATGCCTTGTGCTCTGTAACTACCTGTAACCAACTAATCCTGACATCCCTCTAGCAGCTAATGTGGACAAGTCCAAATGAAGTGGCAGTGCCATGAGATTGTGATCATACCTTTTTTTTTTTTTAATTATTATTTATTTATTGTACGCATATTCCATTACTTCAGTAATACTACATGCGTTCTTATTGTACAGTAATTACATGTTGTATAAATAT
>JGI20166J26741_11647363_pt1 | contig 11273 bp, 8 predicted proteins | sample TergutCu122P5_FD_26741 | JGI IMG/M metagenome (IMG submission 26741) | reverse complement strand
CATGTATCTATAGTTGTAGATATACCAATAAACTGTTGTGTTAGACTGTTACATTTAGTCCCTATATTGCTTTACTAACACTTCGGGATGGAAAACAAAAAATTCAAGCTTAGGTTTGTACTCATTGCCATCTGTGGGTAGGCTTTGTGAATAACATAGGGATGGTTTTGTCTTCGAGCGCATTCTATCGGTTTGTTCGTCAAATGCATTTGTTCCTGGCGTCATGCTCATTTGAAAAGCTCTCAGTTCGAAACGCTATCACTTTAGCATTTACCAACAAATTCTACGAAATTGTACGATATGTTTCAATGCTCGAAACGACCTGTCTCTAGCAACTAAACAACAATTTAAAGAAATCTTGATTGAAGACATACCGTTGTGTTTTAAATTGATTAATCATTGTTCATTCAAATTCGTTCTACATTTTGGATGAATATTTTAACTATAATGATACCTAAGATTTAGGTTTAATTGGTCAGTATATACTGATTCATTTTAAGCATTTTATTTTATTTATAACATTAAACAATGGCTTCATTTTTTATATCTACATAATCTACATCTAAACTACCAATTAATTCTTGGTGTATGTTAATGACATTGATATTTGTTTTATTTATTAACCAATATTGTAATTGTCAATAGTACCCACAATGTATAATGAATTATATAGCTAATACTGTAGTCTTGACAAATTCCACATCCAGTGGTGTCTGTAACCAAAAACGGATCAATGGAGTGTGAGTAAATTGAACTAAACTGAACATTTGTGAACGTTCGCTATTACCCGATAAATACAGTTATGTCTGATTGTTTTCTTTCACTAATTAATACTTGGAAAACGCTATTACGACATAAATATTGTTTTACACTTTCAATGTCAAGGTTTAGTAACAATAGGCTACGTTCAATAAATGACGGCAGGTCACTATGCACCTTCCTGGTGTCGCGTAACATCAGGACTGGTCTCAAGAAAATTTTTATCTCGTACAAACAACGCTTGCGGCGCTACATTCGCCCTGCACAGCAGTTATACTAAATAAAAAACGTGTACGTTCGGTGATGACTTGTCGAAACAACTATGACGAAGCCGACAACACTACGAACAATTTATTCCCATGAATTACTTCTTATGCCCTACGATTTTTTTTTTGCGCTGTGACACGAAAGCGACGATAAACTATATGACTGGCAAACACGACGGAAAAGAATCTTGGAACTTATCAGGCGTGATAATAAATTGCTCTAGCATTTACTTAAGAAAACCATGGAATACTCCCTGTCAAGATAGCCAGTATCCCTCCGAATGCAACACCATTATGGTTTTCTGTCAAAAGTTCGGCCGGCAATTGCATGAAATATAAATATGACGATACTTAGGGTGAACGGAAGTCTATTTTCAATGGAAACTTATACGTCCCAGATTTTTTTTTGTTAAATTGATGGAAATCCCCCTTTCTCTACATTTCATTCTTCCTTCGATGAACATTCTCTCAAACGCAATAATTGAATGTTATAAAAAAAATATGGCTATTATGCGTTGAACTCTAAAAATCTTTGCGTCTGTTTCATGGGCTAATCCTGTACGTCGTGGCATCCGAAACACATTACATTACTAGGGTTGTATATCAAAATGACGTAGTTCATTTGTTTTCGAACGCGTAATCCTCTCGACAGGCACAGCTGAAAGAGCGTTCCATGATGACACGCCTACACCTGCAACACTGTTTACAACTGCAAGTGACGCGTTTTAATTGTACGCTCACTGTTGCAGCAAAAGAAAATTAATTCTCATTTGATTTTCTGTATCATCAATTTCCGTGAAAGTAAAGGCAAAGCTGTCCCTGTATATGCCATTAAGGTGCATATGGTAAGTGAAGCGGTTAGCCTCACCTCCAGCGAAAGAAACACGATACACATTGAACCCCTTTGGCCTAAACTCTATAGCGACAACGCTGCATTGGGTCCCTTCATTTATTCCGTCGGCAATAAAAGGTCCATTAGCACTAGAAAGCTTAAGCGTACTACTTCCTGACATTTATATTGCGTTAGCCACAATTTAGTAGTTGGCTATTATAACCAGATTAGTTGCCAGGACGGAGCAAGTACACGACGTTTCACATAGTGTCCAGTCTTTTCACTGAAGAAATCTGGTTACATTGCCTACGTTGTGACAAAACAGATGTCAATAACGTAACACTGAAGCCTGACCGGATTTTTGCATCCTGGGCCCATTTCAGATAGTCATACCCGTCAATCCAATGGACTAGCGCCTCAACTATAGATGTAGTGTGGGATGCTATTAAACGTATGTCTACTATCGCTCTCTAAAATTTAAACATAACCTTAAAATCTCACTCCATCGAAGCATCTTGCAATCGCTAACTACATACAACCCTTCGTACACATTCTGTAGGTATATTGGTAATCCATATACATTACTATACTTAATATTCTCACATATAAACAATGAATGCATATTCTGATTTATCTTTATTATGCATCATAGAAAATATCACTGCACAGAACGTAACAGCGACATTTTTCGTTTAATACGTCACATTACAAATCTCATCTGTATGACGCCTAAGCGGTCATAATTATCAAATATAAAGCAATTAGTGTTAAATATCATGCGCGTGCTTGCATATTTACCCAAATTACTTGGCGTGCCGATCATATCGTTGCGGCGCCAAATATTCGATGAACATATTGCTTGTACTTAATCTCGTCAATGGCGAGATATCATCGCACACGTTTGTTTGTCAATAAAGTGTCCATTGTTTTTGTCCGATTTTAATCAGATCGAATCTGATTTAACAAACAAGCCCAATATAAAATTTAACGAAATTCCGCCCGCGAGGGAGCCGATTGTGCCATCACAAAATTAATAGTCCCTTTTTACGGTTTTGTGAATGCTCCCGAAGACCAATAAATTTGCAATAACAGTTATCTACATACATAAAAAATGTTTGTGCCTAGGTTCATTCATTTATTACTTACATTTATGTTACAAATACATGTCCATAGGTAACATGTATTCAACTTTCATCTGCTGCCTTACACCTTCCTTACACAAGGACAGCCATGATATTTCATTGTCTGAACTTTACCATAATACTTCAAAATGTGATCTCAAATCCACATGCTATATGTGTCAAGTACCATAAATAGAAACAGCGAAGATCATAACATTCAAAACACACAAAGGTATATTGGGGAAAGAAGGTACAGCTCCACTGTCTCTTGAAAATGGCACTAATATGGAGGTGTGTGGTCAGCTTCCTGCACTGAACAGGAGGCTGATTGGTTCCCACACTCACTTTGGATGCTTTGAGGAAGAGAAAAATCTCTAGACCCTGCCAGGCATCAAACCTTGATTCCTCAATTGTCCACCATGTAGCCTACTTACTATATTGACCACACAATCTTAGCTCTCAGAAAATACAGAGGAACATCACTATTCACTCTGCTTCATTCAGGCAAAGTAAGAAACAAGTGGCTATTTTTCATAACATGGCTGTCTCAGTTTGGTATCTCCTTCAGCTCCAGCAACCTGGTGAAGTATCCAGCTTGTGCATGGTTATAACTGCCAATGCATGAAATATACAAAGCTGCCACTTGTAACATATTTTCCAATAACAGCTCAGTGCACTTAAAAGAAAGGAGCTGACAGATCATATTTCTCTCAATGAAAATGCCTTTTTTATAACATTTCAGATTTGCAAGATGTTAAATCTCTACTTGCTGCAAATGAGATACATTACTCAGGAACTCCTGCTGTGAAAATGCCTGAGAAAATAAATTCTGATGCTACAGGGTTCTAAACTGTGAACAAAAATCAGGAAAACTCACATATAATTTAATAGAAATTATGCATTAATTCCAATTTGGTAATATACAATTGGTTTAGCAAGTAAGAATTAAACTTTATACTGGAATGTACAGACAATGCACTGTACACCTGCATGCAACTTTTCATGAAATTTTTAAATAAACCAAAAAACAAACCTACCGTCAAGCCATCCACGCTCACACAAGAACAATTAATGAAGTGGGAATATTGTGTTTATAACACCATGCCACCATCAAACCAGCATTAACTCTTGTAATCTGCTAAAACTTTTCAATGAATATATTCTCAGGGGAGCATGCAAAGAGGCAGATGAGAACATCCGTGAATGTATCTTCTTTCTTTTTTGATGAACTGCATTTCTAATAACACATAAACCCTTAAATACCTACCATACCAGATTTTACAATAAAAGACTTATGGGATACTGATGATTCTTACCTCTCAGTACTGATGATTCTCAACTCTCATTTTACTAGAGGACTGTGTACTCACTCATTAGTTATTTTTAAAATAAACAGTATAAAAATTAATGAATCACTGATTCCAGCTGGAAGCACCACCTTCTCTTCTTATCAAAAGAAGGGAATTGGGCACTCAAGAACATGTCAGTAAGAACAACCTCTTATAAATGCCTAATCTGTAAGTAAATTCATGCTGTAAAATGTTGACACTAATTTCACAAAAATGAACTACCTTAGAGACTTGCGTGGAAAATTTTATGATCACAAAAATTTCAGAGGCAGAATAATATTAAAAGTTTCCTAAATCACAGTTTACTTAATGATTAAAAAGTACATTTCAAATACAAAAGTACCCACAATATAGAAACTGAATGCTTGTACAGATTCACTCTAAATTCTCATGTGTATCACACATTAGTGAACTCTGAACATCAGAACTGTCCTTTTCACCACACCTACACACACACAATTCACCTCCCTTTTGTCACAAGTAGCTGTATTAACTCACTGTCCTTTTTCCACGTGAATCCAAATTAATACGGGCGAGGTGGTCCTGAAATGCCAAGAAAGAAGTCAGCTATCAATCAAAACATACAGATTTAAAGTGAAATCAATTCCACAAAAAGCACAGATAACAATTTATGATTCCCATGAAGTCTTTTATGATGTATACTTGAGGCAATCAGGAGAAATAGCTGTGTAGAAATATCACAGATATAACAGCAACTGGAACAGAATATCAACTATGACAAAAGACTTGTAATATATTTGTAAAATACACTGATGACACGTGTGATTTATGGGCAAGAAAACTGCAACTAGAGATAATGAATTCAATAAAGTAAGTAATACATTTCAAGTTCACTAACTCAATAAATATGAAAAGAAAATACACTACACATGATAATGCAACAGAGTATAAACTAGCAGTTCTCAGTATACTACTAAATAACAGCATGTTTCATGTTACTGCTAGAGGGAACAACCTCACAAGCTAAACCACCAATGATATAACAACAAATAATGAATAATACACCAGTGTCCATAACACCAAGACAAGAAAAAGTCCTTAAATATTACTATGCCCCATCCACTTATTTCAATATGTATAAAGGAAATAAATATATTCAAAGGCATAAAATAAGATTTACATTTAGAGTAAACAACAAAACAAATAAACATGAACAAGCATTAGCATGAGCATTTACTCCTACATCCATAAATTAAATTACAGGTCAAATAGGATGAAAAAATTAAAAATTAAATAAGCAGGCCATGCACATAGATATGCCGATATACATCACCCCTAACACTGGACCCAGCTCTGACAAAACAGAAAACTGGATTTGAGGTTCTCATGGCACTGACCATAAAGTGAAGTCCTCTGGGATGTAATGCCATGTTCTGTGGTAGAAGAGTGGTGACATTTCACACAAACCTACTGCCTGCATCATCTACCCTGATGGTGCAGGTCGCCAGATCATATGAACTTACACTACACAGAATCACATTACAGGCAGAAACCAGTATGAAACTACTGAGGTATGACACTAGTATCAGGTCATAGTTGCCCTCAGGCATGCAGGACAGACTTTTTCTACATTGGATTCTACTACAGTACAGTTAGAGCAGTAAAAATAATTTAAAATCACTAATAGAAAAGCTGCAGAATTTGTGAATGACAGAAATTCTAATATCAACCCTGTACTTCAATCCAGTTATCAAAATCATCACAAAAATACAAATTTTGGAATTGTTTAGAGGACATGCATCAGACATTATTTTTTAAAAAGGATCTTCATTTCACTATTCCAACATCTAACGTCAATGAAGCAGTGAAATTCACATTTTGAGACAGCCAGAATCCAACGCAGTACCTGAACACTCTATAACCCTCACCTTATGCAGGCCATCACTAGCAAAACCAAGTTCTGTGCACAACAGCAAATGGCAGCAGACTTAAAAATTATGCACAAAACATTCATACAGCAATACACACCGCTGGCCAGTAGCAACTACACTGCTCTCTTTACCAGGGAAATTAATACAAAAGTGTTTGGCACACGGAAGGAATCCAACTAGTATGTGGAAGTATTCATTTGAACAGTGGTCTTCCAGAGGACTTAGTGGCAGAATCCAACAAGCTAAACTTAGTGGAAGTCCTTTTCAATACAGTGAAGATGTATTTGCCCTCAGTTTTCAAAACAATTTGCTAATACATAAGATGTACCTGCATTTGCACTGAGCAAAGGTGCAGGCATATCACAGGAGAGACCAAAACACATTACTGATAACACCTACACATGCCATGTGTAACTCCATCAATCAGTAACTTCACATTATCGATCATACCCTTACATACACACAATACAGACAGGTCTTGTTTTATGCCAGGGTTATATTCCAAAGAAACGTTGCAAACTGAAATCAAGCAAATTGAACACAAAATTCCCATTTCAAACAGTGTATTTCCTGGAAGATAGGGGAATGACAACCTCATCCTATATAGTACATGACTATACTACTAGAGGACATACGAATATCTAGGGTATATATGAACTGTATACACAGTATATATATATATACATATACACACACACACACACATTTATATACAATATATTTATTTATTATGCAATAAAAATGTAAGAGACATCCACAGTTTTTGGTATAGTTCATTCCAATATGACTGTGGTACTAGCTACATGAACGAACACTCCGTTTCACATTGCTGGCATTTAACACATCACTTTTTTAAATTGTATCAGCACTATCACAATTTGTACGTATGTTACTATGAGCAAGTTTATCATTATGGCATATGTAAACAATCTGTTCACCTTTTTCAGATTCACTTATTAGGTCTAATTTTTCTTCAATACTGATTTTCGCCTATTTTTCAGTCGGATTGCATCATGTGATCCAAACATGTGATGGCGTGACAGTGACATAATTTCTGCTAGCCTCATACAGAAGATAAGTGCACCAATGGATCATCTAAGCCACAATGTGTTAAACCGAAAACTACTGCGTAAATTTGAAAAAGGCGTAAATTTTCAAGTTGCATTAAAGCGAAATGGCACAGAAAGATATCAAGTAAAATGAGACCTACCAGTACAGTAATTCAAGAAAGTGTTTTTATCTTCTGCAGTGTGTTCTCAACTGTTTCATTTTCTCTCTAAACTCAACTGAAGTACAAAGCAGACAATTTAACAAGTATATGAGGCAGCATGTGCTTAGATCAGTCTGACATCTTTCAATAGTTACTCCTACAGTAAGAAAATGTATAACCTGGAAAGTCAACTGGACGTAAAAACAAAATACCACTAATTCACTTGAATTCCCACCACCAAAGGTGACAAATTCCTGAGAAGACATTTTCATTCCTCCTTTCTGAAATATGCAAAATAGTTTTTTAGGCAGTGCAAAAACCTCAGGCTTCAGCTTTTGACACCAGCATTTAAAACTGGGTCTTAATTTATCAGTATAACAGAGTATGTGTTAGAGGCAACATTAGATCAAATAAATATAAATAAAAATATACAAACAACAAACATATACACACATACATACAAGACATCTGCACAGACATGCTCTGTTACCAGGCAACTGTAATGAAGTAAAGTTAACAAAACTGACCAACACAATGTACTGTTCCTTATACTACTGTAGAACAACATGCATATGTTGAAGACACTTGGACTGTCATCCTCAATACTGTACTTACCTGCATAACTTATGCACACTAACATCTACATAGAAAATTTCACGAAAACACTACACAGTGTATCTTTTGTCCCATACTTTTTGGTTATATAGATAAGAAATTAAGTATTCATGTAAACTGTCCCCCTGCATACTGCCTGTCCCATGACTTAATATACAGTGCAAGTATGTTATAACAAGAGTTTGTAACAGCATGAAAAACTGTCATTATAGTGAAAACCTGTCATCGCCAGATTTGTGTTTGACAACATAAATATCGTATCACAATCAAAGAGGATATCTGCATGAATATCTAATAATATGTAATGAAATTAAATTGCCTTCTGGTATCTCCATCTTAAATCACATACACAAAATCAGGCCCCTGACATACATACCTCCTCTCATCATACCAGGTGGTGGTGGCCCTCTCATTCCTGACGGGCCCATTGGACCTGCACGACCCATTGGCATACCTGGTGGCATACCTATCACACAAATAATATTTTAGTATTCATATACAATACATATCGACTTGTACTATGAAACTTATGATATGGTGGAGGGTTTATTCTCGTATTTCACGTCACAATCTCCAGATATCTTTTAACACAGTATCAGGAACCATCAGTCTATGTAAAATGTTATATTAAAAAAATTATAATAAAAATGCTGGTATTCCAAAGCTTATTCAAAAATAAGGTTGGTTATCTTGGCAGGAACAAAAAAGGCAAGATACATACAATATAACAGAGTTTTGTTCGCAGAACTATTGTTGCCATGGATAAGCGATTGGGACTGTATGCTTGCCTTAGTTACCCAGCATGCAAAATACATGTGTCATATTACACTGTCAACTGCGGCCTGTCTGGTTCTACCAAATTTTCCCACAGCATAATTTTTGGCAAAAGTTTATTAAACATAAAAGGTGTATTTTGATTTTCTTTACAACCTTTGTCTGAAACACTTCTCGTTCTAGAAGAACCTAGCAAGATATTGTAAATACATGTCAGTCTTCAGATAAAGTACCTGTTTTTCCTGCTAGATCTTAACAAAACTCAAATTTTGAAGAATGATTTTTGAAAAACCCTCTAATATCAAATTTCATGAAAATCCGTCCAGTGGGAGTCGAGTTGTTACACGTGGATGGACAGACAGACGGATATGATGAAGCTATTAGTCACGTTAAGTCCCTTTCTGCAATTTTGCAAATGTGCCTAAAATGGCAAAGCTGTAAGGGGAGACTGATTGGTTTTTATTTGGATGTAATGTGACTCAAAACATACTACAGACTCCAAAGCTGTGTTGCAACAGCGGGGTTAAGTGCACAGTGATATGTATTAAATGTCTACATTACTCACCCATCATACCAGGGGGTGGTCCCATCATGCCAGGTGGTGGACCTCCAACAGGCATGCGAGGTGGACCTGGTTGCTGTGGCCGCATCTGAGGAGGAGCTGACACTTGTGGTGGTGCACGTCCTCCAGGAACCATTGGAGACATTATCTGCTGGGAAGGACCGCCCACACCTCGGACTGGGCCTTGAAGGCCTGTAATAAAATGAGACATGGCAGTAGTGTACTTCAGCAGTTTTATCGAAGTACTGAACTTAAGGCATTTCTTGTTGCTGGACCCAAGCAGGTGCTCAAAAAACATCCTTCTGGCAGACAAGGACATCACACTGGAAGTACATGATCCTTCATCACATGCACAATGCTTCATTACTGCTTCCAGACAGGTGGTTATTCATTATGCTAAGTTCACTACTATGTTTGGGATCTTTCAAACTATTCACTGACTGAGCAGGGCAATATGAATAGAACTACTTTTACAATTACTACAAAGCAGGTAGTGCACAATGTTCAATACAAATCAGTGATCAATTAAGCAGTCACTACAAAACCACTAGGAAACAATAAGAAACTATTATTACTTACCAGATGGCAACAAAATGGCAGGTCTTATCATTTTCAAGATATTACATAAGAAACTGGTAATAGCATGCTTAAAGACTCAATCCCCCACCAACAAAAAATTAAAATTTCAGGCCAGAATCAAAAGATGCTTAGGAAGTTTGTTCTGCAGCACACGTGACAGACTAACTGTACGTTATTCATGATGGCATACTGACAGGGTAGGAATTACCTTAACCTTTAATACACATATGGGGCAATACTGCCCCGTTAAAACTTCCATGTCATTCAAAAGTGAAAATAAATATTCTATATTTGGAATTAAATTTTACAGTCCTCTGGCCACAGCATAAATGTGTCATTTAAATGACCATACATTAAAGGCTAATTGCAATTCATATCACTGCCATGAGTTCCACCAAAATGGCATCATACTGTGTTTCATGAAAGACAGCCATTAACTTGAAATCCCCCCCCCCATGCCAGACACATAAGCACAGATGAAAGGCAAGCTATGATAAACATGGTCACTAAAAATAATGGAAACAAAATTTTAAATGATATGTAAATGAAATGTCAGGCTCCATATTCATACATTATACCTTAATGACACCAAGAAGAGCACATACCTGCTGGAACTCCTGTAGCTCCAGTAGTAACACCCCTTCCAGCAGCTCGTCCCATACCAGGGCCAGGTGTTGCTCCAGGAATGGGCACACGAGGAAGACCTTCTTCTGGAGGAGGTGGTCCTTCGACTGTCAAAGATACAATGTTCTCACCACGTAATAATACAAATCCAAGGACTCTCTTTTCTTCACGCTCAGGCTGCTTTGTGTTTTTTGGTTTAATCTTGCGGAACTCTTCACAGTCTCCCAGAATTAGGTTCATGTGTTTGTCAAATGCTGAAATAAACCAATAATCATATAAATTTAAATCCAGATATTCTATACAAGTTGTGCATATCTAAATCATGTGATGTTCACAAATATAGTACTATTACAGAAATAATATAAATAAAAACTACTGAGAGCAAAACACTTCATGCTGGACACAACATAATTCAGGAGTGGTAAATGTTGGGGGGGGGGCTGCTCTTCCATTTCATGTCTAAAATATTAATTACCTATGACGGCATGCAACAGTGCACCTTATGGTCCAGGAAATGAAGTAACTTTGGTGTGTACCATTGTAATATACAGCAGAACCTTGGATTGCGAGCATAATCCATTCTAGAAACATGCTCGTAATCCAAAACACTCGTATATCAAAGTGAATTTTCCCATAAGAAATAACTGAAATGCAGATGATTCGTTCACAACACAAAACTATTTATTCATA
>JGI20166J26741_11647252_pt1 | contig 11273 bp, 4 predicted proteins | sample TergutCu122P5_FD_26741 | JGI IMG/M metagenome (IMG submission 26741) | reverse complement strand
GAGGATGGATCATAAAGGATCCGAAACATGTCGGAGTTTTTAATTGTCTTTTAAAACATTGATACAACGTAGATTTTAACATTTGAGTTTTATACAATTAGGGCGTTAGTCGGCCAATAAAAGTGACTGACTTTAAAAATGCACGATGAAAACCTGAAATTAGACATATATGGCGTTACCAGTGACGTTATAAGAACAGACAAAAGTAGCAGTGCAAGTGACATTATACGAATAGACAATCCAGTCACGGTTCCACCTCCCTGCTGCGATAAAGCCAAGTATTGAAAGATGAAGAACAAACAAACTGAAACAGACATAAGATTCATGTGTACATACTACAACTCTTTTACGTGAAGGAAATAGAGATTTTTTGGTCAATGAAAGTGTTTATCTTTCCCATGTAGGTTACCATACCCGATAGTAGAATTACACGCAGAAAAAAATCGAGTAACTTTTGGACTAAATCCTTACACTGACTATGTGCATGACTAAATTACTAAAATAACTCAATGAAATAGAGTCCTTGTTGCGAAGCCGATAGTTGCTCAGCTGACCACGAAAATCCTGGCTTTCCGTCGATAATATTTATTAATTTTTTTTATAAAAAATGACATAAAACTGGACCCTATCAAATAAAATTTTAATCTTCCCGAGTAATATCTCTAACGTCCAGTTTAATATAAAATTCCCTTATACACATGTATTCGAAGAAGCTATTTCCCTTGAGATTTTCGGACCAAAATGTAAGTAGTGTTATTTATTTTATGGCTACGTGTCCTGTGCAACGCGTACTCTTTGATTTGTTTACTCTAATAATATGTATTAAAGGATTGCCTATATTTACCAAATAAAGAGATATATTAGACAGGAGGTGTCTTAACGCCACGGTCGCTTTACCGCTGGGGAATGTCCTCTTTATAAGCTTAATAGGAAGCTGGGTGGACCCTAGAATCTCTCCGGGAGTGTGAAGAGGAGAACTGTTCTTTCCCCTGTCGGAAATCGTAGCAGGTCGTCCTGCAGCTAGTCTGGTCACTGTACCGACAAAATCCTTCGTTATGGAGTTTTCCCATTGTGGGTTTTCTCCCCTTTCTTTTTTCTGAATGTTGTCATTAATACCCTATTCTGAAACACTTTGAATCAATTTTCTTCCCTTGAGATGACAGACAAAGATTTACACCCCTACACTACTTCCGATAAAACAGTTGCACAGTTTCACGTATTTTCCCATTACCAATTTAGAAGGAAATTTTTTTCATCTGAGTGCACATGAAGCACAAGTAACTTCTAAGCATCTATTCTGTTACGGGAGTACTGGTATGAATCGACGCGTGTTTTGGTAGCTAGGTACCAAAGTTTTGGTTCCCTAATTATACAGTCTGCACGTTCCTTTGACACGTTTCTACCAGCGCCCCATTTACAAGCCGTCACATCCCAGCAGACAATATATTCGGGCTTGTGGTTCGTACTTTCTCGAGAAACCTTGATTATGAAAAAGGCTCTCATTTTACACGTAATCTAAGGCTGAGTTCTTCGGGTCAACGCCATGTATCTGTACAAATATTGCTTATCAGTTGCTTCCCGCACCTAAAGTAGAAGAATCTGCATCAGCCGACCTTGCAGTGTATCAGAAGTGGAAAGGAGATCAGAACAAATCTCATTTCAATACGTGTACAGAACAAATACAGAGGAGGTGTGGACTGAATTACAGTATCGGCAAAACTGTTTAGCATCATGGTACGACGGCGTAAGTGAAAGTGGAAGTATAGCTGCACACATTCATATACTCACTGAATTATCGCCGGGAAAGAATCCCAGTACGCACTGGGTAAGAAGCTGGTTGAGCTAGAGTGCCATCTGAATAAGGTGAAAAAAAAAAAAGAAAAATCCTTCGTTCCTGTCGAGAATCGAGTTCCTTCTCTTCGGTTCTATAAATATACATCAGCTCCGTGTAGATTAGGAGTGAAATGGATTTAAATCAATTTTTTTTCTTCACATTAATGCTCCAAAAATTGTGTACGACCCTGAAATAAAATTACGCTGTCAAAATTATGGAGGATGTGATGGTTCGAGCATGTGGCACATATAGAAATTAAGTAAATATTATATTAAGAAACTTGAAGGAACAATATCACCTGGAATATAATATGGATGACATAAATTCGACATCCAAATTTTTAATGCGGGCCTCTTTTGTGAGATACATAGATAACGAGATAAACAGGTGTTTTCGGAGAATGTAATGAGAGATGAGGAGACAACAGACATGTACAGACACGCCTACCTTTATCTTACGGACTCTTACATAATTACTTTGCGTGATTTCAGGTACAACATACTACTAGAAAAGTTTATCCGATTCAATTCAGCAAAAGTCATGTTTGCAAAGTCACTACACTCTTTATCACACTCTTTAGTAAGTTACTTGAGGTTGTGTGTTCCTGGTTACCTTAACGTGCATTGGAAGTTGAAGTAATCACCGCTTAATTTAAGTGTAATTTTTCATTATAAGTCGGAATAAAATTTAATTTTCGACATTTCGCCGATGCAAGTACTACCAAATTCTGGGGGTGTCTTGTGAAAGATTCCCCAGCTTTGAAATTTTCAGATATCTTTCCCTGTTTCCGTTAAAACTGTCATTATTTTGTATTATACCTATCTTCATATGTATATCTGCACTGGAAACTGGTCCATTGTAACGACGCAAGATTTTGGAAATTTTGAATTTTATTGTCTGAAAGTGGAAAAACTTCGAACCTTGAAGAAAGCCGATTTTGGAGCTATTGAATGCTGTCAATACAGCTTTTCTTTTTCGTCCTCCATATAACTAGATTCGTAAGAGAGTGGCAAATAGTTTATTCTGTGTCACGTTTGTACAGAATATTTAGGTTTGCTTGAAAGGTTTTCGCACCAGAAAATACATTACATTAATAATAACTTTTAGTGCAAATGGAGTTTTTAATTAAAATAAATTCTTTTGTTCACACTCTTTGCGGTAGACATGATTCTTCTAATTAAATTATTGTGATAAAATTTGCCCCGGTCAGTCTTACAAATGTGCATTCCAATCTACATATGAAGAAGTCTACTCACGCAAATGAGTATTCCAGTTGGCATAGGAAACATCTAGTCTCGCAAATATATATTTGAGTTAGCATGTGAAAAAGCCTACTTAACATGACACTGAGCTTCAGCATCTCGCTGCGGAGTAGTAGAATACATTGCGATATTCCGATCCCACTTCTTCCAGAAAATGAAAGACCTGACGGCCGTTCAAGATGTTACGTATAATATTGTCTGCTGTTAAAACCACAGTGTCCGTAACTTCTTTCATCTCCAACGAAAAAACGTTTTGTAGAACTGTGCCTCTTGATGCATTCTGGAGTGAGACACCAACGGAAATGCAAAATCCGGTTTATAAATTCTTCGCATATTTTTCCTGTTGAGCCGGCCTTTCACTCAGGAACATTTCTGCCGCCATCAGTCGTCAAAATAGCCAGGGCCTTTCCAGCCAAAATCCAAAGATATTGTTATTTCCTTTCCGTTCAGAAACAAACTCTTGCCAGTTGTGTTGTCTCTTAAGCTGTACAAAATAACAAGCTCTTCATGATAATAAAATCCTTTATCAGTGCCACAAATATCATCGAAGAAGTAATGTCTGGCGAATGTTAACAATAAAAAAATACAGACTGCAATTAAAGTTGTTCAAATAAATTTGTTCCCAGTTCTTCTACACACCTTACAAATTTTGAATCACAGAAGTTGACGTGTGACTCTTCAGTTACATCTTAAAAGCAACTTCCACATTTTCAGACTGTGTAAATGGTCACCATTAGTTTCCCCCTCCCCCACACTACACAACCAACTTTATTTCTTAAAGATGTTTTGTTGACCGATCGAAGAAGCTTTCAAGTGGTTGATTATTTCCCTTCTTCCTTCACGATTTCTTCCTCATAATTACCTCTGAAATTGTCCTTTTCGTTTAAGAGAGTTTCCTCTGACAAACATGAAGAATTAATTCACCTGTACTTTCAGTATAGAGCGATTTTCTGCTCCAGTCGTCACTAAAATATTCTGCCTTCATAACCAAATTCACCTTTCTTCAAGGTCGTGTTCCATTTTGTTACGCGACTAATACAAAGCACAAAGCATTACTGATTGGAAGCCTTATTCCTCTTGTATACTTGTACTCGTATTTCGTGGAATATTCTGCTACTTTCATATTACGAAGGGAACATTCAGCAAGTGAGAATGTTCTGCTTAAGACGGCAATAACTGATTATTTTCTGTATCTTCTAATTCTCACTTTTCGTTGCGTGAAGTAAAGTTTCTCGGCTGACGCCAGAATCCGCTTGCCTCACAAAATGCGAAAGAGGGCCGCCAGCGGCCTGTAGGTAGCAGGTTACTGAACCCTGGATCAAGATATTAAAAGAATAATAATATCTTAATGCCTGTGTTTCGGTCCCATCAAGAAGAGGTAAATATGTTATGAGAGTTTCAGAAACACGTAAGTGCTACTAAGCTCGTTCCTGAGACTAACAGTAATACAAATACGCGTGGTTCAAGGCAAGCTCTTTTTTTTTTTTTTGGCTGATGTGAGAGAAATGTTTTATCAGTTTAATGAACTCATAATTTCAACACTCAACATTCACCGGTGAGACCACCTACACACTGAAATTTGCTTTTGTACTTTTGTACTTTTAACCAGCAACCTACCTACCTACCTACCTACCTACCTACTTAACTACCTACCTACCTCCAACACTTTATTGTCCAACTGATGCACACATCATTAAAAGATGTAGAGTTATTAAAACACTTTTAAATAAGGAAGCTGCTCCAACATGTTTCGGTTTACGAGGAAACCATAATCAGGGAGCCACAGCCAGTAGTTAGCTAAAATTGCATACTTGGTTAAAAGTGGATGCGTAGAGCTCGTGCAAGACGTTGTCAGTGTTATGGCTCCATATTGTAACCTGTGAGGCACAGTACACACGCCTCACAGGTTACAATATGCAGCCACAACACTGACAATGTCTTGCACGAGATCAACTTATCCACTTTTAACCAAGTATGCAATTTTAGCTAAGTACTGATTGTGGCTCTCTGATGATGGTTTCCTTGTAAACCGAAACATGTTGGAGCCGCTTCCTTGTTTTAAAATGTTTTAATAACTCTACGTTTTTTAACGATGTGTGCATCAGTTGGAAAATGAAGTGTTGGATATTGCTGATGCACGGTGTAACCATGAAGTTTACCTACCTACCTATCTACCTACCTATCCACACAACTGCCACCCTGCCACCTTATATAACCTTCGCACAAACTGCTTGCTTGCTTATCTGCTCACCAACCTAACTTCCTGGGAAATATCCATTTTAAAACAACTTGCCAAAAACACATTTTTGAACTTATTTTTCTAGGGAGCGTGTTTTATGGTATCATTAAAGGAAACAGAAATGTTACGTCTGGAAAATTAAGTTATTAAAGGGCTATTTTAAAATTCCCTCTTAGAATTTCTTGTATGTCGAACCATCAATTCAAAATTGTCTTCCTGTTTTGATAAGCAGTATTTAAACACAAGAGTCTGTAATTTTATATCGGTAAATTGATGACTTGACCCGAAAAATAAGCTTTCGATAATTCACTATTAAAATTTATGTGACCATGTTGAGTGCATCCCTTAAAACTATATCATTTTGCATCGTGGGTAAAGATGTAGGTCGGGAATACAAGGCTTATGGTGGAGACAAGGGTTTATGAATTCCCGACTGTGAAAGTGAAACTTGTTTCGAATTATAACGCAAGGACTGCACTTGGCGCACTCTTCTGTAAACTATAATGGACTTCTGGGTTTCATTAACCGCACAGAATTTCAGGATAGATAAATTCTTGCGAACACTTCAAACGATCCGCAATTGTTGAAGTGTCATATCTTGTTCTCGGAACAGCAGGTAAAACATCGACTATTTATTGGAGCCTGGGCAGCCACATTACACGTAAAAGTTGCTTCAGTAACGTGAATAAAGTTGGTCACTTAATACAGTTTAAGAAAATAATCGATGTTCTTTATTGCAGTAAAAAACACCTTTTTATCATATGATGTGCAATTTATAATCCTGAAGAATAAGAACACTTTTTGTAACCGCTGACAGAAAGCACTAACTTTTTTTTTTTCTCAAATGCCAGCATTCAGACTCCATGACATTGTTTAATATCATTCATTTCTTGCACTGGGATTTCAATCATTTATATTAACAAACGTGTACGTATAAATTGTACAAAATTACAAATTATCCTTACATATGGATTCTTCTAATTGCTCCAGCGATAAATCGCCAGAAAAAGTTATGACATAAAAAGCTAAAGTTCGCCGCAGAACAGGCCATGAAAACCCAGAGGGGGAATAGTGGTACAGCTGCACTCTTATTTGGCGCTAAATATGTGTGGGTGGTCAACGTCACACCCCAGTCCCTTTACTGCCCGGAAAAAAACCCGGCCCCCATTTTACAGCAGACTGGGTGGGTCCAGTTCCGGTCTGGACAGGTGTGGAATATCTCGTCCCCAACTGGAATAAGATTTCCGGACTATTCAGCCCGTAACGAGTCGCTATACTCGTTGAGCTATCCCGGCGCACTATGTATAATATTAATACATCAAATTTACGTATACAGTGTTAGAAATATATAGTAGCAGAATATAGAATTTTAATTTATATAGCACGCTTTACAGAAGACACATTACTATTTTGGCACAGAGATTTGATCTTTCTGGATTGAAAACATCGATACTAGATATTTGTATGCATACAAAAACATACAATGTAAACGATGGCATATCAGTGAAATTTAAACCAGAATATGTAAGCATCATACCATCCATATCATCCATATTTTTAAATTTATAGCTGCTGTAGTACATTTTTAACATTGTAGGCCTACATGTAAATCTGACATAGAAATATTATTTATTTCTTTTTATTTTTTCCCTGAGGGTGGCGATTTGTCGCTGAAGCATGTAGGAGAATTAATACGTATAGAGAATTTGTAATATTAAGTAATTTGTGTGCATATGTTGTTATATATAAATGATCACGAACAGTCTGCTTTAAACGACAGAATTTGGAAATGGCACGGAAACTTGATCACTGAAATCCGCCATGTTAGATACTTTAAAAATTCTACATTTTGCTCAGAGTTTATTTCTGTTTTCATGACCCTCAAAAAAAGCTAGGATTTTCCTACACAGCATTACCAGCATTAATTTAATGGTTTTTATAACTGAGACACAGTGTGTATACTATGTGCCACGAACTGGATCTTTAAATATAATCCCGGTTAATCCTACTTCAGGCGTTATGATTGGCTGCCGGCTTATCACCGCAGAGACACGGGTTTGGTCCCGGTCCATTTCATATGAATTTAATGGTGGAAATATGACTCTAGAAGAGATTTATATCCGAAAACTTCAGTTTCTGTTCTCCACTGTCATTCCCCAGTGCTCCATTCTCACTTCATACTAGTACTACTTTTATCAGACGGACAAGCGGGCGAAGCCTTGGAAGTGGGAAGACAACGGTGGTCTTTTTGCCAACGGAGGGCATTGGAGAGGAAAGTATTGTCATAATATCTTAGTTGTCAAAGGCTGAGCACTGATTTTAGAGTGGTGTGGTAAAGGAAGGCGAGGTGACTTGTAACAATGTACACTCCTCTTAACTGGAATAAGTAATGGTGGAAAATTCCAAGGGTGTGTTCAGGTCGATCTATGTTTATAACACCGAGAGTAAACTTCACGGTTTCACCGTGCATCAACAATATCCAACACTTTATTTTCCAACCAATGCACACAACGTTAAAAAAACGTAGAGTTATTAAAACATTTTAAAATAAGGAAGCTGTTCCAACATGTTTCGGTTTACAAGGAAACCATCATCAGAGAGCCAAAATTACACACTAGGTTCAATGTGGATACGTAAAGCTCGTACAAGACATTATTAGCGTTATGGCTGCATGTTATGACCTGTGAGGCGTGTGTACTGTGCACTGTGTGAGGGTATACTCTATTCAATACAGTATGCAATTACGACCTGTGAGGCGTTGGTACTGTGCACTGTGTGAGGGTATGTACTGTATTCAATACAGTATACTCTCACACAGTGCACAGTACACACGTCTCACAGGTCATAATATGCAGCCATAACACTTATAACGTCTTGTACGAGCTCTACGTATCAACATTGAACCCAGTGTGTAATTTTAGCTGTAGCTCCCTGATGATGGTTTCCTTGTAAACCGAAACATGTTGGAGCAGCTTTCTTATTTTAAAATGTTTTAATAACTCTATGTTTTTTTAACGTTGTTTGCATTAGTTGGAAAATAAAGCGCTTAACACCGAGAGTGTTAGTCACTAAGGAGATAATTTCATCAGTACCTTCAGATGAAACGTGAAGGCAAATTTGTCGTTCTTCACACCGTGGAGGCATATGGGTTGAATACCAAGAATCCCCATCCTCAACCCTAAATGGAGGTGAGTGATGAAATTCACTACCTGGACGTTTTAATATATAAAATGCCGTCAATTAAGTAGGGTTTAAAGGATTTGACTCTGGACTTCACGATTAATATTTGATTCCGGGCATAGGCAAATTCTTATTTTCTTTTCTACAGCGTCAGCCCGGATATGGGATCAATAATTACAGAAGTCTAATTCCTTACCATAAACTGGCTGGAATGTGAAGCTGGAAATTCATTTACTATTACGGTCTGAGTTAAAAATGCTAGAAATATATCTCCACTCTCACGTACTTCCTGTGGAACAGTGATGAATTACGCACAGTGAAAAATACATTTTAGCATTACAGGTCGGTGGAACACCGGTCGAACAATAATATTTTACATAGTATTTGCATATAGGAGTCAGAAAGTATCAAGATTCTAATAACGTCCTTCAAGCTAGATTTCGTAGGTCACGCTTTTTGCCATTGTAGAGGAAGGAGTAATGGGGATCCATTATACCAACTATTACCCATCTTAACGACACCGGATATCATATATGTGTCTGGCAAATTCGCACCAGCTTAAGAACATTTCAGAAGTGGTGAGGTCAGTATGCCACTGTGGTCCCTTAAATTCCTTTAACGAGAAAGCCGAATTAGGCCAATTGGAGTCACCGAATTAGAGTTCAGGGAAATAAACTTTTAGGAAGCATGAACCTAGGCTAAACACTTCTGTGAAGTTCGCTACGTGCTGTTTACCTGTCTCAAAAACTATAAGTTTTAAGAATGTATGTGTTGGATAAAACATAAGTTATTATGTTTTATTGTACCTTGTTCGAAATATTTGCTCCAGTAAATATCTAGCACTTAGATGTTTACAAAAGGCCGTGTAGGTGTGCATGTAAACTCTGTTATTCTAAATAAAATTACTTCCTGCCAACAAATTTTCCAATAATACAAGGCCTTTTAGCATTTCAAGAGTTCTTGTCTCCGAACAGAGAAAAATTACGAAGCCTTTGAGTATATTTTTGCATCTTCTCGTTGAGAATACATTAAAATGTAAACTATGTACTAATAAACTTTAATTTATCAAACCAGGCCTAATATTGGCACCTATATAGGCCTGCTATTTTTCCACGTATTTATACCGAATGTAAAAGAGTATCAGGGCAAATAAACGTAAATTAATTAGCGTTATTTTAATACACAACTATTTTATAAATAGAAGGCTGGATAGCCCGCAGCATGGTCACTGTACTAGGCTATGAGCTGGTTCAGCTGAGAATTTGGGCTTAGTTCTCTCTGGGGCAGTGTTTTCCTCCTTGTCTTCCGCCTCTAGACAGTGCCTGGAACTCATTCAGTCCACTACCCAAACAAGACGGCTAATTTTACCCCCAGGGTTGAAAAGGCCGAGGCTTGAAGCTGACAACTCATCAGCTTTTATGTCTGTGGTGAAGAAATGCAGAGTTGTACTTCACTGTCTCGCATTTTATGGCGTTCTGCTTAATTAGGCACACGGAAAATTTTGCCTTTTCAGAGAGAATCTGGATACTTTTTGCACCAAATGATTAATTCCTTGTGACTAAGTCAAGTGAGTTACAAATATGTACTTAACTTGATCAAGACTGCCAACTTCAAGGTGCTTGGGAGGACAGATAGGGATTAACGATTACTTTCATTTTATGTGTAATAAAATAAGATGAAATGAACAGTGAACTCTAAGATAACGTCGAAGATGTGTCAATGTCCCGATAGCTTTATCGTGAAAATAAAGATAAGCTCTGCTGTACTGTCCTTAGTTACATATCACAGCAAGGATGCATTAAAGTCAGAGTGTGTCACAGTTTGCTGGGGTTGTCAGAAAGACATCTCCCCCCCGGACCATTATATACACTTACTAATTGAAAGATTTGCGAGACTGCAGGTGCGATAATTACACCCTTCGTTATTTCAGTTCACTTCCACCAGAAACACAACCAGAATTTACAATATACACTTTTAATACCATTAATTTAGTCGTTCTAGTATCATTGAAATTCTTTCGGAACACTATTGAAATTGCTTGTTGCATTCATACTTCCTTGTTCGTCAGTCAGTCTGTCTGTATCTATATATCTACGTACGCACTTATGTATGTATGTATTATGTACGTATGTACTATGTACCTAGGTACGTACATAGGTGTGTATGTATGTTTGTGTATATGCATATGCATATTTGTGTGTATGTACGTACGTATGTAGGCGTGTATGTAAATGTATACATATATATACATACATTTATAAATGCATACGTACACTCACATACATAATATATACATACATATGTGTTTAGGTACGTAAGTACCTTACGCATGCGTTATTTCGAGATTTTTATGAAGATTTGTATTGTTGATGTTCACAAATTATTGTTGTGAAATTGCAATTTACTTTAGGTCTTAAAAGTGTAACGACTACCTTACAAGAACATGCATGTACGTTTCTGTGTGTAACTCCAGCGTAGGCCATCGGAGCGTAAATTATTTGAATGAAAGCGGCAAGACTGAAATACACACTTTTTGTCCAATACATTTTTCCTAAAGCATTAACTCTCTCCATCACAAGCGTACACAAAGAATGCAGTCTGGTACTTGCGTGTTGAATAACCGACAGGTCCTCTAAACCTTCATTAGGATTACTGAAGTCTCTCACTGCATATACAAGGTCTGTAAATAAAGTAATGAGACTGATTCAATATAACTCTGTACTTACTTTTAAACTACAAATCGAGTTTGTCCCCTTCA
>JGI20166J26741_11647141_pt1 | contig 11275 bp, 8 predicted proteins | sample TergutCu122P5_FD_26741 | JGI IMG/M metagenome (IMG submission 26741) | reverse complement strand
AAAAAAAAATATATCGAAGAGAAGAATTCGAGTGGGAGACCAAGGCATAGAAGGAGAGATATTATCAAACTGAACATAGTCGAGTGTGTATCACTACCATGTCGTATTTGGCATGTCCCTAGTTAAAATCTCGAATTCATGTACATGCATCCTAACTAAGTTTTCTCACTCAACTCCGCTATTAATGACCCACATGTATACCAACCCACAAACCCATTGATAACATACTCAGTTCAGTCACAGCTCATAAAGTCACTCCTGTACTTAGTACACTATCAACGATAACATATTTGTTGCTGTTACATTAGTGTTTTGGTTATGCCAGTTTCATATGGGTAGGTTATATTAGCTGTTGTATTATTCTTCGTCGGCTTAATTTTTGTTTATTTCGGTTGTGCCAACTTAATAAACGAAGGGAAATCCAGAGATAAGTTTACGACGCGCATATTTTACTTTGAAGGGGAACTTGAGTGACCTGATCTGTTGTAGGAGACTGCAGTAGTGTTGGTTTGTAACGCTGTGTCTTTTGGCAACACATCGAACTTCACACAAGGCGTTTGCTGTTGCACGGCGTCTCGACTGTTACATTGGTCCCAAGAGGAGATGCGTGCTGTAATTCGTTTTTTGCATGCTAGGCATGTTTCTGTAGCTGAGATTCATCGTCAGCTGTCGAAGTTTACGGGGAAGAAGCGATGAGTCGTCAACGTGTGGCGAATTTGTGCTCAGACTGCAAATCCGGTCGAATTGGACAACGGCTGGTGAGAGAAGTGGCAGACTGACAACAAGCATCCCCCAGAACAAAGCACGTGCTTGTGACTGTGAGTGAGCTCGTGCATGATTTTGGTCTTTCGCATGGGACAAAAGGCAGGATTATTCAGGAGTTTGGCTTCCACGCGGTTTGTGAGCAATGGGCTCTGGGAGCGCTGTCGGAAGGCCACAAGGAACAAAGAATGGTTAGTGCTCTCTCATTCCTCCAACAATATGTCATTCATGATCATGACTTCCTCGAACTTATTGTCACTGGAGACGAGACGTGGGCTCACCATCACTTCCCGGAGACAAAACGTGCAAGCCTGGATTGGAAACACCCCGGGGTCCCAGCGATCGGAAAAATGCAGGATGGCCAATTGTGCTGGCAAAGTGATGGCTACGGTGTTTTGGGACCGCAGGGGTGTGCTGTTAGCGGATTTCGTGGAAAAGGCCACTACAATCAATGCAGCGTCATACTACGCATCCCTAGAACGGTTACGAACAGCCATTAAAAAACGCCTTGGAATGCTCACGACAGGTGTTATGTTTCTGCACGACAGCGTTCGGACCCATGTAGCGACTGCAACACGACACTGGCGGCGATTCAGGTGGGCATACTTGGTAACATTCGCAATACAGCGCAGATATGGCGCAGAGTGATTTCCATCTCTTTCCCGCTCTTAAGGATCATCCTGCTGGCCACAGATTTGCAAGTGACGACGACGTCAAAATAGCTTCTATGAGGTTGTTGAAATCGCAGGGCACGGAATTCTACGAGGCGGGAATTAACAAACTAGTTCCACGAGGGGACGAATGCCTCAGTGTTGGTGGAACCATGTTGAAAAATAAAGTGGTAAGCATTGATAATACCTGCTACCCCATTTGTTCAAAATGGCCATATATACATTTGGAATATATGCGTTGTAAACTTATTTTTGGACTGCCTGTCGTCGGTAGGTTAGGTTAGGTTAGGTTAAGTTAAGTTAAGTTATGGGTTCTTCACCACTTTTCTTTTTTCTCGATTGGGTGTGTCAACGTGGCGTATGTGGGCCCCTAATAGCGGAGTTATTCCAGGGTTTTCATGATGTACGCAGTTCCTTCTGGAAAATATTAGGATAATAATACTTTAAATTAGGCCATTAATTTCTTTCAACTCTTTTCTAATTTAATATTCATACGTTATCGTACTACATTCCGATTACTAAGTGCATAATACAATAAGTCATAATATTTATGTATAGGTTATTTAAGGATATTATCAGAGGCACTGTGGTATCAAATGTTATGATTAGTAAACAGTTAATGAGGTATGGTGTAGAAGGAAGTGTTTCTGACATAATTTGAGGTTTTAACATGGCATTTTGCTTGAAAGAACTGAAGTAACAATCCTCAGTCATTATAGCCACTCTCCACTTCACCAAGCAGTAGAACTAGGAGTCCAAGAATATGAAGCGGAAATGCTACCCAATTACCCATAATATTTCTTTTTGTCCTGAAATATCCAGGGTGAAATAAGAGTGATATTGTAAAGATATTTAGGCAGAGTATTAAAGTGTTGTCATGCAGATAGCACCATTTGCAGGAATGCTGGGTCATTTAGTGTTTTCAGTATGGTGAAATAGCCACAAAACTCTGCAGTGAATATACACCAGCATAAAAAAATAAAATGCTGGATGTCATTTGGTGGATATACCTAAGAAATTACAGGTGTTAGTGATCTTTTGTTTTTAATCTCCTATCCTAGGAAACTGTGGAAGATGTATTGAGTATGTGATGCTTAGGTTTTCTTAATATCTCATATCTGTGTCAGAGCTGAAGCAACATTGTAACATGTCAAGGTCCTTCAAAATGATAGGACACAAATGATTGGACACAATTAACACCACCTATCTATAGCAACCATTAATGAACATAATTGCATTCAAAAATGTATTAGATTAAGCTAAATTTCTTTTAGTATAAATTACAAAGCTATTTTGAGGTCTCCTGCTTTGTAGAATTCCAAGTACCTATATTGCTTGGACATTTGGACACACATCCTAATAGTTCAGAAATTCATGAATACCATCTGAAATGACAGTTTAGTTTTTTATTTTACAGAATTCCTGGGTGAATAGTATTATGTCATGAAGAGAGACATTAAGTTTCTTTAATTGTGTAGTACATTAAATTGGCTGTATTTACAAAACCCTCTCTTCATTAATGCTTCAAGAAACAGAATGTAAGGATTCTACTGCAGCATTGAATCACAAACTGAACAACACACTCTTAACGTCACTTCAACCAATGAATTGGCTTCAGTGATTCATATATTCTGGGATGTTAACTCTGTGTCATTTAGGAAATTGTACACTATGTTTTGAAGGATCATAGCACCTACTTCTTTAGGGTCAGTCATGCATCTGTTGTTTGATTGCTTAACCTCAAAGTTGAAGGTATTGCATTTCTTTGAAGAATTGGGTATTATTTACCCAACAACAAAACATGCCATTCCAGAAGGCTTGAGAAACTTATTCGTGAGAAACTGAAGTTTTGCACTGAGGCTTTGAGGTGTCTGACTAGACTTTTCATTGATTTTTTAAAGGATCATAAATATTTTCCAACATATTCAGTTTTCAGTTTGTATGTTTTATTGATCTTGAGATCCACGTGTTTGTATCTACATCACAAAAGGCTGCGAGACAAAACAGAGTTTGGGATAAGCTGGAAATGGGATTACATGAATTATGAAGACTTGATTTTTGTTGTTTTCAGATGTACCAAAAGATTCTCCTCTGGACTACAAGTCTAATTCATCATGCAGCAGTCCATCAAAAGGAGACATACAGAAGAATGCTGAAAGGTAGATCTTTCCATTTTGTTTTAAAGTTAACATTCATGGGTAATATGGTGTACTTTTCCTAAATGTGTACTTGCTGTAGAGCTGTTAATAATTATGTTACATTCAGTTGTTTTATTGAACAATGTAACAGTGCTCTTAACTGTTAAAATCGATGGTAGGTGACTGAAATATCAGTACGGAGCATTGGTGCAATGGTAATGAGCGGGAAAACCAAAGTACATGGAATAAAACCAGCTCAAGTGTCACTTTGACCATCTCAAATCCCACATAGACTGCCATAGGATAGAAGCAGGTCTGAGTGGTGACATGCTGTCAAGCCACCACCTGAGCTGTGAAACAATTTGTCAGTAATTTGAGTTTCCTTGTAACACAAAGAAATGAAAATAATGAACCGTTATTCTTTGACTTTGAATAATATGTGACAAGAATTAAATTATTCTGTTCTGGACAGGGAAGTGATAGGGTTTTAAATATTTGGCAAAGGAAATGTGTTCATCTGAAGCCAGAGCAACTAGGTTAGTTCAAGAAATCTGTCTGTCCGGGTGTCCGTCTGCATTTGGTCTCTGGTTGTTATCCATTTCAGTAATAAATCCATTCTTCTTGGATGCCATACAATTTAGTTTGGTACATAGGTATGAGCATTTCATAGGAACCTGCTTGCTCAGTTTTTCTACCCTGAAGAAGGATGCAGCACATACCTATGAAATGTTGGTATCTGTGTATCAGACTATACAATGCCATGTTTTACAAAACCATAATGTTTAAGACTGACCACTATGAAAACCTAAAATCTCAGTGTTGGGCTTGAAGTTCACGTGGTGTTAATTACGAACACTGTACTTACTTACAGACTTGTGGCATATGACACTGTGTAGTAGGCAGACATGCCAACATTTCAGAGGGGCCTACTACTTCCATCATCAGGGCAGATGAATGGATGATGATAATTTTATCTGCCCTGATGATGATAGCAGTAAGTTCCTCTGAAACATTTGTATTTATACACTAGATTCGATAGGAATCACATCCCAAAGACAGGCTTCAAATCTTATCATTCAAGATATTTATGAAACTCAGTATGGGGAACCAATCAGTTATTTTGTATCTTTTCATTATGTTCCACTGTAATTTTTATTGAACATTACAATAGGAGACATACAGCTTTCACCACCACATATGAGGACTGATTCGTTTTCCAGCCAAGTAAAAACTGTGGGCTAAATTCCTGTTAAATTTAATTCTAACCACCACTGAATCTACCAGTTAGTATAAGAGTAATTAGTAAAATCTGTATTCTGCATTTCTGGCATTCTTGGCTGTAATATATAAAATAGACTGGAATAATACTCTTGACAGTTCCTTGCATGTTTCTGTTTCAGATGTTCCTTGCCATTCGGGACGCCCGTTCCAGTCCTGCCCGTCCGTAACAACTTGCGCCGCCCCAACTCAAGCCATTTCCCACAGTCACGATTCCAGTTTCGGAAAGGCCTCACATCAAAATGTACTTGGAAGTGTACAGCCATTGTATTCATTATCTTGTCAGTTGTACTGGCGGCAGCACTGACATATATGTCAGGTAAGAGCTGATGTTAGAAACTGTTAATACTTTTTTTATTTCTGAATAGCATTCAACTGATGCTGGAATTGTTCTTAACCCTTTGGTGCATGAATTTATGTGCCTGGCATAATATGCAAAAGACGTGGGATTTAAGTGACTGCTCCTTACTTTGCATGTTCCTGACTTTAGGTGACATTCAGTTTCCTCAGCATCACACTGTGGATTGGGTAAAGCCATCTTTCTGCACAGAAGGGTTGGTCAACATCTTTTAGCCACATGTGTGCAGTTTGTCATCCATACAAAATGTCAGCTGTAAAACCTCTAATCATGGTTTGGAAGATAACTCTGGTCCTGACTTCGAATAAAACCACAGAGCCTGTTACCAGGATATTGCAGAGGGTTGTTGAACTATTACTGTATGAAGTAGCAATTGTTGCATTCATTGATTCACTGAATCATTCATTCATTCCTTCATTGAGTAATACGCTACTTTGAACACAAAGACAGAGACATACATTAAGTGACGTGTTATCCTTCTGCACTGTTCCTTCCATAGAATGCAGCATAAAGTAAATCTGAAAGTTGTTGATGGTACATGATTCAACTGATGTATATAGTATTAGAGGGTGTCCAGTGCGTCATTGTAGTTTAGAAACACAACATTTATCATATATATCATATCATATCATTTTCATTCCGTGGATCCATACAGGATTACAAAATCCGTATGGATATGGAAATAGGCACATTTACTTAAGAAATCTAGAAGTGAAGTCAATAGTCAATTTAGAAAAGTATCTCCATCATCAGGCGTAGAAGCCTACTCAGGTAAGCCCCAAACTGTTTTCTGAGATAGAGAATAAGTCTGTCTAATGGATGCAGCTGACAAGGTTCCTAATTTCACCGAACACTTAAAACAGAAAGAGTCTCTGAAATGAGTTTTATAACCAGAATGAGATGACAGAAAATTTCCAGTATGTACGCAAGTTTAACATCTCATTATTAAATTTTTGGAAACTTGGATTAAATTTCTCATTTTTAATCATTTTATCAACATAGGTAAATGCCTAGAAATGTTTTATATATGTATGTATGTATATATATATATGTTTGTATATTTGTGTTTCTGCTTTCAGCGGTTAACCTACTGAACTGGTCATATCAGAGTGCCAAAGCTTGCACAGTTGTTGTGGGAGAAAACACAGAAGCTTTCCCCAAGACATCTGCTGAGACAAACCGTTCATCCGGTCGACCTCGACCTCCCTCAGGAGGTAAATACCTACATGCTGATGGAAATTCTGTGTTGTTACCACCTTATTCTTCTTCCTCATTACAACACAGTACACTAGACCCAAAGCACCTTCGTTGGCGTAGATCAGTTAACCAGCATGCCATATATCCTAATGTTGATACCCATGGTACAAACAGTGACACTCCTGTTGCTGCTCGTGATGTTGTTGATGATGATGATGTTGATGATGTAGATGTTGCTGTGCATGTTGACAATTTAACTTCTGTGAATTTGGTGCATGGAAATGTGTCTGGCAGCACTGCTGATGTTGCTGTCACAAACGAAGGAGGGAATTTGACCAGTGAAGGAGACATATCTGTATTACACTCCCACCGGCATGCTAGTGTGTCTGTCCCACGTAATGTGAGTGTTCCAAAGTCTAATTATACAAATAACAATGGCAATGTTGATGAGGGACTTATAGAAGAGGAGGGTAGTGGTTTTATTACAACCAGAAGAAATGTTACCAACGTGCATGATCCTTCTGCAGACTCTATTCAGCGTGATTATCCTCCTGTGTATTCTTATGGTCAGGATGAGGTGGAAATTGTTAGGTTGGATCACGAGTCAGTGACCCTCAAGTCAGGTGGCAGCAGTCTCCCACAGCATACAAGCCCAGATGCCAACAGGCTCAATAACGAACTTAAGGATGTCCCCCTAATTGACAGTGAAAGTGTTGATGATGAAGATGTAGTGGACAAAACAGACAGGGCTGAAAATGAAAGGGATACAACTGGAAAACCTGTTATCAGTACTATGCACCTCTCTGCATTTCAGTCTGATGCCACAACAGCGCAGTACAAAGATGAGTCTAAGCTTGATGTTTCTGTGTTCCATACATCATTAGAGAATCCTTCACAGTCAAATAGAGTAGAAACAGATGTGGGCAACGCTGCTACTGAATATAATCCTCAGTCTGTTGCTGAGCATGTGCCACGAGAGCATGGTTCGCAATTAATACTGCATTCTGCCCCAGATAATGTTCCTAACAGTCATATTGAAGTGTCTCATAACATAATGAATGTAAGTGTGTCAGATGTGTCATTAACAGCTTTGCCAAAAGTCAATGTGCTAGAACTGTCACCTGATACAAATGGCTCATCTAGACATGCTAAACGCGTGCTTGTGAATGTGACAATAGCCACCGAGGATGTCGACCAGAGTAACGAGACTGGCCATCACTCCAGTAACCATCAGCCTGTGTATGTCCTCTCTGTCTCTGTCCCGACCAATGGAGACAGTGAGCAGGTTGCAGGTGTTGACATAAGTCCGCCATCCCAGAAACTTGCCTCTGTCCTGCTAGGTATGAGTAATGATAATGATACTCATATTTCAGTCTCCAAGCATGAACCACCATCTTCACTGCCACCAGCTACCACTACTATTGTACCTTTTCCTACAACAACTGCTTTCCCATTGTGGGGTGGAGTTTGTGAATGCACTTGCCCATGTCTCGATAATTCAGAGAATGAAACTGGCCTTGATTTGGAACGTGATAATACAGAGCCTGTTTCAACTGACGTATCAGTATTTGCAGAGAATGTTACAGTTTCTACAACACATCAAGGGAATCTTACTGGGCACAAGACAGAAAATGATGACAAAACTCTAGTACATGAAAATGTGACAGTAATAGAAGAATCGAGTATCACGTCTGAAATACTGATGAGAGGTAGGGATGAAAACTCAACCGTGTCATCAGATACGCCTGCAACAACTATTCCTACTGAGGTGACAGAGACTACTACATTGGAAACATCAACCATACCAAATTTTACATACAGCACCCCATTTGAATATACTGATGAATCTTCAAATGCAGAGGGTTTGATCAGCTCATCTGTGTCACCCCTTATGGAGAATGTATCATCAACACCTGTCGGTGATGTAGTAACTGAGATGTCGACAGATTTGACCAGCACTGACAGTAGAAGACCGGACTGCCCCGTAGCCCCTACGGTCACTGCTCCTCCACCACTCATCTTAGTAATGGAAGGTAAGACTACACTGCAACTAATGTCAGTCCTTCATTACTCTTGTATCAGCTCATGGAAGTCAGAATTACACATAACAGCATATTAATAAATACTGTTTATATGATGTGTAATGTTAATTCAGTACTTCAAATTTGGGTGTGAAACAACTAAAACAGCCTTTCTGGATTAATGCAAGGGAGTAGATTTTGTCTTTACTTCCCTAATAAAAAATACAATTTTTTTGTTTGAGTTAATTTTAATGTAATTAACCATTCATGTTGATTGTTACATAAAAATAAATGAAATTTTACTTCCCTCAGATTTTTTTTAAGGTTTATTTTTATAATACAATTTCAGTATGCATTCCTTCCTTAAAGGTACATATATGTAACGTGTAATGGTGGTGTCATGTCTGAGCAAGTTTTGTCTTCTAAACTCCTGAGCAGTTTCCAATTAAATGTTGAAATTGCTGCTATATAATGGATCAGAACATCTCTAAGAAAACTTTATTTCAGTTTTTATCAGACAAATATAATCACAGATTTAATGTAGAAGTTTATACTAGCTTTGTATTGTGGTTTATTGATAGACTAGATTTTTCTGTGTCATTCTCACCCAGCAACCAGTGTACCAAAACTTACCTGTAGGTGCTTGTATACACTACATAAAATCATACATGTAAATGTGTAACTTTGGTTATTTCATGGAAGTGGTACAGAGAAATTCTGTCTCCTGCAATGATTACTGTCAGAAGTATCTTACTGCATGACATGTCTTTTGACTTGTGCATAGTCAGTTTGCAAAATATACAGGTATCTGTAACCTACTGGACAGGCACTGCTTTTGTATATAGACAATACGTAAGTGCAATATACATGTAAAGTTATAAGAGAGACATGATAAACAAGTAACTTGAAGAAAATAAACAGTATTGATAATTGAAAAGAATTAAGGTATATTGATAATGTTTTGGCATTAATGTAAATTAATATATATATAATATTTGTTTGAGATTTCAGTGTTTAACTAATTGACCCATTATGGGATGTAGTGACCAAAATATAAATAAATAAAACTAATTAAGTTAAGAATTTTAGGTTATTTGAAGAGGTATCCTATACATTATTTAACTAGTGACATAACTCACTTTTGTATGAAAGAAATCAATATTAGTTTTCCCACCAAAATATTGATAACAACAGTAAGTACACTTGTTGCTCAGTGAGGTGCATAGATAAAAGGAACCTAAATGCCTCATAAATTATGTGTACATCAGTTTATATTGCACCTTAAATCTGTTTCATCCAAGTGGTTATATTGCATACTCTGTATTATATTGTATGGGTCTGGTATGCAAACATGAGCTGAAACTCTTTTGGACATGATAACATATTTTCCAGCAATTCAGCAAAGTTTGTCCAAATTTTAAGTGTTAATAATAACAGTAGGACTTGTATTATATAGTGATGCTTTACTTTATAAGCATTGAAAGTAGTATAACGTAAATAATGTAAATTGGTAATAAGGGCTGACGCATTACATTATCGGTTTTTGTGTTTAACCAATATAACAAACAGTAATCAGGTTTCGCGCATGTACTTGTGGACATGGTATGATATATTGAAGCACTTCTGTCAATAGCATGACCTCTAACTATGGAAATTCTGCAAATGGAGCTAACATGTGGAGTAAGTAACATTACCTGTAGAAATCCCATTAGACTGCATGGCCATGCATGTTTCGTATCCACACATGTGCTTTAAATTGGTAGTGACTGGTATACTGAAATTTAGTTGAAACACTTGTAGTATGTTACTAGTGATTTCGGAGTTGACTTCCTTCTTACTGTGTTTATCAACAGTTGTGGTATAGTACGCCTTGCCACTTGCTTATTTGTTATAGTACACCATGTCTAGCTGTTTACATGATGTATACACCACATGATAACGGTAGTCACTACAGAACATATTAATATTAGATATAACAAGAACCTGAGCATCGTATTAATATTAAATAAAAAACCTTAGAAATGCAATAATAACAGTACTTTGTGTTCTGATTTAACCACTGATTTAGTTTATAAGAAGTTAATTGTAATTTTCATATTATAACACAAAATTTCAACAAATAAAACTGCTCGTTAGTTAAACAAGCAATTTATTGACATGTGACATGTATTGTAAATTTTAACTAACAGTTTGGTTAGAAATTAATTAATTAATTTTTCAAAATTTGATGATGGATTTTCACTGGGGGGCCCTGACAATGGTATATAATTCACTGACATGTTTTTTTTTCTATTCCTTTATTTGTTTGTCATCTGCTTTTGTGATGAGACAAGCTGAAAGCATCTACTCTGGTGGACCCCTTAGATCGAACCCAGTGACTGAGAATAGGTCTATCAAATGGGTCCACCTGATGAGGTGCTTCCCTTTCCTGAAGACAGAAACAGAGTCACCTTCAGAAACATTGTGTTTACTCAAAAAATTAGATGATTGACAAAGTCAAGAAAAGAAAATTTTGTCAGTGAATTACATTGGAGTTGTACTAGTCTGAGCATTAAATTTAACTGCAGTTAACATAAGTGTTGGTGCTGTTCTGTGAAGTGTAGGAATTAAATTTGTGTTGCAGAACTGAGGGAAAATTACAGCCTAAATCACTGCAATTACTGTTCTTTTTTAAGCTTCAAAATAAAATATAATGAAATGAGAGGGAGGAAAGTGTAGTCAATCAACAAAACTAGTGTAGAAAGATGTTGTATTCTAATAATGAAACTACATGTTTCGGCCTATAATGGCCATCGTCAGGTTTCTACAATGATTAAGAAGAGTCTATATATCTGTGTGAGGGTGTGTTGA
>JGI20166J26741_11647030_pt1 | contig 11275 bp, 6 predicted proteins | sample TergutCu122P5_FD_26741 | JGI IMG/M metagenome (IMG submission 26741) | reverse complement strand
TTCGAAGTTATTTTCAGGCTAACATGTCACCCGGGCACCAGGGCAGGTTACTAGGACCCGCTCTTCTTAACTTTTATAATAACGAAATTTATTCTGCTGAAAATGACAGCAAAGTAGCAGTTGCAGTGTATGCTAATGACTCGGAGTCACAGTGTTCGGTTAGGCAGTGACTGCGATATTACAGAAATCCCTTAGAACGCTTGTTCCAGAAATAGAGAATTATATTATTGTTAAAAAAATCAAATTTTAGGTCTTCTTACTTTCCCAAAGGATTACATGACGCTACCGCAATATTCAGTCGGTTAAAAATTTTAATGCCAACACAGAATCGACCAGTGAAACTAAATATCTTGGAGTGACATTAAATTCGAAAGCCACTTCAAGGCACAAATTTCCTGTTTCTGCATACAGCAAACTGCAGACTGAGGGCACCTATTCTTTTTTCATGGCAAGACAGTCCATAGTGGGCCAGGGCCTCCTCATTGTCGAGGCTTCGTTCTAACGCCCAGACACAATACATTCGGTAGGGCTCCTCTGGACGGGTGATAAGCTCGACGCAGCGACCTCTACCTGAAAATACACACACACACTCACATAACACACACAGAAAACAAACATCCATGCCGCCGGTGGATTCGAACCCTCAAAAGCAGCAAGCTAGCGGCCGCAGGCCCACGCCTTAGACGGCGCGGCCACTGAGATCGGTGAAGGCAGCTCTACCTTGCACTAAATAAATCCTCCACCGTGTATATCAATGTGGCCTTAAATATTTATGCATCCCTGTTCCGTTCCATATTACAATAGAATATGTCTCCCCGCCTGGAGCCATACTGCATGGGCTCTTTTCAATAAAGCACAAATATTTCAAAATAAAGTCCTCGGGATAAAAATAAAATTTCCAGGAGTAACCCCAATTTAAATCCTACATGATGAAGCAGACATAACATTTACAACAATTACATGGAGGTCCCGGCATCCACAGTGTATAAAAAATTGGTAATCAGTGAAAACTGCCATATTCAGATAGCAGGATGGTTCAATCCCAACCATGACAAATATCAGCATCCCCAATCCTTACTTGCAAGATAAACACCTCTTGTACACACATACAGTGTGAATAACATGGTATGCTGGAAAATACGTAAAGTAGATACGTAAATACTACAAGCCAGTAAAGGAAAAGGTCACCCCATGACATGCCTATGCAGGCGCAGAAGGGAGACAGAGATATAGCGCAAACGCACTGGCAAATTAGATGCTAGAAGGGTGTGGGTGGTTCACACCACGACCCAGCCGCTTAAACCCCAGCAAAGACCCGATACCCAGTATACAGGAGGCTGAGTGGGCCTTGGGACCAGTCTAGACGGGTAAAGAAAATCTTACTCCATCGGGTTTCGACATCCGGACCGTCCAGCCTGTAGCGAGTCGCTACACCACAAATCAGTTACGGCACAGACAGCATGAGTCATCTACGTACCGTGTCTTCAAGCAGTCTTCAATCCCAAACACCACCCAAAATTTTGAAGAGCAGTTCGAAGATTTTATTTTAGCTACTAGACTTCTGGGGGCATTTTGCCAGGTTCTGTCAATGCGCACTCACACGGAATAATTTTCCTACGCTAGGCCCATTCGAGACCCTGCACTAACTTCAACATTGAACAACAAGAAACTTCAACAGAACGTATCCAAAGCTTTGTAACTGAATGTGTACTAAACACCTTTAATAAACTGAAAGTATTATTTTAGGGGCTACGGGGTTATCTTCAATTGTTCTTAGACTTTACTCTTTTCGGTCGATTAAGCCATTTATTTATTATTCATCCCAAGGAACTGACATGAAAGTCGGTGTAAAATACATCTGTCAGTTTTAAAGAAACACAACAAGAACACAAGTTTTGAGAACATTAACGCCTAACTACTTTTTAGAAGTCAGTCTGTCCAGAAGGCCTTGCGACTGGACAAGGAGATCCAAGTTGTCCATGGTTTCCCTCGGTTCTAAAACAAATGCTGCGTTGGCTCCAAAATTCCGCGTTGCAAAGCTTTATTTGCAGCCCTGTCAAAAATAATTTCGAGCTTTCGGCTTTATTAGCATCGTGTCATAATCAGCCTTTCAAGTTCAAGATGTAAAATTCATCCCCATTTTAATAAAAATTTCTTGGTCTAGCAGTTGCGTGAGGTGGATGAACGGCGAGTAAAGGAACGTGATTCTTTTACGAGGCCATCAGTGTGTCCTGATATTCTCTGTAATACTGAGGTACCACTGACATTAATGCAATGACCTCTCTTAATGAATTGTAGGTAATGGATTTATAGAGTTATTCTTATAGCATTTTATTAATCAACGTCATCATCATCACCATCCGTCACGAGTTAGGCTTTAATACACCAGTTTCGGCCTCGTCTGATGGTCTCTTCAAAGATCTTCGAAGTCGTCTTTGTCCATTTGATCTATAATTCAGCATTATTTTGGGCATCCTGTTGTTTATTCTTGTTACCTGTCGTAGCCATTTTGATTTGCATTGTCTTAGTTTCTCGTTAACTGGTTCTATTTTCAACTGTTCCAGAATTTCTTCATTTCGTATGTGGAAAAAAGAGTGTAGCCCGCTGTTCTTTTGAAATATTTCATCTCTATTGATATCAGTCGTTTTTTTGTCCCTTTTTCTGAGGCTTCAAATTTCGTTTCCATATAGAAAAATTGGGAGAGCCAGTGCTTTATATACTTTTACTCTTGAACCTTTCTGGGCCAAAGTTGGTTTAAATGCTGACAGAAAATGCCTGTCCAGAGGTTAGGAGGTGGTAACTCCAACACTGGCCTATTAGCAGTAGGCTAGTAATCCTCCCCGGGGGAATTAAGCGATACTTTCAAGCCTCAGTGTCAAGACAACAGTACGGCAAACTTGAAGACGAACTAGGGCAAGAAAACGGTTAAGAGAAAAGAAAAAAGCGAAATGTAATTAAATAATAACAGTTTATTTTTTAATACAATTTGTTCGCTTCTTAATGTAACACTTCTACAAATTTCACAAAACCCAACATAGAACCTTTATTGTTGCATTATTTTCTGTTAGCCTCCAGTTGTTTTTTCAAACAAAGAACAGGTCCTGCTTGTGAATTTAAAAAAGTAGCCAGAAAAATTAATCAGTAAATACAAACAGTAAACAAGGACCTGAAAATCTCACACAACCATCTTACGAACTCCTAATTGATTATTGTTACAAGTTTTAGTTCCTACGATATTCCGCACTGTCATTTATTTCGGGCTTCAGTGTGTTCAGAAGACTCCTGCAGTGACTGGTGAGTTTGGTGGGGCTGAGCAAATTGTATGGGGTCGTGCCTGATGACCCAATGCGGCGGCGCGCTCTGAACAAGATAACGGTAACGCCTCGTAATAATTGGGATTAGCGGCTCTTTGCGTGAGAAACATGCTCAGAGGTCAGCCGGGCTTGATTTACAGTGTGCCGTTCTGAGAGTTAATAAATTGCAAAAGAGGTCATCAATATATACCAATTTAATGGGTTTCTTGTCCTGGATTTACAATTATATTCACTACCGACTGTGAATAATCAAGTATGCCATCATGTGCAAGGACTTTTGCTTATCAGAGAACTATAAATCATTAGGAAAGACGCACATTTTTAATTTAAGCTATACACATGTTTAAATCTACTGAATTCTTAAATAACGTTTCTACTGATTTGTTACTGTGTATTACAAGAGTGAATTATTAAATTTATTAATCCGTGACAAACAACAGAATAGTAGGCTACACCGTCTATACAGCTTCACTTGGAACGTCGTACAACCCAAATTTTTGTCTTCACCACCAATAAATGTTACGTCTGACAAGAAGAAGAAGAAGAAGAAGAAGAAGAAGAAGAAGAAGAAGAAGAAGAAGAAGAAGAAGAAGAAGAAGAAGAAGAAGAACAAGAACAAGAAGAAGAACAAGAACAAGAACAAGAACAAGAAGAACAAGAACAAGAAGAAGAAGAAGAAGAAGAAGAAGAAGAAGAAGAAGAAGAAGAAGAAGAAGAACAAGAAGAACAAGAAGAACAAGAACAAGAAGAAGATGGAGGAGGAGGAAGAGGAGGAGGAGGAGGAGGAGGAGAAAAGGGAGGGTGACAAGGAGAAAGAGAAGGATGATGATGATGATGATGATAATAATAATATAATTTAATTAAAAAGATAAACTCCACTGAGCAGAATCTCCCTTTAAAAGTATCTGTCCACCTCATCAAGAAGTTCCCTGCACTGTATGGAACCCAGATGTTCATTACAACCCTCACAACAGACTGCCTCTGGACCCTATCCTGAATCAGATAAATCCATCTGTTAAAGTTCTTTTTCCTCTAATCTAGTTTAAGTTTTCCAAGTGATCCCTTTCCTTCAGGCATTTCTACAAATACTCTGTATGCCCTTATCTTCTGTTGAATACGTACCACATGCCCTGCCCATATCATTCTCTTTCATTTGTTCATTGTAATAATATAAGGCAACAAGTACTAATGATGAAGCTCCTTACTTTGCAGTTTCCTCCAGCCTCCTGTTACTTCCTTCCTCCTATCTCCAAATATCTTCCTCAGTACTCTGTTATCAAACATTGTCAATTTTGTGGTTACGTGTGAGATTTAAGATTCATGCCCGGACAAAATGACACACAAAATTTTAGTTGCAGTACTTTAATCTTTATGTCTTCTTAATATTCTTGACATTTTATTATTTTACATGAAATTCTACAGTAATTTGGTTAAAAAATTACTTTTATAATACAAAACAAGTAACTGTGTGAAATTTCTATTTATCTTTCAATTTCATGGCTACAAATAGTTAAAATACTCGTACATGAATTTTTGCAGGAGATAGATCATGTACACATACAATCTTTGTGATCTCTTTTTCAAGCTAAAGCTTGCAGATAAGGCAACGGTGCAGAACTCCACTTTGCTATTGGATAAATTTGACATTACTAGAATCAGTATTTGTGCAAATTATGCATAGAAATATACAAATAATGATAAAATTACATTAAATTACAGTCAACTTTATCATTCAGACAAGCATTATGTGCAAAGAATGTGTCCCACATTCTTCCTAGAAATTGTCTTCATTGACTTTATTTCAACAAGTAATAACAGCATTCAGTGATGATTCCACCTTACACTTTATCCCTTGACAATTTTGATCCAAACATTATTTTGTGTAATAAAATATTGCTACTCTGAAGAATGTAACAACAACTACATATTGACATAAATGTTGTGTATGATAAAAGTCACTTGTAATCCTGCACACCAATATGTGCGCTGACAAATTTTACTTAATGTACGTGCATGTATCATGGTTTTCTGTTAGTCATCTGTTTGTATGAGGCCATGTGCAGTGAATACACTTCCTGTTTATCTACAGTAAGCCCCACTAGTATGTTCTTCTTAATGTCAGCCCATCCTAATCCCTAATGATGAGATGGTTACAGTAAACTCATGCACTTCTTCCACAGTGTGGCAAATCAACAGATAAAGAATGCACATGGGAAACCATAATTGTTCTTATAACACATTGCCTATAAAGTCCATGTGCCAAGTTAAACTAATCCTTCAGTTGCTGGTATCAAATCAGCTTTTTTTTGGTTTTGTTTTGTTTTGTTTTGTTTTGTTTTGTTTGTTTGTTTGTTTGTTTGTTTGTAGAGGACATCTGGATGTGTTATAGAATTGAAAGACAATAATAAATTTATTTTTTCAGTCAAGCACAATAATATTTTATTATTTAACTCATTGGTGACAAGTTTCGGTTATTAGACCATCATCAGGCCATCTTTATGTAAAATTTAAAACAGGTTATGTGTTGTAACCTGTTGATGCCAATAGGTATAATAATAATAATATATTGTTGTGTTTAAAAAAATGAATTTATTATTGTCTTTCGATTTTTTGGGGCTAATTAATTTTCTTCCACTTTTACATGAAATTAAAAATTTCTATGTTAAATGATATCACTGCATTACTTTCTAATTACTGTGATGATGATGCTGACTGGGACTTACGTGAGCATCAACATATCCTATGATGGCAGAATTTTTAGCTCATACTGAATAAGAAATGTACTTTGTTAACACTGAGCATTTATCATAAATTATGACAATTTTCCCCAAAACTAAGCATTCTTTCCTGCCACTGTGACAATAAAACTCATATACAAAAAGTGGATTACATCAAACAGCAGTACAATAAAGACAATGATATTATTACTTATATTTGTGTTTTCTACTTTTCCAGCATAATGTCAGAGAGCCTTCAGAATGCAGTTCTGAATGATGTAGCCTGAAGCAAGGACTAGCATACAACCTGAAATTCTGTTGTGGACATTTGAAATTTGTCCTCCCATTTCTCCCCATTGGAATACTCAAGATAATGGATTTATCTTCCTGCCAAGGGCCAGTGTTTTCTGTGTTACAGGGCAAGTTTGGATGGTTGGCAGAAGGTGTCTGTCTTCCCCATGGGATGTCCTGTGGTTCAGGCATGTATCCCACGTGTTGTGGAGTACATGTTCATAATGCAGCGACTTTGTCCCCATTTTCCATTGTCTGCCACAGTTTAGTATTTATCATCAATCAGAATGTCTCCATGGTCATTACAGAAATTACTCCCTGTCAGAGGATGATGCATTTTCACTGAGATGTTTAAAATTAAACAACTATGTTCTGGGATTAGGCACGTACTGTTTGGTTGACAGTGGCCACTTTGGACAAACCTTCACACCCATTGTCAGTGTATATTATGGAGATTCCTATGAAATGTCAGTGAATATATACCAAACTCCATAGCATCACGTCCCAGAAGAAGAAGCGAATTCTTCTGAAACGTCAGTAAATGTCTACCATATTGCGTATTGTTGCATTAAAAATAAACAGGAGGTTCGTCTACAACACTGCGACATAACTACCACATTACATGATTTCACAACCCAGTAGAGAGTTAACCACACAGTCACTGTTGTGAGAATATCATCTGACAATATCCGCATTGTTTCAGTTTCTTACAACAGTGAGTACAAAGTACTAGGCAATGTAATTTTGTAGTCTACTGACTACATGGCATCACATCACAGAAGATATTGATTCTTGCCATGTTCAGATTTTTAGACACGTTCACAAAATTGCAAAAAGCAACTATTAGCTTTATCACAACTGTCTGTCTGTCTGTCTGACCACAGAGAACAATTTAGCTCCTACTGTAAGGATTTTCATTAAATTTTGTATTTCAGTATTTTTAAAAAATCTGTCGAGAAAAATCTAGTTTCATTCAAATCTGACCAATATACATTTTTTAATCATATCTTGCTCAATTATTTTTAGAATGAGTGATGTTTCAAACGAAAGTTGTAGAGAAAATCCAAACGCACATTTTATGTTCAATAACGTATTTTTTTTTAAATCATGCAATTTATGAGACAATGTGGAAAGTATTATAAAGTCGGCAGGCCACATTATAAAATGGTTCATGCACATTCCACTCTGGATACCTAAGGGTACAAATACACCCTCAGAATATAAAAAACTTATTTCTTTTCCACTGCAACAATGGTTGCACAAACATGCCTCAGTGTTAAGTTATACGTACAATGCCTGTCTTGTTATTATTATTATTATTATTATTATTATTATTATTATTATTATTTGTCTTGCTACATTATAGCTGTCAGGTCATGCAGAGCTCAGTTTTATGTCACCCCAATTCAATTTCATTTTCCTTCCAAAGTGTTTCAACATTCCTCTTTGATTATGGTCATTGTATATACTTGTGGAATACATTTGGTAAGAGAAAGAAACAGTTTATGTGCAATTAGTCAATGTCCCTCACATTGCTCAGTAAAAGGGCATAATGCCATTAAATTGTAAATAACAAAATTCACATACACTTTAATATGTTCCATCTTCCCTGCATTAATAAGGGTCCATAATACATAAATAACCAACAAAATGCACTTCAATGTTTATGACATATTTTAGTCATAATTTTCTCACCAACATGTATTGGCTGCTGCTGTGGCCATATCCAGGGTGACATGATTGCAATAATACAAAGGTACAAATATGGTTAGTTGTGTCCTTGTCACTACATAACAATTAAAAATGATTATAATTTCAGTTCAAATTACATAAGTAATATAAATATAGGTTAAAAATTGGTAATGATTAAAATCTTGGGAGTTAAAATTATTTAGTCTGTGTGAAGTGACGTTTGATGCAGTGACGTGAGTTTTTATCCAGCATGTAGGTGATGGTATACTCCCAAGATTTTAATCATTACCCATTTTATACCTATATTTATATTACTTTTAATTTTTACTTTTTAATTTTATCTGAAATAATAATATTTTTTAATTGTTATAGAGTGACAATAACACAACTAACCACATTTGCACCTTGATATTCCTGTAACAATATCACCATGAAGATGGCTGCAATATTGGTTGAAGTATGGTGGTGAGAAAATTGTGAATAAAATACGTCATACACATGGAAATGCATTTTGTTGGTTATTTATATATTATTCATATACTCATTCATACAGTTGAAAATAGTGGCCAAAAGTATGCAGTAGATCATTTATACCACTTCTTAATTCTGTGTAACGATGACAGAACAAAAGTAATAACTGTAAACCAGACTTTCATAGTAAGGGCTGATCACTTCCCATGGATATTTGAATGCAAACAGGATAATAAGTTATAATTTTATATACAACTGAGCATTTTATGAAAAATAAATCTTCAACAAGCTCATTACCTTCTAAATTTTAAAAATTTCTAATAATTGAATTTTAATAACATTTTTCACATATAGGATAAATGTTGAACTGGCCACTCTGTGTATACTACAACGATACGTTTACATGAAGTATACATGAGTTGCACTCTTTAATCAAGATGAATACTCACATACCATGTACAACCCCTTGAAATGTATCTCCCTGATGATGGCTCAATCAGAGCTGAAACATGCTGTAGAACGTATAATGTAAAATAATGTGCAGATACATAATGCCTGACAAGTGTATTTAGTTTGAATTTGATGAATATTGTATATGGTATGTTTTGGGGAGACTTGGAAGATATCCTGTTTTCAATTCATCAACAGAAAAAGTGCTACCAACAAGGAGGTCTGGAAAAAGTACAGCATTCATCAACAGAGATATTTACGTAGCTTGACAATTGTCAAACTTATTCCTGTCCTGCAACACAGCTGGACTACCAAGGCCTTTCAGTGTACAGTACTTTCAAAACATTTTGACACAGGATAAAAATACTTCCAGAAAGAACAATTAAACATGCGTGAAAAATATTTAAAATAACTGTTCAGGAATATAAACTAAGATGTGTAGATAAGGAACGTTTTTTCAAAACAATGTATGTGGATAAAAGAATTCATTACTAACAATATATTTCTTATTTAGAGTGTCTAACTTAAAAACTGTACTAAATAAAATTCATATTCTGACTGTGCACTTAATTATGCTTTTATAAATACTGTGTCTCACTACTAGAGACTGAATATTATGGTGCTTTCAGTACAAGCTACAAGGATGTTTGCAAAATTCTGACTCGATCAGTTATGGAAACTGGAGATTGTCAGGTCAAACTGGGCATCATTCATTTTCTGGAGAGACAGAAAGACAGACAGACAGAAAGACAGACGGACAGACAGAGAGATTAGGAGGCCTTGATATTACTCAAATTAAAAGGTCCACTTTGATACCTGATATTCAAGTGTCATGTGGCCCATTCTACCAATGGAAGATAAAATGCCTCTTATGAGATTTGAGGTTCTCACAGCATTGTTACTGAAGCTTTTGTTTGTTTGTAGGATGTTATGCCTTGTCCACTTGTAAAGAGTTTCCTATGTTTCAGATGATCATCATGCCTTCATCTTCAGGCCACTTTGTACCTTCAAAAGTTTTGGAACTCATTAGTCATTGCAGGAAGCATAACATACTGAAAGAATTGAATCTTCATTGGTAATTTTTCTATTCTTATATACCTCTCCCCACTCCTTGGCACCAGGAAAAGCACAGCCAGTATAGTGAATAGGCTACTGGCTAGAAAATCTGGGGTTCAAATACCAGCAGAAGCAAGAGTTTTGTTTTACAGTACGTCTGGACTGATTATGGGGTCCACCCAGCAACCAAGTGAATGGGTACCATGGTGCTCTTTCCCTGGGGGTAAAGAGGCTGGAACCATGAGGCTGAACACTTACCTCCATCTAGTACCAAAGTTAAGAATGAATGGAGTTGTACTTTCACTCCCCCTATATGCCTTCATGACATGTACAGGAACGACTTCCTAGCCATCCTATCTTCTCCTTTACCTACTCTGTTTTATCCCTGGCAGGTTTCCCCCTGCTCTGGACATCCTACCTTTAAGTTTCATGAAGATGGAGATAGTAACATTCTTGAAACAGCCTATGTAAACACTACCATCATATATAAACAGAATTCACACATGTGTGTACATAATTCAGTCCCCAGTGTTTTACATGTATGGCTTGCTTGAATGTCATGTTACTTTAATATCACAGCTAAGATGCAAGAGCTGTATCACACAATGTGCAAATTATTAATTTCAATTATACACAGAATTAATTAGTTTCCTAATTCTTAGAATGCAGATACCAGGAGTATATAGGAACTATATATGAACTACATGCATGCATGCATGCATGAATGTTAACAGTTTCAATAAACAGACATGGCCAGAGTTAATGTTCACATTAATAACATTAATAACCCCAAAAGCCTTTCCAACAGAGTACTACTAAAGTATCTCAATAAGAGAGAAAATTGTGCTTTTCTCTTGGGTTACAAGTATTTTACTGACCAGCAGTGCCATGAATCTGTTTGTTCTATTACAATGAATGAATATTAATTGATAGATTTGATGTGATTTTGACCGTGCATCATCGTTAATATGCGGAAATAAAATGCCAACTAGATGCAACAGAGGTTTTTATTGCAGATCATATTGCTTGCTCAACATGTTTCAGGCACCACTATGCCCATCATCAGGATGTTAAACAGAAAAAAGTGTCCTTTTTTCAATGAAAATTTACTATATTTAAGAGTTCAAGAGACTAAAAATACCTACAGTTAATTATTAATGTTACTGAAATAAATCTAACATAATTACCGTATTTTCTGGCCTATAACACGCGCGTTATCTATACAAAAAGGATCTGAAATCGTAAAAAATGAACATGCGCGGTATACGTTAGAAAGATTTCCGA
>JGI20166J26741_11646919_pt1 | contig 11277 bp, 7 predicted proteins | sample TergutCu122P5_FD_26741 | JGI IMG/M metagenome (IMG submission 26741) | reverse complement strand
TCAGCGTTGCCAAACGTAGGTCCATATATATACGACGTTAGCATTTCTGGCTTTACTAGGAGCTCCATATATATATGACATTGGTAGCCTAAGGGTTAACTGATAAGGCTTGAATGTTATAATTATGACTTACCTTGAGGAAGTCTAATTCATATCTCATACTAACAACCAGTTCCTCAAAGCCCATATAAATAAATCGACTGTACATATTTCTAAAGTTTGTCCTTGTTCTTCTCCTGTAGTTGCTCCAATCGTTGGCCATTTCTTGTCCACCTTAGGAGACGGCGTACTTGTTTTCATCATTTGCCCCGTCACTGGAACAGCTTGCCGCTGCACTGTTTTCATTACCCATCTTCACCACTGTCATTAATTATTAAGTGGGTTTAGTGCAAGGGACAGAATGCGTCTCTGTTTAAACTTATAACTGCTTCCTTGTAGTAGAACAGGAGAGAAACAACATCTTGGCTACTGAGTAATCACTACTTCTTGTTCCGTGGTTTCCAAACAGTAACGTAGGAATATAGGTTAAGCTAATTTAAGTTCATCCGTTCGGCTGTTGAATGCTGGCTTTTGACCTCGGAGACTGCAGTCAAATCCCATGGCAGCCAGGGTGGGATTAGCAGCGAAGTGGCATTGGGCAAGCTTTCGTTCTTGTACTTCGATTTGACTCTACCACTCTTCATTGGAACGTACTCCACACTCGTCTGTGGAATAGGCCCAGTGGGAACCATAACACAGTCTAGGTGTTTCCTTTTTTATTTCTTACTCAGACCTCTTCTACCTAATCATTGTAGGTGTAGAGGGTTACTGTTGCACTTGATCACACTCAGTGACGCACGAACACACACACAAATATTCGGTACGACTCCTCTGGCCGAGGGATCGGCCCATCGTAGAGACGTCTACCTGACAGCACACAAAACTCTCCACAGCCCGACTTCCATGACCCGCGGGGATTCGAACCAGCAATTCCAGCAATTGGACAGTGGTTTTATTAGCGAGAGAGTGAAATGGAATGATTAAAATATTTGCCGAAAAACACTTCAAAATTAGCACGGACGGACAGACAAGCGAGATCCCAATTTAAAGCGTCACTATATTTTTCTATCGAAAGTTCAGGAATGACTGTGTGACCTGTCTTAAATTGGTATGCTTTGGCGCAAGGCAAAACCTGGGAGGCAATATTTTTTCTAATTATTGCCCATCGTGTACTAAGAAGTTAATTACTTAGTATAAGTGCACGAAGTTTTTAAGATCCGTGGCCAAAATGCGACTAGAATGTTAATTTTTATGCACTCGCGTCGTACTGCAATTTATTCTAACTTTAAGTGGATTAAAATCTAACCTTAGCATGTACAATAAAACACATTTAGAAACTGCCTGAAGGAAGCGTGGAAACGCCATTTCTTACTCATTTGACATACACGCAGTCACAAGCAACCCCATCAGCTGCTACAAGAACAAAGTTGATAGTATGGGGGTAAAACTTGGTCTCTCACATAAGGGAAGAATAGTGGCTGCGGTTTTATAGAATAGATACATGGGGAAGATATTTGGGCCTAACAGGGACGGGGTAAGGAAAGGACGGAGTAGATAAAATAATTTGGAGGTTCTTGATATGTCCACCTCACCAAGGATTATTAAGGTGATTAAATAAAGGAGGATGAGATGGGCGGAGCGTGTGGCACAAATGGGGCGGAAGAGAAATGCATACAGACTTGGATGCGAAACACTGAAGGGAAGAGAAAACGTGGAAGACATAAGCGTAGTTGGGGCATGGTAATAAAACACATTTAAGACATAAAATGGCATAACGTAGTCTGGATTAATCTGGCTCAGGACTGGGACAATTGGCGGGCTGCTGTGAGCATGGTAGTGAACTTCCGAGGTCCAGGAATTGCGGCGAATTTTTTGACTTGTTTATGAGCTATTGGTTTCTCAAGAAGGACTTCATTTTTTGCGTGAATTTGGTCGGTGTGATTGATAAAGCTTGCAATCACCGTGAACTGTATTTAACAGAGCAGAGCTTTTGAAATTTGCTAGAATAACAGCAATAGGAATGAAATCTTGGTTAATGTGCACTCCTTCGATAATGTTGGTTCCGATGTATGGTTCGTACCGCCCGTACACATAGAGGATACGCCACATAAAGTTCTGTAAGGACATGAACAAAGACGTTCAATATTAAATTACACGTGTTTTTTTTAAAGAGGCACGTTTTATCTGTGCACATATTTACTGCGAGTTAATGACCAAGGGGATGGATTAATGAGGAGATGGGTGAATGAAGGGGTGGATGAATGTGTAAATGAGTGTAAGAAAACGTAACACCAGAAGCTTACAAGACTAAAATTGCAATAACATCGCCTCAGATAACAATAAAATCAATAATAATAATAATCCGTTACGAATGATGCCGTAATTGACTTGTTTCGGGCTCATGAAGTAGTAACTTCAAAAGTCTTCCAAGTCGTCTTCGTCCAATTGGTCAATAATTTAGCATTGCTTTTAGCATCCTGTTGTAGTTTATTCTAGCCAATCTGATTTGTACCTTCTTTGTTCCTCTTCCGTTCGTTCTACTTTCAATTCCTCCAAAATTTCTTCATTCCTTTTGTGGTTAAATAATTTAATCTCTATCGATGTCAATCTTTTTTACCCCTTTGTATGAGCGTCGAAATTTTGCCTCCATTTAGAAGAAAGGTGAGAGCCAGTAATATACAAACTTGTATTTTTTAATATTTCTGAACCAAATTTTGTTTGAAAATGTTGGTTAGAATTCCCAGTACTTGAGCAAATTTTGCTAATTCTTGTTGAATATCTTTTTAATTTTCATACAAAATTTCACCACCGAAATACTTAAAAATTTGTACGTGTTGTAGAAATTTGCTATACACAATTATTTTACACTTTACTGGGTGTTGTCCTAAGGATCCGTTCGTCTCAGATTTTACTGGTTGTATTTCTATTCCTAAATTTTTTGCTATGTTTTGTAATGTGAAATACTCGTCTCTGTAAATTATTCTCTGAATCCGCAATTATGACTTGATGGTCTGCAAAAAGAAGAGTGTTTATTTTCATACTGGTTGATAAAGTAATGCCTTTTATGTAAATCTGGTTCATTTTTACTACAATTTCGTATCACATTCATGAGGAATAGTATCCGATTTCTTTTGAGATATTGAGGTTTGAGATAGTTGCAGAAAGACCGACTGTAAGTTATGTTTCCACCCATCTGATATCCACCCCCTTTCTTCAGTCATCTTTGTAATAACTTGTGAAGAGTATGTAGGCAAATTTCTCTTTTGTCGTTTGCTTCATGTCTGTTAGGACAAAACACGAACTTTTCTCTCACGTATGTTTCAAATTTCTGTATTTCTTTTTAAAAAATTCGATACTGGGTGACAAACGAACAGCCACGCTAACTGCCTCTTTCCTTCTGACCAATTGTGAGCGATGTCCAATGCCTATTTGAAAGAACATTCAAGCTAATATATTTTAAAAAAATAAGCGCAATCTCTTTCATTAATTGAAGCTAGTTCCCGTAAAAAATAGCTCAGTTGGCTATGAGCTGGACAGCCTGGAGTCGAAACCCGTTGGGGGCGAGCATTTCTGGAAAGATCCCGATCGGCCCCGACGCCCAATCAACCTCCTCTACAGTGGGTAATGATTGTCTTTGTGAGGGATAAAGCGGCCGGGACGTGGCGTTGACCACCCACTCCATCTAGCGCCGAGGCTGAGTAAGGGCAGAAGTGTACTTATACATCCTCCACAATGTGTCTGCTTGGTATGTGACGGGAGAGCCGTTGCCTGTAGAATTAGTCACAAGCAGTACCGCAGTTCTAACTATCTGACGTACAGCACACAAAAAAGAGAGAGTAACGTGGTATTTAAAGTAACTAAGGATGTAAAGCAAACAAGAAACAAAAGACTAAATATAAAATAATATAAAATAATAATTAAATTAAATAAATAAAAATAATTACATAATAATTAAATAAATATTAATTAAAGAACGAAGTAAAAATAGGACAGAATAAAAATATTATAAATATCCTAAGAGAGCATTAAAAAAGAACTAAATAAGGAAACAATCACAGAAGACAAGAAAGAAGGAATAAAACATAGAAGTAAGCAAAGAAGGAACGACTGAACACACACACACTCCCACACACAAGAAAATAAAAGTTGGGATACGAAAAGAAGAAGTGGCCATTTAAAAACAGGAAATTGACAATATGTATAGAACTGTAATAAAACAGCCCCTCTTAAATTGAGTTTCTCGCTTGACATTTTCGCCTTACAGAGGTCCCACTTTCCCACCGCATTTGACTAGACAACCGTCCGTAAGCTAGCGCCTTTACAACGAGGAGATGCAAACTGCCGATATTTACGTTGAGTTCCTGCTGCTGTCTTTCAAACATGTCTGTCTTTGAAGACTATCATGGATTCGTGGTTTGAAATATTAAAGTCTTTACAGTAACGAATGTTCTGCTGAGTTCAATTTTTATTTGTTTCCCGAAATATCACATCTTCAGACTCATCACATAATAAAGCACAGAAAGTCCGTCTCCTCCGAGAACTGTTGGTGTTCCACTATTTGAATTATTTAAAAATCATTGTTTATTCATTCAAGTGGACCAGCGTGCTTGAAAACGAATGTCAAGCTCCCCAGAAAAATAAAACTTCCCCAAGCATAGAGCCTTTAAACTGAATACTAGTAGCTGATTGGGTGTTTTGTACGTGCCCGCGTGGAATCCGGCCTACTATTGGTGGAGCAGGTTTGTCCCCCCTCTGGCGGCGCGCCTGGTAACCGGCGAGGTAGACAGAGGTTGGAGACGGCATCAAGCAGTGTGTGTGTGTGTACTGTGGCTTCTCTCTGTGGCGGTTTTTGATGCAAATGTAACAGAAAGCTACTTGTTTAACATCATCCAAGGGGTTATAACGCCTTTCGGCTGTGGCTTGACTGTCTGGAATCTGGCTGCGAGTGCTGGAAGCTAGCTCATACTTCGATTATTCAAACGCAGAGGGAGGAGTGTCCCCAGGCCCAGGGAAACAAGCGTCGGTGTAGAGCAATCATTCAGGAAGGAATTCCTTTACAGACTTTTGTTGTTGCAACCTCCAGAAAGAATTTCTTTTGGTGGAAGAGTCAAGATATCAACAGAACGGTGAGTCGCATAGTGTGTATGGTTTTAGTATGTTGACCTTTTATTGATTAGTACAGTGTTTTTTTTTTTTGGTAGTTTCAGACCGATACTTTAGTAACGCCTAACGCCAAGAAAGGATTCGGAACGTGGAAATAAGTCTAGCAGCTTGTGTTTTGTGGCAGTAATATATATTGTCGAAAGAGGCCCTTGGATTAGCAAGCAACCAACCCTGTTTCAAATGTTATGCTTGAATAAATGTATTCCAGTGTTTTATGGTCGACCGATTTCGAAGAATAGCTTATGGGTGTATCATCATTAGCACAGCTATAAATATATAATGTCGTATAATGCCAAGTATAGGTTGCATTCTTCAAATATTTAATAATTCGGCAGTCACGTTTTATATGAATATACGGCAACCTCATGTTGTTTTCACTATAAATTATGTTCACTGGCTCGTTTCAGAATTTTTGTTGCGGTAATTTTGTAATTTAATAGAAAATCAGATTTCACGTTCTTATAAATGTAATATGGAGACCCTGAACATCTGTCTGTTGGTATATCCTACCGTATTTTTCCACGGGTTTAAAGTACGTGACATATGATACTTTATCTGTCCTTAAAAGAACTGCTGCACCTAGTCATTAACATTACGTCAATTTTGTACAGGTTAGTTTTTATCCCTATCGTTCTATTGGTAAAACACATTTAGGAAGAATTTGATTTAGTGCTGTAGCCCTAGTGCTAGCTTGAAGTATTGGTTTGAGAATTTATGAAACTAAATTTTCAGGTGGGTTTTACTTTGCTTTGGTCGTTGAATAGTGCTGCAGTTTAATGTGAATATTATGAATGATCGAAAGAGAGTAAGGAACTTCAATGTCACAGGTCAAATTTTGCAGAACAGACGCTGTTTGTGTATTGATTGATACATTGGTGTATAATGCATGAAATGTGTTTGTTTAGCCTTGCAGTTCTGGTACATTTTCATTGGTTTTGAACTTTTCTAAAACACAACACGACATTGCTTAACATTCAGTTGCAGTTTGTGATATAATGACAAACGTATATGAAGTGTGTTTCGACGTGATTATGGCGTCACAGTTGCCCAATTAGACCAGACATTGCGCTACGGGACTAGCAATGTGGCTAAGCTCTGTTAGACCACGCAACGTTGCATAGCAAGTGCTCGAAGCTGTGGGTTGCAACGAACTTTGTGTGGCCTTCGCTTTACGGAATACTACTCGATGGCTGAATGAATCGCATACACCCAGAACATTCCAGTGCATGGCGATACGGAGCTATTTATAGTTTACTGGCTTGTCAAATGGAGTGTTATGGCCCCCGAATGCATATACTACAGCCATGCTCGGATTGAGTAAAATTATTACTAAATATTATGTAATGTTCAACAACAAAATGAACGTTTTATATTATTGTTTTAAATCGATTCTTTTTGTCCTCTACATGTTTCGAATGTCTTATGTTCATCATCAGGAAGGCTATACTGTAAATGCAGCCTTATATGGTATGCTTTTCATGCCGATGATGAACATAAGATGTTCGAAACATGTAGAAGACAAGGAGAATTGAATTAAAACATTAATTTAAAAAGTGCATTTTTTTTGGTCAACATTACATAATTGCATCACGACGCACGGTACAAATACATAATAAACGTGTAGAAATTCGTGGATTCCCCTTGACCCCGGACTTATGCTAGTGGCATTTCGTGATTAAGTGTTGGTTCGTTGTTCTTTTCGTGCTCTTTTGTTAATTCTGGGTGACTGCAGATGCGTGCTTTCTGTGTGGTCCAGTCTGCTTGCACTTCAGGATTAGTCCGTGCCATGGCTCAGGCGGTTGGTCGCCGGCCTCTCACCGCGGAGGCCTGGGTTCGATCCCCGGTCAGTCCATCTGAGAAACGTAGTGGACAAAGTGGCATTGGGTCAGGTTTTTCTTCCAAGTGCCTCATTTTCCCCTGTCAGAATCATTCCACCACTGCTACATACTCATCTTTGTCTCCACGTTGTTCATACCAAAGAGATAGAAGTGCGACTCCCGACAAGCAGTGTTCTTTCGGAAAAAAAGGGGAACAATGGATAAAAAGTACTTTCACTTTTTGTGTGTATTGTTATAAGTTTTATGGGGAGGCTGCTCTTTGTTTACCTTGGATCCTCCTTTCTAACATGTAGCTACCGGCTATTTCCCCGCATGATAGAAAAACTCGCTGGAAAGTTGGATCAAGGGGTAACGCTTATGATGTACCTTGGAAGTGCATCGTTTATAGCGCCGTCGGGGCAACTACCCAGTAATTTTTTGTGGGTTTTTTATAGGTAAACACGTGATAAGTAGATCAAATTACGTCACGACCACTTTTATTCACGTCCTTTGTTGTTCATTAATTATCGAATCATGGACAGTATGCTGTGCAGGCGCCGCTATTGCCATTCATTCATTCCATAGCCTCTCTTACGACAGATCAATGACCTCTTCCAAAGCAAGTTCTCCATAGAGTGCGATCTAGTATTTCGTTTTTCAATTTCCAGTATCATATTTCCTTAAGGCTACCCAGTAGCTGCTTACGTCATCTTCCTCGTCTTTCCCTCACGTCTATCGTTGTCTCTATCTGTCCTTCAATAACGTGTTTTAGAAGGCAGTTCCTACGCAAGATGCGACCAATCCAATTAGCCTTCCTTCTCTTTACTGTCTGCAGGATATTGCTTTCCTCCTTGACTATTTGTAACACTTCTTCATTTCTCACATGGTCGGCCCAACTGTTGGCAGCGTCGTTTAAATGACTGTAACTAAATGAACGAAAAGCTATAAAAGATAGAATTAAATAAAAGTGAAGCATTATAAGATATGCTACAATTGTGATGTAGACTGTGAATAACAGTACCACGTCCGCGATGTAACTTCTTCTGTTGGAAAAATTTCACTAGCCAGTTATAGGCATGTAATTTACAGCAGCAAAAAAAAAAATTACGGATTGTGAGCTTGTGACTTTCTGTTCCTTACATAAGGGTAGTAACGGGCCACTTATGGTCAGTCCTGTGCCACCATCAGATTGGTAACTTTGACGAAGATACCCCAGACGGCAGTCGAAACACACGTTGAAGGGCGTAGGGGTGACTGTGGAGGTAGTGGAGTTAGGGAGGTAGCTAGCTGTATCCAATCCCAAAATAGAGACGATTACCGACCAAGTGGTGAGAGTAAGTGTCCCAAGCGGCTGGTGGAATAATAGTGTAATAATCCTCGCCTTATTGTAAGTCAGATGTCAGGACCTATGATCGGAATAAAGATGGTTCGCGCCTCTTGTTTCTTGCCGATAGCAGCGAAGAAGGTTGGGGATTCAGGTGTTTTAATTATGAGAAGAAGAAGAAGAAGAAGAAGGAATATGAACGAACAGGTACAGAAACCTTACAACTTCCGTCTTTTCGGTCTCATCCCTTTTGTGATGTACATAGACGGTAAACATCCCATTCGAGGGTCTGACGATGGATACCGGGAACGAGAAGACAACGGTCTTGGGTTACAGAACGCTCTTCGAAGGCCCGCACATTCATCATTCGAACACGGGTCTCCAGATCTCCCGCAACTTGTTCATAACCGGATATTTCATGCTACTCTTCGAATTGACTCCCGACCAAAGCGCTTCCGATGGACACACGTCTCTGTCGGAGAACGGTAACATCCGGATCGAGTTGAAATTCGACACCGCACTCGCCACCGCCATCACTTGCCTCCTATACCTCGAACAAGACGGTAATATTCAGATAGATAAATTGTGAAACTTCGCAATTGACTGCAAATGGACACCATGCAAATTTACTGTATATTACGCAACCTGAACACGTTTCTCGGAGTCTTTCCTTCCGATCTTCTACCACATTAATTAAGGTAATCGGGTACTATCATCATCAACACCGATACTCACACAGAGTGGATCACACTGGCTAGCATTCCACTTCCAGCCCAATTCCCATAGCGCGAACAATTTCTGCGGACAAGTTTTGGACGCCTCCTACATATAATGCTCTTCCCTTTACACTGGTACACGCGCATATAGGTATTTTCTGTCACGTACATTTATATTCACCTATCCCTTTTTCTTACACGTGCATGAGACGATAGCATGCTGGCTTGTATTACACATTGTTTGGTCTGTCTCGTAAACCAACAATTTTGCTGACTTATGGTGTGCAGTGAAGTCTCACCTAACGTTTCTGTACCCGGTCTTTCATATTCTATTCTCAATAAATTATATTCTCACACTTTTCGCGTATCTGTAAAATCTGGATTTCGAGCTCTCGGCAAGCGACACGAGGCGCGCGCCATCTTTATTCCGATAATAGGTCTTGACCTTTGACTTTGCTAGCTTCGGTGTAGGGGGCCGCATATGGGTTGCGCATTTGGACGGCAATCGTCTCTTATTTGGGAATGGATACAACTGGCTCCCTCTCTCCACTACCTCCACCGTCATCCCTATTGTCTTCAACGGGTGTTTCGACTGCCGTATTGGATGCCTTCGTCAAGGTTACCAATCTGATGACAGAGGACTGACCATAAGTGGCCCGTTATTACTCGTAAGGATTCTTACTTAAGTCACGAGGAAGTGTGCGTCTTTCGGTTTTTCACCTACATGACAGTACGGGATATTTCCGACTCTATTTCTTGCGCCTCTCTACACAGTCAGTGTGCCATGTATTACGTCACTTCAATCTGAATACCCCGCTTGTATTAATTCAGAGAATACAAAATTAAGCTTTTCAGCTGCATTATATGGAACTCGAAATTTCTACTGCCGTGTTGGCAAGAACCTGCCAATTTTCCCTGCGCTGAGCAAGATTAATACATTCCTTTCCATCCTCTTTCTTTAAAACCCATTTTAATAATCCTATCTAACCTATTTCTTCCAAGCGAACTCTCATCTTCTGGTTCCACCACCGATCCTCACACCTGCTTGTCGCTGTCTTAGGTAGGATTCTGTTTGACAGTATACAGCTTGGCCACATTGGCATACAGTTAACAAATTGGAATAATGTTGTCTCATATACAGGTGGAATATATATATATATATATATATATATATATCCAGGTCAGTGTTTATAAAAATTACCCCCTCCCTTCCTGGTTCTTTGTATCAGCACGAAACGGGCGCTTGTAGCTGCCTGCGGGCATATTGTCTGATGCACAAACGTAGCTGCCCTGTGTCGGGGGGGGGGGGGGGAGAAGAGGGTTGAGGGGATCGGAGGGGAAGTTCCTGGTGTCTAGGTATACCTTCCGTCCAAACACTGCATGCTACGCTCTGCTTTTTAATACAATAACGGAAGTGACGTCCCGATTTAGTGGTGCATTGTTATGTGGTAGGTATGTGTGGAGTGTTTGAAAATGCAAGCAAGGAAGTCTGTGATATACTTCGAGGTCTGTCCGAGAGGTCCGTGAGTGTGCTAAGTTATTAAGTACTTCTCTTCGTTATGGCTGATAATGGCGTAGAGCCAGCGGCGTTCTATATCACAGGGTCTGTCGCCGTTCTGTGCTGACTAATTAAAGTTTGCTGCTGCAAAGGTAATCATTGTAGAGGGCAAGATTTGATTTTGTTGTGGTACAATAAATATTGCAAGTGAAATTTGTACCTTCTAATGAGAATGTTTCTCTATACTATATCAACTTTTTTTTAATCCTGTTCTGATGACTTAAATATCTTAAAACATTTGGCATGACCGATCAGCATGCTCTGCGCGCGCATGCGCCTCTATTTGAACTTTGAACCAATTTACCTCTATTCAGGGAACATGGTATGAACGAATTGTGTTAAACGCCACATCAACACCACAACTTTTAATTAGATTCGTCTAAGCTGTTATAACAACATGGAGGACGCACGAAATTATGGTGTGGGAGTGACACTAGCACCACCTATTTGAGGCTTCTGAAGAAATATATGGCTTTAGATGTTTAGATCTTGGATAAATGTATAGCTGTTGTTAAGGTACTGTTTTTTACAGAGTCCTTTAATCGCCCTATCAATCACGGCCGTTTTACTGCATAGATAGCAGGCACCGGCCGGGACATCTCGTGACTGCTGCCGTGAGCAGGTTGGCGATAAATGAAACGCATTCCGCAACGAGGCTAC
>JGI20166J26741_11646808_pt1 | contig 11277 bp, 7 predicted proteins | sample TergutCu122P5_FD_26741 | JGI IMG/M metagenome (IMG submission 26741) | reverse complement strand
TCTCCTGACGATGGGCATAATGATGCCCGAAACATGTTGAGCTAAAAGTGAATAAACATCTTTACTTGTGTCATCTGTTGGTTCTTTCTTCTCCTACATCTGTGACTAGATTGAAGAAGAATTGGTGTTCTTTGTCATTTCCAAATTATAAAGCCATTGTTCCTTAAAATTTTACCAGCTCCTGATTTTTTGGGTCTAAAATTTGTAGTTCTTTAACTGTGCATTTACGTCACTAGAATGCTGCCAGAGATAGAATTTGTTTTAGATATTTAAGTGTTTGTGCAAATGATCTGTACTAAAATAAACATCTTTCCTTCATGTATAGTTTTTTATGTGTGTTTGCAAAATTGCACAAAGTAACTGTTAGTTTAATCATATCTGTCAGTCCTCATGCAAGAACTCTGCTCCCACTGGACAGATTGTCATGAAATTTGATATTTGATTATTTGTAGAGAATCTGTCAAGAAAATCCAAGTTTTATTCAAATCTGACAAGAATAACAAGTGCTTTGCATGAAGACCTATGTATATTAATGATACTGTCTCTCTGAATGCCTCTTAGAAAGAGAAATGCTTCAGACAGAGTTTTGGAGAAAATAAAAATACATATTATGGTCAGTAACATTTTTCTGAAAATTGTGCCATTTATGAGGTAATGTGGAAGAATATGCTACAGCCAGAGAGGCCAGATGACAACATAATACAGCACATGCGCTTTGCATGCTGGATAACTTAAGCCTGCAGGCACACATTCAGAATATGTAAATGCTCTTTGCTTTTGCACATCAACATTGGTTACATACACATGCGCCAGTGGTATGTTTAGATGTACATTACCTCTCTTGTTGAAAAATTGCTACTGGTGGCCTCTTCCAATTTTACATGCTGTGCAACATTTATTAAACAACTTGTAACACCAGCCAGTTTGAGTTGTACATCTGTCAATAGAAGGGTTCTTGATATACAATTTTGAACTACCTGGGATCATCATGAATGTCACTCCTTTGCTTATATTACTGTCATATTAGTGCAGGTAGAAAGTTCTCTACCATATACGTTACAAGTATTTTTAAATTGTCTTAATCAAAGTCATTTGACAAAATTGCTAAGTTAGATATTCAGAGCAATTTGTTTTGCATTTATGCTATATATGAGTAAGCTTCATTTTATGCATCCTTTTGTGGTGGAGAATAAATAAAGGCAGTTTAAAAGCCGTCGCAACTTTATGAAAATAATCAGTTAACCAGCTACATGTTTTTACCCTCTGGGGGGTCATCTTCAGGCTGATATTGGAAACATACTAGGAAGTAAACAGATCATGTGCAAGAAGGGAGCTGTTGCTTCTTACAGGTATTTGTTACAAGTCTGGTCTTTACATATTATTTGATTTCAAGATTAAAATTGAAGATTAAAATTACAAATTAAAATTACAGATTAAAATTAAATTGAGATTAAATTAGTGAAAGCAGTTATTAAATTTTAAATGAGCAGTTGTTGGAAGTGGAATTTTGCTGGTAGATGTCGTGTGGTTTCATATTGGGTGTTTTGACATCAAGGTTTCTCGTGTCGCTGTACAGCATATGTTGTATGCCCATCGTAGTACATGGCATACATTATCCATTATTGTATTAGTTGAATGTCTTCCTTTGTGTAATAAATTATCATAGCTTGTAGACTGTATCTCTTACTGTACAGTCAGTTGTGCTACAATGTGATAGTTGTTTTCCTACAGAAAACTGCTGAATAAAAAGGTAATATTACATTATTATTATTATTATTATTATGTTTGGCAGGATATCTTGACATTGGGCACTGAATTTGCATAGTAACCAATGTGTATGCAGCAGTTTACGTTCCACCTATTCATCCATCAATCACGTTACACCCAATTTGTGTTAATGAACCATGTGTAATAGCAAAACCTACTGTACTGTACAGTTATGGATTTGAATCATCCTTGATATGCATTAGTCATATTATTATTGTATCTTATTGCCTTTTCCTGGCCGGTAACAGTTGTGCCTTGACTGAGTGTATTCTGAGCTTGTAGCTGTAGGGTTTGTCCCAGTTTTTGTCCTCGTCTGGGGTATGTTTTCATAATAAGTCTCAAAATCTTGATGGGGATAGTGTGGCCTGAAGTGAAGGTAAAGGTAAGGTTTTCCTTCTCCACACCATGGAGGCATATGAGGAGTGGAGATGTATTCTTCTTCAGCCTTGGAAGTACTCATTGAATAAGAGGCTGGCATGTTTCCAGAGCCAGTCTGGACACTTTCTTGTTTACTTGAAGTATGTTGATTGATGCAGTAGCTGTTTGCCCTTGGATCCATGAGCATGTTGTAGCTGGCTTCACAGCATTCCATTCTTCATCACAGTTTACCATCTGTAGGTTGTTGGTACATGGTGAGCATGTGTATTTCTCCTTTGTCCTCTCATAAGATTTTCATGGTTGTAGCTAATGTCATTCTGACATGGAGCAGAGATATAGTGAATAATGAGTTGGATGGCATGTGGTTGAAAGCAGTTTGGCTTAATATGATTTGGAGGACTGAGAAAACAACAAAATGTATCAGAATAATGTGTCCTGGCTGATATTCAAACTGGGCACATTCTAAAAAGAAGGAATTTCAACTGTCACAAAATACACAACTGCAGTCAGGTGTTGTGAACAAGAGATAATTGATTTTTACAGTAAAAATTGTTTGATTGTATACTTTCCCCTGTAGTAGTGGTTGAACACTGTGTACTGCTGTGCTTTCCTGAAAGAAGAATGGCTAGTTAATAAGAAATTTGAAAGAATGTGGAAGTAAGCAGTCATGGCCTGCCATCCTGACATTTATCTTAACAGGAAAATCATAGCTCAGGTTAGCCTGTTCATGGGTCGATTTCAGCCTGGGACCTCACTGAATATGAAGCAGTGGTACCTTCCACAAAGCCACAACATTCAGTGAGTTTAGTTATGTTCATTTAACCCTCTTCTGGTTATTTTATTATTGTGTGAGAATGGGTTTTGGCATTAAGAGCATTTGTTTTAGTATTGGTGTTGAATTTGGCATTTATGTAGGTGCCTCCACTCAAAGGGGCTGGTAATATTAGATCAGATTAGCATTTTCACAAGTATTTTGACATCTGACTGTGGTTATGTTTTTTTTAACTACTACCATTACTACTACTACTACTAAATTTTTGAAGGGCACCTCAGAATTGGGTGGAATTGAATTCAGCCAAGTTTACATTGGGTGGGTGGTGACAGTTTTGTTGTAACATGATTCTGAGTCATCGTTTCGTTGTTAGGTTAATATATGCACTCTTGCAACCAGCTGCACATGTGCCAGACCTGATTGTGATGTGTTTGATCATCTAGATTGATGTTCAGTAGGTTATACATAATATTGAATATTATTATTTTACTGTATTACTAATATAAGGTGTATAGCTGGTGTTACATCATAACAGCTAATTTCTGACAAAAACATGGAGTAAAATAACATTCATTATATGAGGTTAAAAAGTCGCACATGTGTGTCCAGGACGGTCACGTATGCACGTCTGTGCGGCATTCTTCCCTGAGCTCAACAGAACGCGTTTCAATAAAAGTGGCAAATTGAATTATTTATCTTGATGTAATGATTTTAAGAGTGGGTGGTTTGTGAACTGAATAATACGCATATTTTACATTTTATGTATCATAATTAAAATAACGTCATTGTCACGATAGGTATTACAAACTGCGCATTAGGGCAGTGTCGAGGCCATTGAATTTCGCCAAAATCGATACGTAAATATCACTGTGGAGGCATTTTTCAGATGTAACTAATAAGAATTATTTATATGCGCAAGTGATGCCCACAAGTACCCTACATTTGACTCCTTGTATTCATTTGTGTAACATTTTGTCGTGAAAACAACGAACACGCTCACTATCGATCGCGTACGGTTGTCAGCACACACAGCGTAACGCGGTTGTGGTGCAGCACGAGTGAAAGCTGATCGGATCGTCGAATAAAGTAAGTAGTGCAAGTAGGCTGGTCGATGCTGCGAAAGAATGTCGTTTGTTGAGGATAGTACAGTGTTGAAGTGTGTATGTGTGCTGTATATGTATAATAATTGTTATTCCGTACTGTATTGATTCGTGTTCATTTGCATGCCTGTTACACAGTGACCACAGGAGCTAAGAAAAGGTAAAATTGACTTTGTTGCGGAGGTATTTTATGGAAATGAAGTGAGCCTTATGAGATTATAGGGTTTGTTTTGTGTCCATTTCATTATATGTTCGGCGTGTGTACACGAAAATTATGCCCTGTTGAAACTCGCGGTTATGACAAGTGGCTTCGTTCGGTTGTTAAAGTGCGTAGTGACGTACAGTATTACCGTGTTTTGTGCGGGGCCGTTTATATACTGAATCATGTACATTTTGTGATATAGTAGTATTATATTTTGCAATATAGTTCAGTGTAGCAAACGATTTACATCTTTGAAGCCTTATTAAATCGTAAGCTTCAGGATAGTACGTTAATATTTATCGCCAAATTCAGAGGTTTGTTGTGGTAATAACGTAAATCCGGTTATGTTGATCTTTCAAAGGCTTGCTGGAGTAACCGCTTAGTTGTTGGTGTGGTCAGAAGTGGCTAGGTGTATTATATTGTTCACATTCATGAAGTGATTTTTAGGTAGTAAAAGTATGGCCTGTTCGCAGGTCGAGCCGAAGGCCACATCGCTTAAGGATGCGGCTTAAAATTTAGACAATGAAAACCTTGATTGAGTTCAGGTAGTTGTACTGTGACATGGTGGTAGTATGTGGATTGTTATTGCATTTTCTCGAACATAATATCGGGTTAATAAAGAGTCATGCAAATGGCGTATTTTGTACGTTGATTAAATAGATTCACATACTTCTTTGTTTCTATTAAAGTGTTTTCCTGTTTCTATTTTATCGCATTTGCGTTGTGCCAGTTCTAGACATGATCCAAGACCATATTGTATGAGCCCCGCTCGAGACTTAAGTGTTTGTGTTGAGCAGTGTTTTTCATACTTTTAAGGTTCATTTACAGCACCAGCCAGGGAATTGGCTAGATATAAATTAGATTTATTGGGTGTGCAGGAGGTTAGGTGGGACAGAGAGGGCACAGTAAGAGCAGGGGATTGTAATTTTTTCTTTGGAAAAGGAAATGAGAATCATCAATTGGGAACAGGTTTCTTTGTACACCACAGAATAGTATCAGCAGTTCAGAGAGTTGAGTTTGTTAGCGATAGGGTGTCATATATAGTTCCGAGAGGTCACTGGCGTCATTGTCCTAAATGTGCATGCACCAAGTGAGGAGAAAAGTGATGATTCAAAAGACAGTTTTTACGAGGAGTTAGAGCAGGTTTTTTTTTAATCATTTTTCTAAGTACCATATGAAAATTCTATTAGGAGATGGGGAGAGATAATATTTTCAAACTGACTATTGGTAATGAGAGTCTACATCAGGGTAGTATTGATAACCATGTTAGAATAGTAAACTTTGCCACATAAAGTTGTTAAGAGCACAGTGTTCCCGCACCGAAACATTCGTAAGTACACCTGGACCTCTTCTGATGGGAAGACTCACAACCAGATTGATCACATATTGATAGATATGAGGTGGCATTTGAGCGTACTAGATGTACGAAGTTTCAGGGTAGCTGATTGTGATACTGATCACTATCTGGTGGTTGCAAAAGTTAGGGAAATATTGGCAGTAAGTAAACAGGCAGCACAGAGGTTTGATGGGGAAAGATTTAATCTGAGGAAGCTAAATGAGCTGGAGGTTAGGAAACAGTATCAGTTTAAGATTACAAACAGGTTTCCAGCTTTGGAGAACTTCAGTGATGACAAGGACATAAATTAAAGAGAACATCAAAACCTCAGCTAAAGAGAGTCTAGGTCTGCAAGAATTGAGGCACCATAAACTATGGTTTAGTGAAAAATGTTTAGGTTTTCTAGATCAAAGGAAGCAGGCTAAAATGCGGTGGATACATGACCCAAGCCAAAGCAATGTAGATGATCTGAACAGTGTAAGACGTTATGCTAGCAGATATTTCAGGAACAAACAGAAGGCATACCTGAAAGCTAAAATTGAGGAACTTGAAACTAACAGTAAGATCAAAAATATTAGGTACTTGTATAGGGGCATCAGTGACTTTAAGAAGGGTTGGTTACCAGCCTAGAACTAATACAGTAAAGGTTGAGAAGGGTGATCTGGTTGCAGACTCCCACAGTATTTTGGCTACGTGGAGGAACTATTTCTCCCAGATATTGAATGTACATGGGGTTAATGATGTTAGGCAGACAGAAATCCACACAGCAGAACTAGTACCTGAGCCAAGTGCCTCTGACGTTGAGTTGGCTATTGAAAAGCTAAAAAGTCACAATCACCAGGTATTGATCAAATACCAGCAGAATTGATTAAAGTGGGGGGTAAGAAAATTCGCTGTCAGATTCATAAACTTATTATTTCTATTTGGAATAAGGAGGAATTGCCTGAGTGGAAGGAGTTGATCATAGTACCTATCTATAAGAAGGGTGGTAAAACAGATTGTAGTAATTATAGGGGCATGTCACTTTTGCTAACTATGTACAAAATTTTATCCAACATCCTGCTGTCAAGGTTAACTCCATATGCAGAGGAAATTATTGGGGATCATCAATGTGGATTTCAATGCAGCTCAACTACTGATCATATATTTTGCATTCGTCAAATACTTGAGAAAAAATGGGAATACAATGAAGCAGTGCATCAACTCTTTATAGACTTAAAGAAAGCTTATGATTCATTTAGGAGGGAGGTCTTATATAATATTCTCATTGAGTTTGGTATTCCCATGAAACTGTTAAGGCTAATAAAAATATGTCTACAACATATAGCAGAGTGTGGGTAGGCAAGAATTTGTCCAACGTGTTTCCTATTAGGAATGGTTTGAAACAAGGAGATGCTCTATTGCCATTGCTTTTCAACTTTGCTTTAGAGTACGCCAGTAGGAGGGTTCAGGTAAACCAGGGTGGGTTGAAATTAAGTGGTACACACCAGTTTCTGGTTTATGCCGTGGATGTTAATATATTGGGAGGAAGCATACCTACTGTAAAGGAAAATGCAGAAACTTTGATAGTGGCTACTAAGGAGATTGGACTAGAAGTAAATGCGGATAAAACTAAGTACATGGTCATGTCTCAAGATCAGAATGCAGGACAAAGCCACAGTATGAAAATTGATAATAGTTCCCTTGAAAGGGTGGAAGAGTTCAGTTATTTGGGAACAACTTTAATACATCAAAATTCTATTCAGGAAGAAATTAAGAGCAGATTGAAGTCAGGGAATGCTTGCTATCATTTGGTGCATAATCTTTTGTCTTCCAGTTTGCTATCCAAAAATTTAAAGATAAAGATATACAGAACTATAATTTTGGCAGTTGTTTTATATGGGTGTGAAACTTGGTCGCCGACAGTGACAGAGGAACGTAGGCTGAGGGTGTTTGAGAATAGGGTGTTGAGGAGAATATTTGGGCCTAAGAGGGATGAGGTAACAGGGGAGTGGAAAAAATTACATAATGAGGAGCTTAATGATCTGTACTGCTTGTCCAATATTGTGCAAGTGATAAAATCAAGAAGAATGAGATGGGCAGGGCATGTGGTGCATATGGGGGAGGGGAGAGTTGTGTACAGGGTTTTGGTGTGGAAATCTGAGGGAAAGAAACCACTGGGGAGACCCAGGCACAGGTGGGAGTATAATATTAAGATGGATAATCAGGAAGTGGGATGTGGGGGTATGGACTGGATCGAGCTGGCTCAGGATAGGTACAGGTGGCAGGCACTTGTGAATGTGGTAATGAACCTTGGGGTTCCATAAAATGCAGGGAATTTCTTGACTAGCTCCAAACCAGTTAGCTTCTCAAGAAGGACTCTGCTGCATGGAGTAAGTAAGTAAAGTTAATGCCTTAAGCAGTTTCTGTTGAATGTCGTATCTACTAATTGTGAATTGTGTTATTTATTTACTTTATTTACTCACATTCCACGGATCATTACGGGTGTACCCCATTTAGATATAGGAATAGTCAACATAGACATGGATGCAACTACACAATGTACATGCAGTATGAGTACAAATATGGTATAAGAGAACATTTAATAGTAAGTTAAATGTATCATAATATGTATGCTGTAGCAAGCATTTGTCATAGTATGAGAAGAACAGTTCAACACATGTCAGTCAATTTCATTTAGATAATACAAACAGTTTTAACAATGCAATTTTTGTACTACACATACAGTAGAACGAAAAAACCTTTGCTCAGTGTTCACTATGTATGACCATGTTTCTTTATCAGTTAAGAAATTGTGAACTTTGTAGCATATCTTTGCTGAGTGTTCTGTATGTATGACCATATTTCATTATCAGTTAAAAACATGTTAATGCAGCAGTTTTGTATTTAGAGTAAAAACTGTTGCGTTGTGTAACCACAGGGTAATGAAGTAGGCACTGTTCAAAAATTTGAGCCCATTTACTTCAGACATTTTTAGAAGATTGACATTTAGTTTTGAATAAATGTTATTAACTGTAAAGTCCCATTAAAACACAGAGCGTATATAGTTTGTGATATTTTTTAATTTTTTGTCTTTGAAACATTTTATGGCATTGTTTGAAAATATGCTTCTGTTATGCATTTCTGAATATTTAAGTTCCCATCCAGATGGCCATTTGTTTTATATAGGAAACTGTGCTGTCTCTTTATGTTGCTGCTGTGTGGAGTTCAAACCTGGTTCCCACACAGAAATGTACATTTCCTGTATATGTGTTTTGGTATGTAGGTCTGAAACTGTTTTGCTCAGGTGGATCTCGTAGATTTACAGACAAGTGAGGCATTACATTTTCTGAATGCGTCTTCTCTCATATATTCTGCATTCTTCATTTCTCTTTCCCAAGAAACATAATGATGGAGTGGGCAACACTCCTTTTCACATCTGTGAGGCATATGTTCACATTCTAAGGTATTTTGTAGGTTTTCTTGTCCAGACATGATGGGATTGTACCTCATGTTGGGTCATGGCCCTTTCTTTTTTTGTCCCCATAAGTTATTATTCACCCATCATATCATTTTGTGCTATATAGTCTGAGTTACCAACAGCATCTTCACATAAATCATAGATGATTTCCCCGAGAGTCATAATTTAGAAGTTCAAATGTTTATAATGGCTGTTTTGAAAAAAACAAGTCTTCAGATTACAACTTGTAGCCCATTGAAGGTTGGATGTTTTAAATTGTTTTAGTAGTGTTTATTCCATTGCATGGCCTTCAAAATACTTTAATGAACTTTGTCATCAGATTCAAGTAATACAATTCTAAGTATAGGGGACTGAATATGTCATAAAATTTATGCTATGTATTTATCACTCATTTGCGACAAGAGTGTCACAACTCAAAATTTGGCATTTTTGATTTATTGGTATAGAAAGAAATGTTTGCAGGTGCACTTGTAATAGGTATAGTGTCATAACAATGTTTGAAAAACTTGCCGCTGGAGAGCAGTTGTGTCGTCGTTGCACTCATAGAAAATTATGGCACTTTAAAAGCTTTCCTGAAAAATCACAAATTTTGATTTGTGACAGTCTTGTCGCAAATGAGCGATATATTTCATAACTTGTTATACTTTCTTTGGCCCATGTGATTATATGCATACTGAATTATCAGGCTTTCATAAGTTTAATTACTTTTCTTATTTTGTGACTAAGAAATACATTTTTCTTTCATTGTTCTTTTGTGCATTGATGAATGTGGGAGTTATAAATATGTTAAACTGTTAAATTTATGCACAAAAGACAAAATGTTTGTGTACAAAAGACGGAAGGTTCATATTCATTATATCTTGCATTTTTTTTTTTACTGCTGCCAGCATAGTTATTGAGATAAACCAGAACCACCAATTTGAGGTTTACATGGTGGTGAAAACTGGCCACATTTTTAAAATTGTCCTTGCTTTTTACTGTGCCCCATGTTAACAACTCGTGCAGTTCCGTGTCAGGATGAGATACTGATAGCAGAATAAAACAGAATATTTCTTTTGGATTTTTTACTGAAGAAGTGTTGGTAGACCAATGAATATGTATTTCATTCTTTTGTCATTTGTCACAGAATTATTTGTGGACAGTGGAGTCCTGGGAATAATTACTTTGGTACATGCTCCTACCGTTACTACATAATGTGTGTACATAAATACTTTATTGTTTCAGTTCTAAGGCTTTTATTGTTTTAGTAAGTGTGATATGTTGGGTCATTATTTTATCTTACAGCTTTTGGTTGCCACTTGCCAGCTTGTTTGTCATATTATTGTAGTGCGCACAGCTGACCACCCCCACACAACAGACTAGTGACAAAAAACAGTTCTTGGATAAAATACAGACTCCATACAGGCAACCTGATTTGCGTTTTTGTCCTACTAGAATGCCTGCTGGTGTATGTGGTTCTTGTCATCACATGTGTGATGAGCAGTTGTCTATTGAATGTATGGGACCTTGTGCTGCACGTTACCATTTGAGCTGTGTAAATATTGGTACTGTTGAACGTGACTTCTTTATTGTTGATGGAGTTTCTATATATAAATGCCATAATTGCAGCAGACGAAGAAATGATGATATGTGTGTTACACCTGTTGCAAGTCCTTGGAATGTTAAAGCTGCGAAGTCTAGTTTGTTACCACCTCAAGATAAACACATTGAGAATAATTTAGAATGTTCCTTAGTAGACAAACTAAATGTCTTAAAAGAAAACTATGATTCCATGTTTCTTCTTATGAAGGAGATTTTGAATGAGATTGGACAAATCTCAACTAACCTGAGTGTATTAAAAAGTGAAAATGAGGCACTGAAATGTCTGTTAACTGAATTTTTAAAAGAAAACAAGTCATGTTCAAGTATGAAGTCAGACAGTGCCATTTCATTAACAAAGTGTGTCCAGTCTTCATTTGAAAGTGCAACAGATAGTTGTTGTGCAGATGGTCCCTCACAAGGTATTGTGGCAGCTGAAGATTCGTGTCTCAAAATTGTCCATAAAAAAATTAGGATGCAGAGGTCAATATTTACATCACCACTAAGTAAGTCAGCAGAGAAGATACTCAAGATGGAAGCTCATTTTAACTCTGGAGTATCAGCTAGTGACCTGAAACCTAAGATGAAGGCTTTACTTGACGTAAAGGCAGATGAGGTAAACAGTGTGGTAGAATTTTAAAACAGAAACATTAAATGTAGGGAATTAAAATCTTATGGTTTTTT
>JGI20166J26741_11646697_pt1 | contig 11278 bp, 6 predicted proteins | sample TergutCu122P5_FD_26741 | JGI IMG/M metagenome (IMG submission 26741) | reverse complement strand
CTTAACATCAAACTAACTTGTGAGTGACATAAAGCCATTAAATTGAACTACAAAAACACCCGCACTCATGTCATAGTTGTCCTTAGGGTTACCAAGCACTTCACATGTGTAGTCGCAACGAGGAACGCGCTTGAGCCGGCTGTAGACATGGACGGACAATGCGCAGCGTATGGGTATTACGTCACGCGAACCAGGTACAGTACGTGGAACGGCAAGAAGACCACACTTTTCTCTGGCCATTATCTCCGTAACCGTTCAACTTTGGACATAGGTCTTTTGGGTTATATCGGTATACTTTAACATAAGGAACATCCTCCCGAAGTCTGGCACATTCTTCCTGGGACACCCTGTATAGTTGTGTTGTGATTCATTACAAATTTTTTGTATTAAATTATTGGATCGCCGCAGCATTAATAGTACTGCTATAGTGCAATCTAAAACACCGGGTTTAAATCACAGGATTTAATTCTTTCATGAAAATTCTTACCAAAAGAAGCAAAATTTGAAGGAAATCTCCAAACATGGCTGCTCAACAATGACCATGATTAATCGACGCGTATACTGCATTATTATGACATCAAACCTGCACCCTGCGACGCATTGTGAGCCTTCCGTCACTCCCCAGTTTGTCCACAGTCAGGTTAAGTCCGAAATTTAATTTATTTGTTTGTGTGTTACAGGCTTAGTTCCGTTGTTATAGCTGAGAATGGGGACTACGACATTCCTGACCAGAAACCTCCTTCAGAATGTCACAGCCTACGTAGAGAAAACTTATCATACGACAGCGTTCAGCAATACGTAAATTCGCTGCCGAATAGCTGTAACAGGACAGCCTCCATGTTGTCTCTGCACAGCTTGCATATGACTAGGAACCGCTCGCAAGAAAATCTCCTCAAAAAAAGTAACAGCCTACACACGTCATTCTCCATGGAGGACTTACTTTTCGTGGGCTGACACCATAGTTCTGCACTTGGCTGCTATAAACAGTGGGATTGCAATGGAAGACGCACTCTTCCCTTGAGAAATTGGGATTGTAGTTGTATGAAAGTGTGTTGAGACAGTTGTCGACTGTGTTGCAAGTGAGAAAAGAGAACAAATGACAAGTCTGAAGATTCAGATAGAGGTGTGGTAACCATATATAGATTTAGTACTGTTATGAAGGCAGTGAATCAAAAAATAAGAAAAATTCGAATCGGTCTTCCAGCTTCCGGAAAAATACCGTCTTTTTAAGTAGAAGATTTTAAAGTCATTAACTTTCAATTGATAGTAGGTTCATGCTGTCTAATAACATGAATGCAATAAATTTTATGGAATTTATATCTCAGTATATACTGTATGTGTTGAAAGTGTTTAAATACTATGTGGTTCTGACAGGCTTAACGAAAACATTCCAAATATGTTAGGCAAATGATCCGTTAAGTTTTAATCATCTTCATAATCATCATTATAATCATCAGTGCTGTTAACTCAAGTAACTGAAATTATTTTGATATCCATCAGCCGAACTCATGTGCAGCAATTAAAAGTGTTTTAAATCTTTATATATAATATCCCTTCGAGTTATGATAGTATAATATACAAAAATTTGTATCAGTCAAAACATAACTATGTTTAGATATGTCTGTATAGTTGTGCTTTGACTGATACAGGTTTTGTATACAGTCAGAGTGTTATAGCCCACTGTGTAAATGGTCTAGACCTAAATACATCTAACACAAACGTTTCCCTGTAACGAAATACTTCTGCACGAAGGTGTATTGGAGGTATAAATAACCTCGGCATTACACGGGATGGATGATCGACGCCACACCCCGGCTGCTTTATGCCCCGGGAAGGGGTTGGGTGGGCGCCGGTGCTCGTATGGACAGATGCGGACAACAGAACATTTCTTGCCCCCACCATCGTTCGAAGCCTGAACCGTCCAGCCAGTAGCCTAGTAGCTATAAAGAAGGGTCTAAATACCGTTAAATATAACCAGTGTGCATTATACACTTTATTGTAACAATATGTTTCGACCTAATGCAGTCATCGTCAGGCCCGTAATATGAAGCTGTTGTAAGTATTGTATACAATTGTATTAGATGGTATTAATTACAATATTTCTATAAGATATATATTAATTTCCTGAGGATGGTCGAATTAGGTCGAAACATTTTGCAACAGTCAAGTGTTTAATATACATTGGTTATGTTTGACGGTATTAAATCCTTCATTTTTACTATTAATACAACGTGATGATAAATGTAATATTTATATTCGCTACCCCGGGCTGTACGTGCGTCCAATAGGTCCTACTTTTCATGTTATTTATTATCATATCTAGACTTAGAACGCTTTCCGATTAAAACGTCACACACATTAATCCTATTATCAGGTATTTCTGCAATTATGTAAGGTGCTACAACATATTAATTTATCAGCCTATTTTTACTATTATAATTATTTATTAATTAATTAAAATTTCCCACTAATTTACTTACGTCATGATGCGTACTTTATTACGATATGTTTTAAATTATGCCATAAAAATTACTTTTTGGGTTTTATTTCTATGCTTTATTGCCGTAATGTGTTAACACACATCGCACTAGGTCTTTTAGATGTAGACTATCTTAAAGCAGGACCCACAGACGCTCTTAAAAATCCTGAGACCTGAAGCTTAACGCAGATCATAGTCAGATATTTGAAGTTATCATTTCAGTTCTTACAAGCAGACTTGGAAATATAAGCCTGAAAAAAAATTAATAAAAATATTGCCAATCATAACATTTTTATATATGTTTATTTATTATGATTTTATAGTACATTTTTCGGCCTCTTTTGGCCATCATCATTTATATCTAAATACAAAACAAGTTAACATTTGGTAAATTTCAAACACAAAATTTAATGGTTAGAATAAGATCTTGTTCTTTACATGTGAAGTGGATTTATAAGGATTAAGGTTTGAATGACCAGAACAGGAATTTTAATCTTTAGGTGGTTCATCCCCGTTGTGTGCAATCACAAGTATCACATATAATATAATATAAGACATACAAGTCAAACACAACAAATTTATTATGGAATACAGGGTCAAGTGTATGACAACATGTTTCGGCCTTTTTACTCTAGTGCGGCCATCATCAGGTCAAGCAAGGTAATATACGTACACATTACTTTGTATCCATAATTGTAAGACACGTGTAAATAACCCGATGCATTATTTTACATCTTACTTTTCCATAGTTTTATGTAATATTGCTCCTTTCACCGACCAGCTAGAAAACTGTAATGTACTCTTACATTATCTCTAAACGAGATATCGTTTCTACATTCGCCTCTGCCTATAACAATAGGCACTCTATAAATTTGTAAATTCCTCTTAAGGTTACCTTGCTTGACCTGATGATGGCCGCAGTAGAGTAAAAAGGCCGAAACATGTTGTCATTCACTTGGCCCTGTACTCCATAATAAATTTGTTGTGTTTTGACTTGTATATCTTATATTATATTATATAGGAATTTTAAATTTATGGAGGAGGTTATGTTATGAAAATAATGTGTCAGGTTCCTGTTGAGGTATGTGTGGGCGCTTAACTAATAGTACCTTACGTTTTGGGATTTTTTGTAAGCGAGTGAAGAATTATATCTTATTCCATCCTTAAAATTTTGTGCTTGCAATTATTCTTCATCGTAATATTTTTTGTGCTGAGATACACCTGACGATAGGCAAAAGATGCCGAAACGTGTAGTATAAAATTATAGTCAATAAAGTGTTGTGATTGACAGTATTTTCATTAAATTTAATTTATATCTTTCACAACGTGATGTTCTAAACAAAGTTTATAATCCTGAAGATTTAGAGCTTCTAACTAAAGCAGACAACTTTCTCGAACAATAGGACTTCTAAAGGAGTGTCTTTCGAAACTTCTGAAAATACAATTATATATGGTTTAAAGGAAATGAGAATGGATTATATGGGATTCGTGAATTCAGGAAACATTTTTTTATTAGTAACCAAAATATGTCATAGAAAAAAGTGAATTACCGTGAAATTTCGTGGCCTAGCGACACTTTGTCGAAAACTAATCCCGCAAGAATTGGCCGGCGATAAACCCGGTTCTCCGAAGTGAGTCTGAAATTCACCGTTAGATCTAATACGTGAAATGTGTTTCAGAATTGGAAAAATGGACGTGCTTCTTCTATTTGCTAGTCACGCTCTCTCATACAATCGGTTCTTAATCTCTCTCTCTCTCACTCACTCACTTTATCATGAACGAATTTTAAGTGTGAGAGAGAGAGACAGAACCATCTGCTCTGTGTCTCAGTTACACAAATAGCAAATCCTCGAACGTAAGTCGGCGGCTTAATCCACGGTGGAGAGAGGCTGTTGGTTTCGATTGCGGAGTTATTTACTGAATGTAGTTGCTCTGTGTAATTACAACTAAAGTAAAGGATTAAACCTTGGACGTGTTCTGGGGGGTCCAACTATATTGCCGACAGGCTGATTATTATACAAGATAGATAGTATCATTAAGAGAGAGGGTTTTCTCCGAGTAATTCGGTTATGCTTCCAATACCCTTTCGATGATACCTCATACGTAACAAGTATCGTCATATATATATTCATTCATTCATTCTTTCATTCATTCATCCATCCATCCATCCATCCATCCATCCAGCCATCCAGCCAGCCATCCAGCCAGGCAGCCAGCCAGCCAGCCAGCCAGCCAGCCAGGCAGCCATCCATTCATTCGCATCTATGTCTACATTCTTAGATGCTTTTGGCGTAGTTATCGAAGGAACGATAATAATAAAAAAAACTTTGAAGAAAATCCACTTTAGCAAGTTAATTTTTTTAATGTCTTTCTTCTTCTTTTTCGTCTTCTTCTCCTTCCTCTTGTTTTTCTCCTTCTTCCTCTTCTTTTTCTTCTTCTTCTTCTGTGACTTCACTATCCAAGAAGGATAAGCACCTTCCCATTTGCTCTGCTCCATCCACACCATTTTGCGCTTCTTGTCCCCAGTAACTATTCTCATCTAACAAAACAAATATCACCCTGCTATTGGAAATTTGAAAGCTTGCACTTCGGATCTTAATATACATTAAGGCTTACCTCTAAAGCAGAATATCCCATATCCAGACTTATTCATAACCACCTTTATTTCTATCTTACTCTTTAAACGTCGTAGTCTGTAAACCTGTTGGGACATTAACCATTTAAAGACGAAGCACAGACTGTTTATTTAAAGACCCAATTCGTACCGCGCAGTAAACACTTTTCATCTCGGTTATAAAAACCAATCCGTGATGTTGTATGGGGGCACAAGTCTCTGTTTGTTCTGAGATAAATTCAAAACACGTAAATACAATGTGGACAGAAAGTACAATTCTTGAATGTGAAACCTGTTGGTGCATCACGTAATCAGTAGGCTTTAAAAAGTTAAAGTGAATAAGCCGTCCCAGCAACAAACACTGGCCAATTGCAGACTATTTTTATCTGTTTGACAGTGTCAGTCAGCGGATACTTGGCAGTACACTGCTTTTGGCAACAAGTTTTTGGTTCTTACAGAATATCAAGGAGATCCACTTGCTGTCTTGTAAATACGCAGCCCCTGATAGGGGCGTAAGTAGACGATGGGGGGAGGGGGGACGGCCCCGTGCGAAAAAATTAATATTTTAAATAAAAATTTACGATGATCTGGTCTCAACAAATTTTAAATAAAAAATTAAAAAATATTTAATACTTGTGATCTTCTAAGTTTATAAATTATTTTAGGGGGTAATTGTTAGTACATGCTCTCGGCACCAAAAAACCTAGCTACGCCACCTACGCTACCAATACGTAGAAATATAACATATTTTAAACAAATATTGTGTGTTGTATGAATCTGCTTGATTTTTTAATTTCTTTGTACGCATGTACAAAGATTTTTGTTAGAAAAATAAAAGTATTTGATGCCGAGAACTTTATTGTGGCTATGATGTATTAATGACATAGGGTAGCAGATGGTACACATCAGACGTCACTTTAGTCACCACTGACATTCAATAATTTGTCCCAATTTGATATCTAAGCTTCTATCCTGGCGTAGAAGAAATAATTGTCTATTGTCTGTAGTCGGAAGGTGACGGCTTGCTACAAGTCGGCGTCTGTTCCAAATCGCTTGCAAGTCAGGTCGTTCATTAGGAACCCGAAGAGATGAAAGTCACTGGACGGTAAACTGGGCTGTGGGGAGTATGTCTCATCCTTCCAGTCGCAGCTCCACAACAAGTCACCAGTCCGGTCGGCAATAAAAACGTGGCTTCATCGTGCAAAATGACGATACCTTGGCGCGGCAAGCTTGGACTTCTGCGACATGTTTCTTGCTATAACCTCTCAAATATACCGCAATAACCTTTAAGAAATTAGGGTAGCAACACAGTCGAGGAAATTTACAATAAGAAAAATGTTATGGTCCCAAAAGGTTTTGCCATTAGGTTTTTAATCATGGCGTTGTTCTGAATTGCAATGCGAGACGAGCCGACACGTGTTCCGCGTCCTGGGTGTTTTTTTTTTGGTTTCTGGTGGCGCATTATTCATTCAGTCTACCATTCCGCTACAACAGCTTCTTTCCTTGATCGGCGGAACGTGCCGAATGCATAACAGCAGGTCACATACTACGAAATTTGTTATCGTCTTTGATGTACTTGGTCTGCAGCCTGCGCTATGCACAGCGTAACATCTGGGCGTCGGTCGTTGCCAGTCAAATGCATCTGTCCTGTCTGATAAGCACAGCACAAATTGCCACGTATAGCTAATATTTTGGGGCTTCCCTGTCCCCAATGGTTTCCGACATCTGTACCACTTGCTTCCGTGACAGTACATGTATTTTCGACGTCATCAAGTGACGATTAATTTCCCCTGGTGCAAACCGTTTCACACGTAAACATCGTATCGGACTGCGTACTTCGAAATTTGACCATGTTACCAAGAAGCCTGATGATATAGCGATGTGTCCTCGTGAACCTGTTGGACCACACGCACCATCTGAACGTGCGCGCCACGCGATGAAATCTGCGTTGAATGATGCTATTTCTTGTGAGATATATCGTTATATTATTTTTTTAAACTTCCTTTCAATTATTAGCGACATTCTCTTTATAGGCTCGTTACAATAACATCTTTTGTTGGACAGCCTATTGTTTTATCTGCCTATTCAGTATAGTATTTTATTTAACTTCTTTGTGGCATTACATTGCCATTTGTGTCAGTCAGTTTTTGTATTTTATCCAAGGTTAGCCTACTGTAAACCAAATTAATTCTTTATTCGCTGTTTTATTTTAATGGCATTTTCAGTATACGAGTATGTTGATATCACTGTCTGTTAGTGTAAGGGTGTACTCAAATTTTCACGTTTTGTATGTGCGAATATACGTATATATATTTACTTAGTTATTCACATATAAAAAACAAAATATTTGAACTCCGGATCGTCCTGCCCGTAGCAAGTCGCTTTACTAAATAACTATTCCGGCCGCCATATATATATTAGTATATGGCCTGGAGTTCGAACATACATACATACATACATACATACATACATACATACACACACACATACATACATACATACATACATACATACATACGTAAATACGTAGATACCTACATACGTACATACACACATACCTACACACATACATACGTACACACACACACACACGCGCGCGCGCGCGCGTACACACGTCCATACATACACACACACACACACACACACACACTATATACTAGTACTTATACCCAGTTCCCATTACTATTTGTACGAATCTGTTCAATTTTCACGTTGTGTCCCCACACATACGCTCTTCTCTCAGTGTGTTTGGTCTTCATTGAAGTCCATTTACTAATTCGTGAATCTTTATTTCCAACGAGAGGTTCTGAGCTTCTGCCCTAATCTTGGAAGCAGCAGATTTCTCTGGAACGTTGGTATTTCTCCGTTATACAACATGGCGTGCTCTTATAGGTCTAGTCTAGGATTACTGTAACTAATTTTGCAACTGAAAAATACCTAATCAGGAACGTGATTCGTATTTCTAGTATACGTTTTATGGGTAGAAATAATCTTTGATAAAGTACGTTACAATGCTTTGTTTTTCAGGAATTCGGCTGGACCCATCGCGAAAATATTTGTATGCCGGTAACTACGTAGTTTCTTTCATAATACATTTGAGTCGGGTCAGGGAAAGAATTAACACAGATTCTTCGCACTTCTTTTCTAGCATCTACCGCGCGTTTTTATGTTGCTTGTATGCCATTGAGTGCGGGGAGGTGTACTGTGTGTGAGAAGAAGGAGATGAGGAACGATGAAGTGTTTGGAGGATCCTACATTACGGATCCTAGCCTAAACCTAACAGCAAAGCGGTCATCCACATCTCCCCTCGGGTATAACGCAGATCTGTCTGACTTCAACATTGCCACTCTCTCCGTCTTAGTATATATACATTCTTATATCAAACAGTGAAATATATAAAGGGAAACATATCAAAGGTTGAAATACTGTAGTCTCTTCTCCCAGCGTGCAGTTGGCGGTTTTCCACGTAACAGTATTTTTAAGCGACCCAGTTTCTTCTAGCCAAAGGGTACTTTTTAATATGCGGCTACACACTTGGAAGGCTTAAACTCGCGGCTGTGTTGCAAGATTTGATAAGACATATTGTATCAAACATCTTGTATAGTCATAAGAATTAGGAAAAGCCAACTAAACCAACAAAATCAGACCTCATATCTAAAAAAATAATGAAACTGAAGTGAAGATGTGTGGATGGGGGATCAGGGGGCCGAATTAATTCTTTCTCTGACCCGAGTGTAGTCAGCTAATTACTTGATATTACAAAGCGTCAATATAGGCTGTTTTTGCAAGAAGAAAACAGTTTGGAATATTACTAATAATTTTTTTATTTTATTTTATTTTAGAGTGCTTATTGCTACCTTTATGTAGGATTTAATGTGTTCCATTTTCTTTTGCAGTTTTACGGCCTTTGGATTGCAACAGAAAACATGCTTTATTAGCTGTTCTTTAAAAACAAACACGAATAAATTACAAAAACATTTCACTGGTATAATTCCTATTTACGTATGTTTTTTTTCAGTAGCCCACCTCTTTTACTGTAGCTGATAATAGTAACAAAAATTGCATTTCTTTGTAAGCAGCACATATTATGGAATTATACCCTAAGTGCCACGACGCAAAAAATTGACGAAAAATAATATCACTATTTAGTTCCACGAAGGACATAACCTTATGTGGCTCATTAATTACGGTTGATGTGGCATATTAAAACACTAAGTTCTTCGTAAATAATTAAATGTGTAGTAATTTAGGAAGGCTCTTTCCGCTGGACACGGCGTGTCCACCGTCCTTGAACTGAGATCGTGCGAACGATAAGTTACCCGGCATATGAAACAGCTAGTTGTCACCATTTGTTGTTGAAGCCAGTGGCAAATAATTTAACCTTGATACAAGAAACATATTTTAAAACTGTCCATAATACACTCCACGAATTCATACAAAGGTAATGGGGTTATAGCTCCGTTTTTTCTCAACCTGGACACTAGATGGTGTGAATTATCATGGCTAACGTCACCGCCTCCGGAAAAAGCCCCCGATACGTCTCCGGTAGGAGGCTGGTTGGGCCCCAGGACAGACATGCACGGTTCAGAGGATAGATAAAGCTCATAACCCTGCCGAGAATCGAGCTGCGTTTCGTCCAGCCCCTTGCCTAGTCATCAATCTGATTACACTATCATTGCTCCCAAAAAGGTTTTAAAACTTTTGAATTTTTATATGTGCTGTTAATTACGTTACAATAAATAGATTTCACACAGGCGATGGCACAAAGAAGTGTGAGGGACTTACTTATATCTACAGGCTTATATCAGCACCCATATGAGTTACGAAATATTTTCGACTTGGTATCTGAAGAATCTATCATCGGCATGGTATATGAAGAATCGATTATCGGCATGGTAACTGAAGAATCGATTTCTTTGAGATCCGCTTCAATACATTTGTTTCTCCCCTTTTTATTTTGGATGCACACCACCTCGCAATTTATAAATTATTTGTAAGATTTATGCAGTATGATAGGATTTTATAATTTAATTTTATAATTTCCTCCTACGATTTTTCTTATTTCGGCTTCCGTTTTAAATATTTCTCTGTAAGGTTTACATCTCAACTGCGTTTGTGAAATACGAGTATTTTATATATTGTACAAGAATAAATTTCTTTGATTAATTCGCAATGCTTGATGAGGGCTTTGAAGATAACACCGAAACATGTAGCATTAAATAAGGTGAGATAAACAGCATAAAGTATTTATGATTGACGGTGCTTTGATATTCCTAATCTTACCGCTAGAGACACGCGACGTGTTGCCCACAGTTTTACTCTTAATATAATTTTATTTTGTGGTGAAAATGGCAAACGAAAAGAGAAAACAAGTAGTTCTTCCTATTCAACAGGATCTTTAAACATTAAATGGGCTATACAAATGAAATACATGGAAATATTTGCACCCGAATTAGATGTGGGGCGAGTTAGATTTGGTGAAAGGATTTATCCGACTTTTTTGTAATTCCACTACCTATCGGTCTCTTTTATGTCGGACACACGAGTACACCCACCTACACAGTCCACATACCCATATCTTTATAATAACACGCAGTTTACCTGCTGTTAGGCGCTGAAGTTTGAGGTAAACCGCCACGAAGGGACTGAGGCACGCTGACATACACTAAACACCGATTTTAGTCATGTTGCCACCCTGGGAAACTCAACTCACGACATAATTATAAGTACGTCTACAGTACGGCCCACATTATCTGCGGTGTATGAACCTGTTCAGCGACGCAAGTGTTCTAACCCCAGCAGAAAGCCGCCACTTCATAATGCATGTTGAAACAAGCTGTGCTTCTTCAAACGTAAAGAGAAACTCGTGCAATGATTGGTTTGCTGGATCGAGACAGCATCCAATAACAGGCCCAACCGAATATGGCAAAAGGCTGAATAAATCAAAACTTACGTAACAGAAGCTTAACATATTGTGCTGAGAGAGGGGTATTGTCTCATTTGTTAAGGATTTGTGTAGTGAAGGAAACATATTCCACCATGAGTCAACAATTACATTTATAGACTTTTACAAATTAACAATTTCATGCACAATTCCTTTATTCTTCAACAATATGTATGTTACACTACGATCCTCAACATGTTTCGAGCAGCACGCTGCTCATCCTCAGGAGGACAAATTGTAT
>JGI20166J26741_11646585_pt1 | contig 11279 bp, 9 predicted proteins | sample TergutCu122P5_FD_26741 | JGI IMG/M metagenome (IMG submission 26741) | reverse complement strand
ACTATCAGCATCCGATCGACGCGACCGGACACAGCTTGGCGAGCAACGCCGAGTTCGCGGGCACGTTGAACCGGCACAGCCAATGCGCGGACTGCCACAACCAGCACAACCTGGCTGACACTCCCAACAGCTACAACGCGACGACGTCGACCTGGACGGTGTCCGGCGCCTTCGGCGGAACCACCGGCGTCGTTCCGGTGAACGGCGCCGCCGGCACGACCCCGTCCTTCACCGGCCTGGACGGCATCACAACCCCGGTGAAGGCCGAATACCAGCTCTGTTTCAAGTGTCATTCGAGCTTCACCAATCTGCTCAGCAATGATCCGGCGCACCCGTCCCGCGACCGCACCGACGTGGCGCGCGCGTTCAACCCGGCCAACGACTCCTACCACCCGGTCGAAGCGGCCGGAAAGAACCAGACCCAGGCGCTGGCCGACAGCCTCGCGGGCCAATCGTCCTACAAGATCTGGAATCTGACGGTGGGGGACACCGTGCGCTGCGTCATGTGCCACACCGCCGACCCTGGCAGCATCAAGCCAGCGGCGGGCGCGATGCTGCCCGTCCATGCGTCGGCGAACCGGGGCATCCTGATCAAACCCTACGAGAACCGTGTCCTGTCGGCTCGGGGCGCGTTCTACGACGCGGCCGGCTTTGCGCTATGCCTCACCTGCCACACGGATACCCCGTTCATGAACCCCTCCGGCCCCGGGGCCACCACCGCCACCAAGTTCGACTTCCACGGCCTGCATGTCGCCGGCATCCGCAACAACGGCGCCGGCGTCATGGACATCGACACTGCCGGCGCCGGCCAGGGCAACGCGCGCTGTGCCGAATGCCACTTCCGCACCCACGGAAGCACGGACGCCGTACCGGGCCAAGTCCTCGCTGGGGAAGGCCTGGTCAGTTTCGCCCCCGACGTCACCGGGGTCGGATCGAACCCGCCGACGTTCACATGGACGTCCACCGGGGGCAGTTGCACCTTGACGTGTCACGGATTCACGCACGTCGAGATGAAGTACGGCACGGCTCCGTTCTCCTAACCGCGCCGCATTATTCCGTCCACAGACAATAACCGGAATGCCTCAATCCACCCGCGAGCCACAGCGTAAGGAAATGACATGCCAAGCGACAAAAACTCTCCGCCGGAAATGTCCGGCGCGACAGATCGCGACGCAGCCGTGACAGCTGATTTGCTGGCCCGGTTCGGCCTGCCCGCCGATGCCGACGCTGACACCGTTGAAAGCACCCACGCGGCGATCGGTGAGTACCTGGCACAGGCGCCCGACGAACTGCGCGGCTGGGCAAAACGCCGGCAACGTGAGGCCGACCGGATCTACGCGCTGCTCACGGGCCCGGCGGAAGACCGGGCGGCACTGGCGCCCACCCGGGATACGGCGAAATCCGGGCGCTGGAGCATTCCAAAACCGTTCCTGGCGGTGGGTGCGCTGGTGGTGGTCATCGCAGTCGTGGTCGGGGTCTATTTCCTCGGGCGGCCGGCCGGCGCGAACATTCCTGGGATGACGGCCGCCGACAACCCGACCGCCACTGCCGCCGCGATCGACCAGGCGAAAGTCGCCGAACTCATGGCGAAAATCCAGGCCAACCCGAACGATATCGATTCCCTCGCGGCGCTTGGCGATATCTACCTCAGTGCGCAAGATTACCCGAACGCGAAGACCTTCATCTCCAAGATTCTGCAAATCGACCCGACAAATGAAAATGCGATGATCAACCTTGGCCTCATCTGCTACAACACCAAAGATCTGACCGGCGCTGAAGACGTCTGGAAGCGGGCGGAGGCGCGTTATCCGAACAATCCGTCGGTTCATTACTATCTCGGTTTCCTTTACATGACGACCAACCGGAACACCGACATGCAAGCAGAGTGGGCAAAGGTCGTGGAACTTGCCCCGGGCTCCGCCTTGGCCAACACCGTGCAGTCCCACGTCGGCAGTGTGAAGACCCCCGGCGCCAGCGCGTCCCCGGGCGTCACCGCGTCTCCGGGCGCCAGCGCGTCTCCGGTCGCCGGACCGACGCCGACGCCAACGAGCACCAGAAGCTGAGCACGCTCATGATCGAAGCCGGAATCGCATTCGCCGCGGGGGTGGTGTCCTTCGCGTCGCCATGCACGCTGCCCGTGGTTCCGGCTTGGATCGGCTACGTCGTCGGCGGCGGCGAAGGACGCAGCGGCACGCGGCGCGGCGCGCTGCTCCAATCGCTGGCCTTCGTCGCTGGCTTCACGGTGGTGTTCGTGGTGCTGTGGGCGTCGATCGGCTTCATGGGTCACGTCCTGCAAGCACAGGCCGGCCTGCTGCGGCAGATCGGCGGCGCCGTGCTGATCGTGATCGGCCTCCACGTCGCGGGCCTCATCAGGATTCCGTTCCTGACGCGGACGGTGTCCATGTCGGGCAAGGTGATCCGTCCGGGAGCCGCGGCCCGGCCACCCAGCCTCGGGCGTTCCGCCCTGCTGGGCGTGGTTTTCGGCGCCGGATGGACGCCCTGTGTCGGCCCCACCCTCGCCGCGATCATCGGCATGGCGTCCCTTCGGGACTCCGTCGGCCAGGGCGCGGCATTGCTGGCCATCTACGCGTTTGGCCTGGGTCTTCCTTTCGTGCTGGTCGCGCTCGGCGCGAACGCCGTCCGGTCCCGGCTGAGCTGGTTCGCCCGGCACGAGGGGGCTGTGTCGATCGTGACGGGGTGCCTGCTGATGGTGGTCGGGTTCCTCATGATCACCAATCTGCTGGCCCGCCTGAGTCAGTACTTCCCACAACTGGGCGCGTGAGGGGCAGATCGTGAGCACCAAAGCCAGCACAAAGACTCCCGCGGCACGCACCGTCCCAGACGCCATGGACGGCGTGGACGGTCTGGACGGCCCGGCCGTCCCGAAGCGTGGCAGCGTCGGGCGGACGGTCTGGCTCTTTCTGACGTCCATGCGAACCGGCTTGGGGCTCATCTTGATCGTGGGGCTGTTGACCTTCGCCGGGACCATGCTGGCGCAGGTGCCCAGCGGCATCGTTACGGACACCGACTACCAATCCTGGTATCTGAGCGCTGCTGCGCCCCGCTATGGCGGCTGGGCGCCGGTGCTGGGCGCGCTGGGGCTGTACCGGGTGTTTTCCAGCTGGTATTTCATCGGCCTGTTCGCGCTGCTGGCCGCCAGCATCCTGTCGTGTTCGATCAACCGGACGCCCAAACTGTGGCGGGCTGCCACCCGTCCGCACACGTCCATGTCAGCGGCCTTCTATGCCAAGGCGCCCTTGCACACCAAGGTGGAGTTGGACGCCGACGTCGCCCAGGCCACGAAACTGGTGCAGTCGGCGCTGTCCAGCCGGAGGTTCCGGATACTGTCCTCCGACCCCGCGAGCGGCGAGGCAGACCTTTACGCCGACCGGAACCGCTGGGCGCCGTTCGGCACGGTGATCGCGCACCTCAGCTTCGTGGTGATCATGTCCGCCTTCGCGGTGTCCGGCATGTTCGGCTTCAAGAACGATTCTTTCATCGCCCCCATCGGCGTCCCCGTGGACGTCGGCTTCGGCACCGGGCTCACCCTGACCGCGCTCTCGTTCAACGACACCTACTACGACAACGGCAGCCCTAAGGATTACGTTTCCGACCTGGTGCTGGCCAAGGACGGAGTGCAAGTCGCCCGGCAGCAAACCCGCGTGAACGCCCCGTTGATCTATGACGGCGTCTGGTTCCACCAGTCGTTCTTCGGCATCGGCGCCGACGTCAAAGTGACCAAGGACGGCAAGACTCTCTTCGACGAAAACGTCCCACTGCAGTATGTCGGGGACGACGGCCAGCGGTCGTTCGGCATATTCACCATCCCGGAGCTCAAGGTGACGGTCTACGCGATCCAGGCCGCGTCCGGGCACGTGGTGGCCGAACTGCCGCCCGGCGCCATGATCTTCGAGGTGCACCCGGACGGCGGCGCCGACCCGGTCTTCCAGACCGTCGATCAGGGCCGTTCCGTAGACATCGGTGGGGCCACCTATTCCTTCGCCCGCAACCGTCAGTTCACGGGGCTCACCGTCAGTGAAGATCCGGGGTCGGTCCTGGTGTGGATCGGCAGCGGCATGCTGATCTTGGGCTGTTGCCTGGTCTTCTTCTTCCCCCATCGCCGGATCTGGGTGCGGGTCCGGGCCGGCGCGCACGACGGCGCCACGGTCGAACTCGCGGCCCCGCAAAAGCGGGACGTTGGTTTCGCACCGGAATTCGAAGAAATCGCCGGCCGGATAGCCGGCACCCCCGATCAAGACCTCGATCTATAAGGAAGGAGCGGTAAACCCATGTTGATCATCGCGCAATATGCCGTTGTCGCGTCGCTGATAGTGACCGTCGCCGCCCTCGTGTTTTATGTCGCTGCCGTGTTCATGGCGGCGAAGAACGCCGCACCCGTGCGCGCCAAAGTGTTGGTGTCCGCGAACGAGCTGGACGACCTCCTCGACGACCCGGCGCCGGCGTCCAAGCCGGTCACAACCCGCGCCCAGCCCGCCAGCGGTATGGCCCGGTATGGCTCGGTGCTGACGTGGACCGCGCTGGGCCTGCTCACCGTGAACCTCGTGGTGCGTACCATCGCCACCGGCCACGGACCGTTCGTCACCCAACACGAGTTCGCGGTGGCCACGTCGTGGGGCTTCCTCGCGGTCTATCTCTTTTTCGAGCTGAAGTTCCGGGCGAAGACGCTGGCGTTGCTGCTGCTGCCGGTGACCTTGATGATGCAGCTCTACGCGCTCAGCCAGGCGACCGCCACGGATCCCCTGGTGCCGGCGTTGCAGAACAGCCTGCTGCTGACCATTCACATCATCGTCGCCATCTTCGCCTACGGCGCTTTTGCGGTTTCCTTCGCGGCCGCCGGGCTGTACCTGCTCCGCGGCTGGATTCCGGAATCGCTGGCCAGGGTGTTGCCCAAGCCAGCCATGCTCGACCGGCTGGGCTACCAAGGCGTCATCATCGGCTTCCCGCTAATGACAGCGGTCATCGTGTTCGGCGCGATCTGGGCCCAGATCGCGTGGGGAAGCTACTGGTCGTGGGATCCGAAAGAGACCATTTCCCTGGTCACGTGGCTGATCTACGGCGGTTTCCTGCACGCGCGCGTGGCCCGCGGCTGGGTGGGTACCCGGTCGGCCTGGCTGTTGGTCATCGGCTTCGCGTCGGTGATCTTCACCTTCTTCGGGAACTACCTCTTCGGTGGCCTGCACAGCTACGCAGTCGGCCAGTAGCCGGCCCTGGATGAAGCGGAGGCATGAATGTCCGACCACGTCTTAGACGATGACCTCGACGAGTTGGAGGCCGCCTCCGCCGACGCCGAAAAGCCGCGGATGGTACGCGTCTGTCAACCGGGGATTCGCGAACAGATCCGGTCCAGCCGTTTCGGCACACTGATCGTGCTCGTCGTGGTGGCCGCGGTGGTCGCCGCAGGAGTCTGGTTGGTGAACGCCGGGACGGCACAAGACCAGGCCGTCCAAACCGGGGGAGCGACCGTGGTCAAGCTGCCGGGGACCTCCGGCGTGCTGCCCCCCGAGGTCGGCAAGCCGGCGACGGATTTCACGCTGACCGGGGTGGACGGGAAGCCGGTCACGCTCGCCAGCTTCCGTGGCAAGCCGGTCTGGCTCACATTCGGTGCCAGTTGGTGTTCCGGATGCCAGGCTGAGGTACCGGACATTCAGGCGTTGTGGGTCAAGTACCGTGATTCCGGACTGGTGGTACTCGGGATCAACATCCAAGAAGACAACCCGGCGGTGAAGGCTTTCGCCGACCGCGTCGGATTGACATTCCCGATGGCCGCCGATCCGAATGGCGCCGTCGCCGATTCGTACGCCGTCGCGGCGATTCCGTCGCACTATTTCATCGATGGCAAGGGGATAATCCGCGATATCCGCGTGGGCGCCCTCGGGCCAAGTACGATGGATGACATCGTGAGCAAGTTGGTCAGCAATGCCTGAAACTCCAAAAGCAGACGAGACTCCTATGACGCCGGAAGAAGAAACTGCCGCGACGGCGACACGCAACGAGACTGTCGCGAGCGCTGAGGCAGACGAAACTGCCGCGACGACGGCACCCGACGAAGCCGCCGCGAGCGCGAAGGCGGACGAGACTGCCGCGAAGACGACGCCCGACGAAAAGGACGCCGCCGCGCCCGCACCCCCCAAACGTGGCCTGCGCGGCCTGCTCGCCCGCATCCCCATCCCGCACCCGAAAACGCGGGGCGGGGTGTTGCTCATGTCGGGGGTGTTGCTCGTCATTGGCGTCGGGGTCGCCCTCGGTGGCACCCAGGCCGTCCACTATTCGGAGAGCACGGCTTTCTGCACCATGTGCCACACGATGGTCCCACAGCAGAAGTCGAATGCCGACTCCGCGCACGCGAGCGTCGACTGCGCCGCCTGTCATGTGACCCCCACCCTGGCTGGATTCGTCTCGGCGAAGCTGGCGGGCACCAAAGAGCTTTACGCACTGGTCACCGACACCTACCCCCGGCCCATCCCGCCCATTCATCTCGACCAGCTACCCACATCCCAGGACACGTGTCTGACGTGCCACACGATGGAGCAGATCACCAAGGGCAACGGCCCGAGCCAACTGATCCTGCGGGCGACGTTCGCATCGGACGAAGCCAACACCCGCAAGAACCTCGCCGTCCTGTTGCGCTCGGCGAACAGCGGCACGCCGCAGGTGCAAGGCGTCCACTGGCATGTCGAGGACTCGATCTCGTTCACCTCGTCGGACGAACACCTCCAGACGATCGATTCGGTGGAATACACCGACCCGGAGACTGGCCAACTGCGGCAATACATCGCGGTGTCCAAGGTGCGGGAAGCTGGCAGCGCGGGCGCCGACATCGCGCGGCTGAAAGCTACTGAACAAACCCGGATGATGGACTGCCGCGACTGCCACAACCGGGTCGGCCACGACGTCCCGACGGCGAACGATGAGATCGACGCGGCCATGGCCGTGGGCAAGATCGACCCGACGCTGCCGTACGTGAAGAAGACAGCGATGAGCCTGATCACGGCGTCATACAAGACCTCGGCCGATGGCCTGGCGGCGGTCGCCGGACTGAGCCGGTATTACCAGACGCAATACCCGGACATCGCCGCGCAGCGAACCAACCAGATCGCCGCGTCCACGACGGAACTCCAGCGCATCTACTCCCTGGTCAACACCCCCGAGATGGGCGTCGGCAACATGACCTATCCGAGCAACCTGGGCCACCAACACGGGCCGGGCTGCTACCGCTGCCACGACGGCGCGCACTACCTGGTGGCGAAGGACGGCACCGTCACCAAGACGGCGATCCGGTCCACGTGCGACACGTGCCACACGTTCCCGCAATTCACCAGCGCCTCGGGGGCAGCGGTGCCGCCGCCCGCAGAGTTGCTGAGCGCTGTGCCCATGGGCGTTCGTCCGGAGGACCACCTGAATCCGCTGTGGGTCTTCGACCACAAGACCGTGGCCACCTCGGCGCTGCCCAGCGGCACCGCATGCGGGGTCTGTCACCAGCCCGCCTACTGCGTGAACTGTCACGCCAGCGGCGCCATCAGCGTCGACCACACCACCATGCTGTACCAGCACAGCGTCTCGATTCGCGACGCCGGCGGCACCACGGCCTGCGCCGTCTGCCACCAGCCGTCCTATTGCGACCAATGCCACAAAGGCACCACGTCGATCTTGGGGCCGAGCAATTCCCGTCTCGACACATCCCAGGTGACCGCGCCGAAGTAGCGGGCGCGAACGCCTCAACGGGGTGCTGTCCACGCGCGTGACGGGCGGGACGGTGGACGCTGTCCGAATTGCTGGTCGCGCTGAACGGTGTCGGCGTGTAGATGGCATCATCGACTCAGACCACACGCAAGGGAGAAGACCAATGACCGCCGCAGCACCTGGATCAATCGTCAAGAGCGGCGCGGCCGCGGGGATCGGCGTCGGGGCGTTCAACGTCATCCAGCTGGAACTCGCCGAGGCCATCGTCGCCGGGGCTGAGCAGGCGGGCGCTCCCGTCATCTTGCAGATCTCGGAGAACTGCGTGAAATACCACGGCGCGCTGGCGCCGATCGCGCTCGCCTGCCAGGCGATCGCCCGCGCGGCGGCCGTAGACGTGACCGTCCATCTGGATCACGCGGAGAGCGTCGACCTGATCGCGGAGGCGCTCGATTTGGGCATCGACTCGGTGATGATCGACGCGTCCAAGCTGCCGGACGAGGCCAATCGCGCGGTCACGGCCGCGGTGGTGGCCATGTGCCATCGGCGCGGCGTGGTGGTTGAGGCCGAGTTGGGCGAGGTCGGTGGCAAGGACGGCGTCCATGCGCCCGGGGCGCGCACCGATCCGGAAGCGGCTGCGCAGTTCGTCCGCGACACGGGCGTCGACGCGCTGGCGGTGGCCGTCGGTTCGTCGCACGCGATGACGCAACGGGTCGCGTCGCTCGACTTCGACCTGATCTCGCGCATCCACGCGGCTGTGCCGGTGCCGCTGGTGTTGCATGGCTCGTCCGGGGTGCCGGACGCCGATCTGGCGCGCGCGGTGGCGTCCGGAATGACGAAGATCAACATCGCGACGCTGCTCAACCACACTTTCACGGACGCGGTGCGCGAGACGCTCGTCGGCGATCCGGGCATGGTAGACACGCGCAAGTACTTCAAGCCGGGCCGGACGGCGGTGGCGCAGGCCGTCGCGAACCTGCTCGGGGTGCTGCGCGGGGGAGTGGCGTGAGCGACCGCCAGGCAATGCGCCGAGAACCAGGCAATGCGCCGAACACATAGGCCATAGCGCTGGCGTTCGGCGCGTCCGCTGGTGTTCAGCGGGGCAATCAAGAGGAGGAGAACTGATGAAGATCGGATTGCTGACGGGCGGCGGCGACTGCCCCGGGTTGAACGGCGTCATCCGGGCCGTCGTGCTCCGGGCGGCCGCGCACGGTGACGAGTGTGTCGGATTCCTGGACGGCTGGCGCGGCCCGCTGGAGCGCGACTGCGTCCCGCTGAGTGCGCAGGACGTCCGCGACATCCTGCCCGAAGGTGGGACGATCCTGGGCACCTCCCGGACGAACATCAACACCCCCGAGCGCATCGCGGCCGTGAAGGCTGGGCTGGCGGAGTTGGGCGTCGACGCGCTAGTCCCGATCGGCGGCGAGGACACGCTCGGCGCGGCCGCGCGGCTAGCCGAGGCGGGGGTGCGCTGCGTCGGTGTGCCGAAGACGATCGACAACGACCTGTCCGGCACCGACGTGACCTTCGGCTTCACCACGGCCGTCCAGATCGCCGTGGACGCCGTCGACCGCGTCAAGACCACGTCCGCGTCGCACCACCGGGCGATCGTCGTCGAAGTGATGGGACGCCACGCTGGCTGGATCGCGTTCCACGTCGGGGTGGCGACGGCGGCGCTGGCCACGTTGGTGCCCGAGGTGCCGTTCGACGTGGACGCCATCGCTGCGCGCGTCCGGGCGGAGGTGACGAACCGTAGGCCGGCGGTCGTCGTTGTTGCGGAAGGTGCGTTGCCGGCCGAGACGGCGACTGGCGGGGACGCCCGGGTGGTGGACGAGTTCGGGCATGTGGCCGTCGGCGGGATCGCGTCCTATCTGGCCGAGGAACTCGGACGCCGGGCAGGCGTTGAGACGCGTTCGCTAGTGCTCGGGCACCAGCAGCGCGGCGGCGTCCCGACGGCTTTCGACCGGGTGCTCACCACGCGGCTGGGTATCGCGGCCGCGGACGCCGTCCACGAGGGCAAGAGTGGCGTGATGGTCGCGGCGCGCGGCGAGGCGATAGTGACGGTCTCGCTGGCCGAGGCGACGGGCACGTTGCGCACGGTGGGCCAGGAGGAATTCGCCCTGGTGACGTCGATCGCCTGAAATGAAAACTGAGAGGGGGGCAATCCCCACGCCCCCGACCCTGGCTGAGTTTTCCACCACCACGATGGGCGGTGTGCCGTCCCGGGAAGCTGAAATGAAAACTGCGAGGGGGACAACCCACACACCCCCGTCCGCGGCTGAGTTTTCTTCCCCCCACACCGGACAGCGCAGCGTCCCTGGCATGCGGATCGTTCTGGCCGGGGGGACGGGCCTAGTCGGGCAGGCAGTGCACGCCGTCGCGAGTGCTGCGGGGCATGAGGTGGTGCTGCTAGTGCGCCGGCCGGCGCGCGCAGCGGGGGAGATCGCGTGGGACCCGGGCGCCGGCGTGCTGCCGTCCGGGGTTATCGAGGAGGCGGACGCGATCGTCAGTCTCAACGGTTCGCCGTTAGCCAAGCTGCCGTGGACGGCCCGCTACCGGGAAGAGATTCGCCAATCCCGGGTTGCGACGACGCGCTTGCTAGCGGAGACGATCGCAAGTGCGAGGCGTGCGCCCAAGGTGTGGGTGAGTGCGTCCGCGGTGGGTATCTACGGTGACCGGCCGGGTGAGATTCTGGACGAGGACTCAACTCGTGGAGCCGGTTTTCTCGCCGACGTAGTGGACGCTTGGGAGGCGGCGACGAGCCCGGCAGCGTCCACGACGCGGGTGGTGCTGGCGCGGACGGCGATGGTGCTAGGGAAACGCTGGTCAACAGCGTTTCCCGGGGACTCAATCGCTTCGGCGCAACGAGCAAGCTCGCTGCGCTCTCCGCTCAATCGTCCTCTAGGTCGTGGTGGCGCGCTGGCGCCGCTGGTGCGGCTGTCCAGGTTGGGCTTGGGCGGACGGATCGGCAGCGGACGCCAGCACTGGCCCTGGATCACTCTGGAAGACGAAGCAAGGGCGATCGTGCACCTGGTAGCTGATTCGTCGCTAGCAGGCCCGGTCAATCTGGTAGCGCCCGAGTCGGCGACTGCGACAGACGTCACGAGGAAGGTGGCGAGCACGCTGCGCCGCCCCCACGTGTTTCCGGCGCCGGCATGGGCGCTGCGGGCACTCCTAGGCGACGCGGCGCGGGGTCTGCTGTTGGCCGACGAGCAGGTGTTCCCCCGCCGCCTAGAAGCCGAGGGCACTTTCCGTTTCCGCCACAGCAACCTGGACGCCGCGCTGGAAACCCTGCTGCGCAGCTAACCGACGATTGAGCGCAGAGTGCGGCAACCTCGTGCCCCAATCCGTGTGCGACGCTGCCCAATTCGCTCTTCTGCGGTAGATCGTCCCCCATCTCGCGGGACGATCTACCGCTAGCGGCCTTTTCGCACTGACGGGGGCGGCCTGCGGTTGGCCGACGAGCAGGTGTTCCCCCGCCGCCTAGAAGCCGAGGGCACTTTCCGTTTCCGCCACCGCAACCTGGACGCCGCGCTGGAAACCCTGCTATCCGACGATTGAGCGCAGAGTGCGGCAACCTC
>JGI20166J26741_11646474_pt1 | contig 11279 bp, 5 predicted proteins | sample TergutCu122P5_FD_26741 | JGI IMG/M metagenome (IMG submission 26741) | reverse complement strand
TCATCTTCAGGAGGACAAAGTTGTACACAAGCAGCATATGGTACCGTCACTCTCTATAAGAGTCCTAGTGTCTTGTTGATATGCAGCTATAGGGAGAACTGACTATAGCTGCATATCAACAAGACACTAGGACTCTTATAGAGAGTGATGGTACCATATGCTGCTTGTGTACAACTTTGTCCTCCTGAAGATGAGTACTTGATACTCCAAACACGTAGAGGAGAGTAATAATATTTGACAAATAAATAATATTCAGTGCATCATGTTGGTAGTTTTGTATGGTCAATTCATGATGCACGGACAGAAAATCATTAAAAAAAAAACAGTATAGTCGTCTGCTGTTAGAAAGATTTCACATTTAGAAAATACCTAGTGAGTCAGTTCTGTTTCATTTTGCTTACATTTTCGTGTTTTGGCACATTATCGCCTTAAAATGCATCAGGTGAATGCTGTTTTAAGTGCCTCACATTGAAGAATCTAAATATTCAAGTTAAAGGTCTTTATTTCATCGGGATTATGTTATGAACCAGGGTAGCTCAATCAGTCAAGTGTTTGGCTTTGTGTTGAATGATGGGTTTGGTTCCTGGGAAGGGCAGGCAGTGCATGCCAGCACACAGTCTAGCTGTTGGGCCTTCCAAGCCTTCTGTATGGTGGTTAAGCACAGGAAACTTGCACTACTGTAAAGTATCAGTCACCAGAGTTTAAAATGTTGACAAGTTGTTTAGTTATTCATATCAAGACTTCAAAACATTGTCATATCCAAGGAGGTAAGAAGAAACAGAATATTCATGTTTTGTAATAGTTTGTCATGTGTAATTTGACAAATTATTCTGCACATGACCTCGACCAAGGGCTAAAGAGTGCTTGAAGGAAAGGCATTGTTTACAGAAAGTTGATGTAAATAATAGCAATGACTTGATTAACATGAAATGATCATATTTTTAGAATAAGGTGACATTGATACAAATCCAGAATGATGATGGTATTCATACTGATGGTAAAACCCTGTTAATTTGAAGTGCTTGGGTCCAAAGTATTGGGCTTTGAATTATGCGATTTCAAATTACCCAGTTTCTTCTGTGCACACTTACCTGTCAGGTCATTGGTTCAAGGACTGGCGTAATTTTATTAGCTGTGATTTTTTTACTTAATTGAGTAGTTTAAAGATCTTCTTCACGTACTTATTTTTTAAATGCCACAATGTAATTTAATGCAATTGACATCAAACACCAACCAGCAAACAATAATTCCTGTTTGTCAAAAACTGACATTAGTTCTTTATTCCCTAAAACAAGTCTCAGTTGACATTGTCATTTGTTTCAGACTGCTTTTATAAATTCTGTACACAAAGTCTTGAAATTCATCCATGGCTTTGGTGATTCTATGTTACTGGCATCACTTGAACTTGAGTCTCACACCAACAATGCCATAATGAATATTTGTGAGCTGGTCACACTGGAAGTGTATGATCTCTTCCACCCTCACATGTGCCCCTTCGTGGTGTGCACAGAGCCATCAGAAGACCTTTACCTTTCAAGAAAACCTGTCATAATCAACAGTAACTCAGTTTTGACAGTTAGGCTGTGCAGTAATGTGGCCACCCTAATTAAAAAAATTAATTTTGCTCACTGCAGTGTTTACTAATTTTTTCTGTCATCTGTGTACAGTTTGAACTTACACTTAAAACTTTATATGAAAAATGTCATGCATTATTAAGAACTTCGACTTTCACCAACTTGTAATAGTCATTAGTGTGATAAGAAATTTTAAACTGAATTTATTAACATATTTGGTAATGAAGACTTAACATTTGTATTTAATATAGAAAATGATAACCCCATTAGACTACGGGTCTATTACAGTAATGTAATTTACAAATTACACAAATCATGGATGATTTCATACCCTTGGAGTGACTTTAAACAGGGTTGCGTGACATAATATATAACTCAATGAGTGATCTTCTTGAGAAACTGAGAATTGGTCAGATAATCAAGAAAATACCTGCTTTTTGTGAAAGTTGAAGGTTCATTAATGTATTTGTGAGAGCCTGCCTTGGATCTTATTGCAAATTTATTAATGATGCATTTATTAAAGTAGTACACGAGGTCTCATTGCCTCATTTGCATTGGTTCTGGTAGCTACCTAGCCTCTTATCCAATGGGTACTGGGTTTTCCCATGGTTAAGAGTGACCACAGTGGGATACTGACTGCTGAAATCTATCTAGTAACATGGTGAATAATGCTTAGAGCTTTAATTCTGTTTCCCCTTATATTTCTGTGGCATTGTGACAGTTTTGTATCACAAAAGTGGTAATCTCATTCTAATCTTGGACACATGTTGTGTAAGTTGATATCCCTTGTGTCTGGCTTCAGATTTGTGTTAGTGTTGATAAAATGATTAAATTGTAATATTTTGAAGAGTGGTAGTAAGTAGTTCATGATTGTTTATAGAGGTCTTCCCATAGAAATTAACTGATGAACTTTCAGACCTGTGGTCAGAAACTCAGTGACTTGCTCAGGGATTTCACATGCAGCATCTTGAATGTGAAATACGAGTAGACATAAATGGTAAGGACTATTAGCCCAATTTTTCAGAAAATGATACATGTTAATGAAGTGTTTATTAAAAGTAGATCAGGTGTTTTAGTATTATGTCAACTGTCCACAGAAATAAACAATATGTAATGCTGATTTTGTACATTGAATATTTATGTAATTAATCAAAGAGTTTATAACAGGTTAGAAATGAAGAATGCATGAAAAAAGTAGGAAATATATTCAAAATTTTTGTAGGAAACCATACATCACAGGTACAGCAAGTTTCATCACCTTGTAGGAGATGATTCTTCAAACTGGATCTTTGAAAATGTGTTACAATTTACCTGATTCAGTGTTGAATTCAGGCAGGAGGGAGTGTAGTTGTTGAGGATAACCTTAATTGGATTTCTTAAAACCAGGTAGAATGTCCAGTAGATTTCAGAATCTTAGACATTAATTTTACTGAAGTGGTGGTGTAAATGTTCTGTGAAGATATCAATATTGCAGTGATGATGACAGCTCAGAATTCCTGATACGATCACAAGAGTAAACAAACCTTCTACAGTGTGTGTGGGACCAGATGCAATTTCTACCAAACTCTTCATTTCATGAGTTCAAATTAAAGTACATTGCAGTATGCTTGAAATCTGATACCAGCATTAACTCCCTTTTGAATTGTTTCAGTACTTGCCTTTTACGTGGAAGAATTTTTCTGTTTCTATTGTTATGTTTGCATGAAATGAGTCTGATATTTATTGGGAGCAGTATACTATATTATTGCTTTCCTTTGTATAGTAATGTAGTTTATTATTTCTCTGTTAATCTAAAAAAATATTACAAGCTTGTGTGATTTGAAGTTCTCAGAGCCGTGACTGTGAAATGTGTGTCTATCGTGTCTCACTGTGTTGTATCTCACTGTGTATTCTGGTTGAAATTTGCTAGTGCTTCAGAGGAACCCATTGCCTTCTTCATAATGAAAATCCTGTACACTGAAGGTGGAGAAAGCATGTTCCTCTGCAGTTACATTAAATTTATGTGTAACATTTAATACCAGCATGTTGCTCAATGTTTTTATTTATTAATTATTGCTTAGACATGTTGCAGCATCAGTTCTTGGCCATCTTCATGGATGTCATGGTTTTTTCTTATGTGTGCAACTTACGTGTCAACTTATTTAGTAGCAGTTTACATATATGGTTAAAATTATAATTGAAGTTAAAATATTAAAATTCTTTAAGATCAGTTTTTTCAATATAAAATTAGTTTATACAATTTAAAATTATTTTAAGTAGACACTGATGTAATGTGTTATGTCCAAACTTCTTTGTTGAACCTTTCTTCAAATGAATATTCCCAGAATCTGTGAATGTGAATAATGAACTCTAAATAGTACAGTTCCATTTAGAATTCATTATTCATATTCAGAGATTCTGGGACTATTCATTTGAAGACCAGTCAAACACAGATGTTTGGACACAGCACATTACATCAGTGTCAATTGTATAAACTAATTTTATATTGAAAAAACTGATCGTAAGTATTTTAATATTTTAATTTTAATTATAATATTAGTCATGTGTGCAGACTGCTACCAAATAAGTTGACATAAACTGCACACATAAAAGAACTATGAGCTCCTTGAAGATGGCCAAGAACTGAGGCCAAAATGTGTCTGAGCAATAATTTATAAATTAGAACATTGTGCAAAAAGTTTGTATTAAGTAATATATATGTAACATAGTTGCACAGAAAATGTACAATATTAAATTTGCTTTAAATTTGTACCAGACTTCATGGCATTTCATTCCAAAAGATGCTGTTTTTCTTGTTATAACTTTTATTTTAAGCAATACATAGATTATGGCATGTATGCATATTTTAGGCCCTGTCTGTCCGATATGTTGAGCAGAGAAGAAACATACACTTTGATTATATTTTGTATGCTTACATATATCTACATGAATGATTATTAATGAGTATATGAGTTGATGAACTGTGTACAAGGTACTAAAGACTACTTTAAGCATTTTTCGCAAAGTAAGAACAGAATGTCTTATGTGGAAGTCAAGTCCCTCAGTAACCTAGTGTCAGTGCCAAATCCATTAGATAGGTTCTTTTAAAATTCATCAGTGGAGAATTTCCAAAATGTTGTGACATAATTTTTTTTTTTCAGACTTGTTGACCCTTAATAAATTCCATCTTTCTTAATGCAGTAAATGAACTTCTCTGTTTATTCCATTATCTGCTCCACATAGTTTGCTGAAAAAGACTTTTACCCAATGTCATGCATGAACTTCTTCGTATATCTCACAGCCGTTTCACATAATGCTCTGTTGTTCAGCATTGCTGGTTGATAATGAGGCTGAGTTTTCATGTAGCCAATTGACAGTCCCCATAATTTGTCAGAATTCGATGTGGAAGACTTCACTACTTTCAATTTCATTTCTCCTATTTTAGGCAAGCTTAATAAACTTCACAGAATGCTGTATGGAGTACACTTTTTTCATTGCTGTTGATGCTGTATTGGTTTCCATGAAGAATTTGTTTTGTCAGTGTTGTCATTCAGTTTTTGCATGTGGTTGTAGTATTGTCAGTGTAAGTGAGAGTTGAGAGCTTCACAGTGGATAGATCAACAAAGACTCTTACCGAAAGAGAACATCAGGTTTTTAATGTCTTCATGAGGCCCTTTTGGTGAATAAACACTCTCATATTTCTTTTGTACCTCATCTGCTTTATATGTATTCACCTATCCAGGATGGTCTTACTGATTGGTATTTAATCAGTAAAATTGTAACAGTGATCAGCTTTAAACTACAACACTTTTACTTTCTAACATCATATCACATTAATTTCCAAAAATATTCTTTAAAAATGTTACACATTTTGACTATGGAGTCATTGTATGTCATTGGTTTATAGTTCTTATTTATAAATCTTGAGTTATTAATGAAGATTAATGTGGTTTCTTTTATTATTATAAATTATAGTCCAGTCACAGAAATGGACATACAAATTCTACCACGCAGCTGTACTCAGGTTTGTTTCATGATCATTTGAGTGTTACTCATTACAGACACACATTAATAGGTTATCAGGATTGTACATCTGTTTATGTACAAAACTGTAATCTGGACAACTGACATGTGGAAATTGTGCGTATTTATACCAACTACATTACTCCTTGTTCAAGTGATCCCTGTTAATGCAATTAATGTGCGAATAATGGAACTTTCCTGCGTGGTGCTTCTTTCATTTCACAGTAAAGGTGGCATGAAAGAGGTGCAACTCTATTATATTACCTTTCTATCCAGAACATTTTATTTTATTACTTATTTATACAGAGGTGTTTCAATTTCTTTTTCAGTTCATACATTCAGAGTCCCTATATGGACAGACGGGTTCTTCAGTTAAAGAAGAGCTAAAGAGTTATTCAAATTACATGTGTGTGAATGACATGAAAGTAACTCTTGCTATGTGGTGAGTTAACGAAGCAATCAGAATGAAATTAATATGTTACTAGTCACAGTTAAATCCAGTACTGAAGCAGCAACTGTGCTTGTCTATTGCTGTTGCAGCTGTATGCATAATAGAAAGCATCAACTGCTCCACATCAAACACTGTGACTGACACATGAAAAATAAACTGCTAGCTGCATCTGATCCATGACCTCTGTAGGTCTTCCTTCTTATTCATTTCTCATTTGCTTGATAAGTAGTATGAAGAAATACAAGTACTCTCAGAAGAAGAAAGATCCTCCCACTTAAGGAACATACTGTTTAGTAGATACTGGTATTGTTTCTGTTTTTCCATGTCAACTGGAAAGTTGTGCACTTTTCCAGTTGGAGTTCTTTCACTACCACAGAGTATTCTGTAATTGACATCCCAGCATTGTGGGGTAATATTGAGGACATTTTTACTGTTGTATAGATTGTGATCATGTTAGCACTTAAAGTAGAAAACAGTTTAGTTGAATAAATTTTAAATATGAAGAGTTATTTGTTCACCTACAAGTTTTGTATGAATGTGATTTGTAGTAAAATGTTTAACTCATATTGGTTAGATCTTGAAATATCAACTACATACAAACTGTAAATTTTGTACATGTTAACATAAGATTGGAAGGTCTGTTCCTTTTAACACAATTATTACATTTTCTGTAGGGTTGCCTGCCTGCCTGCCTTAATATAAATAGTTTGACTTATTTACATTATATCAAATTACTGGTAAGTATATCAGACACTTGGTAATCTATTTATAAAGCTTGATTTTTACGTACATGTTTATTGTGATATTTTCAGTGTTGTTATTGCATATGGGACAGATTTAGTACAGCTTAATGAAATTACTAAATAGGCATTATTCATACAGGCAGCCCTACAAAGTCCTTCCACTTAATTTTTCTTACAGTTGCCGTTCCATTTGAATTTATTTTGAATTTAATATAAGTGATTATAAGTTCACAACGTGTCAGCAATGATTTACGTGTTTAGTTTACAAATGGGACCATGGTATTTTTAGAGGAAGAGTAAGGGGAACTTGTTTTATTAAAGCCATGGTTACTAGTTACTACATGAATTAGTGGGTAGAATATTTGTGTTATAACACACAAATTTTATTATTTTTACATGACAGGTTTATTTTGCCCATAGTTTGTGGAAACTAATTATTTAACTATTTTTGAAATTTGTGTAACATAGACACCCTGTGTCTGAAAAAAATGTTACAGCGGTATCAACGGGAGAGTGGCCCATGGTCATCTAAGCAAGTAAATTGATCTCAGCCACTTCTTCTCATTGCCATTGAAGATAGTGGTGGGTCTGACTAATTTTTGGCTGTGTACAGTAACACACCTGTTTCTACGATCAAAATGGCATTATGAAGTTGTACAGTTTGGGAAGCTTAGTATTCCTAGTTTTGTAACATTTTACATATATTCCTGTTTTCCATTTCTTCAGTTTCTGAACAAAAATACATAAGACAGTAAAATTATAATTTGCCTAGTTTACTTCTATTTTTGCACAAAATAATAATTTTCAGTGTTAAGAATGGCCCTTCATTTTCTGCACAATTAAACTACATATTATTTGCAGCATGTGATAATGATTGAAACCCAGTGTTGTCATTTCCATGCATGATGGTTTCGAAATAATATGAACACATTGGTGTTGATACTAAAAGAGTTTATTACTGCTAAGTTTGAAGTATGTTTTTTAGTATTTTCCAACAAAGTGAAAGGTTGTGTGGTGAAAATGGAAATAACATCCATCAGAGTGTGTTGCTTTGTGACTTATTTAGTCTGTTATTAGTCGAAAGACTTCTGCATTCTTGTGGACTACATAACCACTGGCCTTTATTATAACATAAGGTAACTATTGAAGTGTGGAAGAGGAAGGTTATTTTCATAAAAGCTTTGGTATGTGGTTAGTGAGTGTGGGCCAACATCATAGGAGTTCAAAAGTCTTATGCGCATAGACAGTGATCTGCAGTCACAGAGGAGAGAATGCTAGCATAGAATGCTGCTGCATTGTACAAAATATCTATAATCAGTTGACAAGCTGGAGGAAAGAATCTGTAAGAAATGTTTTCCTGTATTTACAGCAGTCTTCAAAATGAGCAGCTTTCATTACCTACATATTTTGCCAGTATTTTTAAGAGGACAGCATTGTTTGAAATATACTCTGTAAATGTATTTGATAATTCTGTTCTGAAGAGTGTAAATCTTAAATACAATACTGTACAAAATTTCAGATTTTAAGACAAAAATTTGAGAAAATGTATTGACCAAATGCTTTAGTTTATTGCGGATTTTTGGTTGCAGTATAACAAACATTTTCTTCCTGTTTGAGAGACATGTACATTATCCATAAACACTTTATACTTGATGCGTGGAAAGATGTGTTTTGTAAAAAAAAAAATAGTTTGAAAGAAAAGTACTTTTCTGGGGCATTGTGTGCACAAAAATGTGTATGTCTTTGAAAGGGTGTTGTTTGAGAAGTGACGAGGAAGGTCAGAAGAGAGAGTAATTTTCGGAATTGATAACTGGTCTTTACCATTTTGAACACTGCAATTTGAAGAGAAAACATGAAAATAAGGGAATGTTAGAGCAAGTTGTAAGGGTTATTGATGGATCATGGGTTAAAGCTGAGTATCCGGTTAAGAGCTTAGGATCTGAATACATATATGTAATCCTACACAAAATACTAATGTGAAGCAGTGACAAGGATATGAACCAGTGATATGACTAAACCCAGGAATTAGAATTAGCCACAAGACACAATGTTTTGTACATTTTTAAATAGTTGCTTGAAATTATTATTGTATTATTGCTGTAATCGATGCTTTTGGTATTTTAGTAGTCAACTTGAATTGTTAATATAATTAAAATATTTATTAACACACTTATTGGATGCATTGAAATTTTCTTGTGCCCCTAATGTATTGAAGAACTGTATGAGGCAATTGGATTGTTCCAAACCTTCTTCCTGTCACAAGTTCATTTTGTTAAATTTCATGGCCCGTTTTCAGCACAAAATTTAAACTGTTAATAGAAAAGCTGAATGTATGTGTTACCTTAGTAATGTTCTTTCACTTTCTTATTATTTTGTATTTTTAGTATGAAGTTTATGTGATCATATCCAATGTAATGTGGTTAACTAAAAATTGAGGTTTTTTTCTTCTGGGATGTGATGCATCATCACTGGCTAATAGTTCCCAATATTTCAGAATGATGTAATGGTCTTAGCTTCAAGGGTTGAAATGTGCATAAAACCTGTTCACATTAAGAAGTAACAAGACCTCCTAAAAGATTTACAATCAAAAGTGTTCATTCTGAATTGTATTTAGGTTACATTGCCAATAAATGCTTTTATTTGTTGTATACACATTTTATTGTCTAAGTGGTAGAACTATGTTATGAGATGGAATAGACTCTTGAATGGAAGGGTTTACCTTTTTTGAGGAATCAGTTCACAGCCTTCTTGCTGAATTGTTTGCATACTCTAGGTCAGGGTACTCATTGGTGAACACTTGCTCTCACATTTCTTAGGACCGTTTGCAGTATCTGTGCTTGGTCATGAACCTGTTGTTCACCACAGTCACTGGTTCTTGGGGTGTATGGTTATTTGTGCTATTAAAATGGATCATTAAGAAATGGGATGGGTGGGGGATGTATGTATACTGGACTGAACTATCTCAGGATTGGAACAGGTGACACAGTACAAATAGTTGGTATTGATCCTTAGTAAATGTAATATAGTTGCACAGAAAATGTAGAATATTAAAATGCAGTAATGAACCTTCGGGTTACGTAAAATGCGGGGAATTTCTTGACTAGTTGTGGAACTGTTGGCTTCTCAAGAAGGAATGTGCTTCATCAAGTTGGCCAGAAATGTAGAATAGGAAAGTACCACACATTTTAAACAGTATATGCCTTACTTTTAAGTACACATCAAATGTTGGGCACAATGAAAGGCTAAAGAAGTATCACAGGACCTGTTGTATTTTACTCACTGGCTACTTCAAGGTATTTGTAGGTAGTAAGTCTTCAAAGCTGGATACAAGGATTGAATTACTGGTCATTAAAAATTTAGGTTATTTAAGTTTTACATCTTTAATTATTCAATTACTGCTCTTAAATTTTGACTTCTGAAGCATTGTAGATTGAACAGCCAACTTAAAGAAAATAAATGCAAGAGCAGCAATGGCAGTATTTGATGTTGGTACAATTGGGGACAAACCATGGTTTGGATTTTGTATGTGGGTAGAAGTTACAAAAGTTAATAATGGCACCAAATTCACAAAATGCACCATGTTGTTGGTATAAATATTTATCGCTTTTAACAAAATTTTCCCAGAAGCAGAGATGCTCGTTGGCTTTCAGGGTATTTCTCAGGGAGGCCATAAGAATGTTGTCTGCTCTGTCCAGTTCACAGAATACTACTTGTGCGGACAACAAAATTGCTTTTTTTGCGTGCACGTATTGCCAGGAGATGGCAGGCAGAGTAACCAGAGTGAGCGCTCTGAAAGGAGAATGGCACTAGTTAACGATTTATAGCACCATCCTTTAGAAAGGAATTACTCTATACTTTTTTCTTTCATTGTTCTAAGAAGTCGCGCAGTAGTCTGCGTCCTGAATTAAATATGGAACTGACGTTCTGAAGAAAATGAATTTTTGGTAATGACAGAAAACGGAAGGAACGCATAATCCGGGTCCAACATGGCCGCCAGCGCAACTGCCATCCGCGACAGGGGTATTTCCGTGACGACATGGGGGGCGTGAGATGTCACGGAAATACCTTTGTAGCAGACAATAGTTGTGCGTAGAATTGGTGGAATGGGAACGTGTGCGGAGATTAGGGTGACGAACACAGATCATCTAGTATGGCCGCTCAGCGCACGAAATGTGTCCATGTAACTAACGCACATACTGACACCTTTTGGTCCGACTATGGAAGCACGTGGTATTAGTTCGGTGGTACCCCCTGTGAGATGTCGCTGATGCATGTTTCCTTAAGCCCCATTACAGTTGCAACGGTGTGGTGACGAAGGTGGGGAGAGAAGTAGCACTATTAGCGAAGAAAGTAGGTTAATCCGGGAACCGAATGATGTGTTGGTGGAAACACGGAAAGGACTGCAGATCTATGGTTGTATGGCAATTGTGATTTGTATGTATTTTGTTGGTATGTATGTAGACTATTTGTAATGAATTACGGAGCCGTTAGTACAAACAAAGACGATCC
>JGI20166J26741_11646363_pt1 | contig 11279 bp, 10 predicted proteins | sample TergutCu122P5_FD_26741 | JGI IMG/M metagenome (IMG submission 26741) | reverse complement strand
GGCTTTGTTTGAGTGAGACGTGTTTGAAATGGCAGCGCCGATCCAAAGTCCCGCCAAATGCGAGGTGCGTTCCGTCATACGATTTCTCAACGCAAAACGTAAACGTCCAGCGTAAATTCACAAACAAATTGTTGCTGTTTATAGTAACCCAGCGATTTCCACTTGTTTCTTCGCCTAAAGAAACATTTCGCCGGGAAAAGTTCGACGACGATGATGAGGTGCAAGAAGAAGTCATGACGTAGTTCAAAGGGCAGGCGGCAGACTTCTATGACTCGGGGATACAGAAGCTGGTGCCAAGACAATAAATGTTTGAACAATGCCGGCGACCATGTTGAAAAATAAAGTTATGTACAGGCAATTCATTCACAGTGTCGTTTTTGTAAATTAAAAATGTTGTGCATGTTTAAGACCTTTGTATCTTTACTTTCCGGACACACCCCTCATAATCCTTTTAATGATGAAGTGGGAACTCTTCTACAAGTAGTTGATTCGTTAATTTTTCCTAAAATATTTTGCGTATTCCCAGACGTGTAAATTAAAGTGACAAAGCTTGGGCCTGTTGTTTAACACCGATTCTGCTTTCATTTATATACGTGATATTTTAGGTGTCGCTATAGAGTGTCGGGCATAGCGAATTAGGCCACTAGCTGGGTTACCGAGGAGTCGTTCTTTGATTCCTGGAAGGGACAAGAGGTGTTACTTTATTCCAAAACTTCTAGATCGGTCTGCCCAGCTTCCTATTCACAGCGTAACGGCGGCTCTTTCCCTTTTGCTAAAGCTGTTGGGGCGTGGGACCGAGCACTCTAGTGTCGAGGATAAGAATAAGATGATCTGTACATCTCCCCAGTACGCCTTCATGGCTTGCAAAGGGACGACTTTGTCTCATGTAACATATTTGAACATAAATACTTGTACTTTATGTAAAAGGAGCAATTATATACGTACGTAAACATCTTTGGAAAAACTCAGTGAAATTAACCATTAAATGATACAGATTACATTACAGCTACCGTTCTTTCGAGAAAGTGATCGTCACTGGCCACGTGTGACGGTTGCAAATATTTAATATTATTTTTCATTTCGTGCGTCATAAAAAGATAGGTTACAAATATGTTCTGCTTCTCGATTGGATCAGTTATTGCCAGACATTCCAGTGTAACACTATCAGGGCTTTCTGACTCTTGCATTTAGTACTCAGCTTCGTTTCCGATTGAATGGTTATGGCACTGTAATTTGGCTGGGGACGAAAGCGTGGAAGAGGTCGGGTAGCGAGCAGAGCGAGCCGACTGGTTGACTGTCTGTGCACGGGCTGTGATATGAGATGGAAAGAGGTGCTTTTGATTTCAGTATTCCTTTCCTTCCTACGGGAGCAGTAATACAATAGTCGACGTAGTGACTAGGCTATGTGCTGGATAGTCGAGGAACACATTTCGATTCCCGTTAGAAGGAAAGATTTTTTAAGAGGAGCCATCCCGTTATGTTGTAGTACATTTTTGCTCGTAAAAATGTTGATAAATGCATGTCTAAAATGGTCCTTATACAGGTCATGAATTCTTGTGTGCATGTGGAGGTATAGATCCACCCATTCTTAACCTCAGCACTAGATGGAAGTAAGCTGTCAGCTTTACGTCACGGTCGGTTTTCCTTCGCGAAATGGGCCTAAAATATCCACTCACTAGGTCGCTGGATGGGATCCACACCCGGTCTGGACGCTTTGGAAAAGAGAAAAATCTTTCCAACTGAAAAGTCGTTCAGTCAAAACACAACAATATATTCAATAATGTAATGTTTGCTACATGTTTCGGTTATAAGTAACCATCATCAGGCAGACATTTCTGAGCATGTCATGTCCATGTACTGAAATGTCTGCCTGATGATGGTTACTTATAACCGAAATATGTAGCAAACATTACATTATTGAATATATTGTTGTGTTTTGACTGAACGACTTTTCAGTTGGAATGATTTTTCTCTTTTCCAAAGCGTCCAGACCGGGTGTGGATCCCATCGAGCCACCTAGTGAGTGGATACTTTAGGCCCATTTCGCGAGGGACAACCGACCGTGACGTAAAGCTGACAGCTTACGTCCATCTAGTGCTGAGGTTAAGAATTGGTGGATCTATACCTCCACATGCACACAAGAATCCATGACTTGTATAAGGACCATTTTAGACATGCATTTATCAATATTTTTACGAGCAAAAATGTGCATACACTGCCAGACCACTTGTAAAAAATAAAACTCCACAGAAAAATGTACAGGAATAAACAGACTTAGAATGAAGGATTAATGTACCGTTTTCGAAATGATGATAAAGAAAAATCTGTACTCTCCCGATATATATATGCGTCGGATACAAACTCACACACAGTGCACTAGACTACACACCAACTCCGCAGGACCACAGCCACAACACCTAGGGCATAACGCCACATGCGGCAGTGAAACAACCTATATATAAGAACTCCTGAAGATGGACATGTAAAGGTCCGAAACATGTAGAGGCCATTTATGAGAATAAAATCATAGTAACATTGTTTGCATCAAGTTGGTACATCTTCCTTACTTATATATATATATGATGCACGGTCACACTTACATCAAACAAATAATGTACATGTAACGTTGCACCGAGGCGGTTTCGCGAAAACATTATTGCCTTTGAAAAGCAATAAGCATTACATATTCTGAGTGTGTGTTTGCACCCTTATTTATCCAGCATGCAAAGCGCATGCGCCATATTGTATTGTCATCTGTGGCCTGTCCGGCTGCACCATATTTTTCCACATTACCCAATAATCGGCAGGATTTTCAGGGAAAAAAATATTGAAAATCAAATGCATATTTTGATTTTCTTAACAACGTTTGTGTGAAGCATTTCTCATTCTAGAAGACTTCAGAGATATATTATCATGGATGTGCATAAGTCTTCATGTGAAGTAACCCTTTATTCTTGTCGGATTTGCTTGGAACTTGAATTTTCTCGACAGATTTGCGAAAAATACTCAAATATCAAATTTGAGTCCGTCCTGTAGAAGCCGAGTTGTTCCATGGGACGGAAGACAGACATGGCGAAGATAATAGTCGCTTTTCGCTGTTTTACGATCGCACCTGAAAACTCAAATGGGCAGTTAAAAAGGTCGTATTTAAACGATGGTGGCGTTCAGGTGTATTGAAAATATAATAATATCTGAATAATATTTTGTGTATTGAGTCGATAGATTATCAGAAACCAAGAAAATAATGAAATGGGATGTGGAGGAACCGCGAATATCACCACAGCCTCTCGCGTGACGAACGCGGCGTTAATTATCTTTATAATACCTTGCCAGACGAAAGGAACATGGGAGTAGCCAGCAACCTGCGACATGATTCTTCTAATTTCCTCGAAAAGGCCTTCAAGAACTAAACAATAAGTACGAAAAAGAAGAGAAATTTAAAAAAAAAATCATAATTTACCCTACCTGTCTTACATACGTTAACGTTTCTGTATCGTTCGGTGTCAAATGAGAGAGACCACCGCAACGCTACAACATAGACAGCCGCCAACGCATACATAACCAAGAGGCTCCAACATCACTCTTTTAGGGTCACATAGACGATTCGTCTGCATAAACACAAGACAATTTTCAAGAACCCTATAAGACGTGAAATGCACGATACTATCTCGCCTTCCACATCGTGGCCAGATAATACTAACTCGTCAGTGACAAGTGTCCATACTAATCGAGGCGATAATAACCTAGCAGATTCAGGACGATATTCTCAACAAAACTACTGTAACATTACTGATAATTCCCTTCCACTAAGATAATATAACCACGTCGGTACCGAGTGCAGGAAACGACATCCGGAAGGTCGTATCTACCCTGAGTTATTACCTTTATTAGTACCCCCCCAAATACGAACTTTTGTGCTTCACCTGTTAGAATAAAAACTATGTAAGTACGGAAAACTGTTACTCATCCCTATTAATTATATTTATGTTATACAATAACTAATTTATATGCGTCTACGTACCGTAACAATACTAGTTTTAGTACCTTGATCAGTCAATGTTTTAATTTTTAATCATAATTTTAATCATAATCTAATATATGTGTATTATAACTACCGATATGTATTTCGGGTTTTCACCGTGCATTATTACAGTCAATCACTTTTATTAGCCGACTAAATGCACTTGATTATACAAAACATAGAATTTAAAATCTACGTTGTATAAAAATTTTAAAAGACGTAAAATTAAAGATCGCTCCGACATGTTTCGGATCGTATGCGACCCATGATCAGGGAGTATAAAGCTCTACTTGACTGAAATTCGTAGTGGTTCGCTGATGTTTGTCGTGTGCTTAATCGGTGTTTGGCAGCGTAATTTTTTAACTGTAATATGAAGATGGATGTTAAATTGTACGATATGGTGTCAATAAAATACTGACTTGATGACAAAATAACAAGTGATGAATTTGATCTGGACTTACCCACTGGTGTGTGTGTGTACGGTACGACGGTCTGAGAACTACTGTCAGTGGAAGGGGCCTGTAAGTCACGTGGGATTGTTGCCAAATGGAATAACGGGCTAGTATCTGTGACTTGTTGCTCGGGGATCAATATACCTTGTTTGTAATGCATATGCATATATAATGTTTACCAGCAGTTCATTTTTGTACCTTTACTGCATGACTTTAAGAGTTTTAATATTTCATCTGCTGGACCAAATTGGTGCCTGTTGTGTAAGATATGCATGGCGTAAGCTGAGATGGGGTTATTATTTCTTATGTATCGGATGTGTTCTTTACGTCTTAAGGATGTTGCCAAACCGGATTGTCCCACATAGGCTCTATTGCATGAATTACGTTTAAGTTGACATATTCCGCTGGGGTTATTGTTTTTTTGGTTTTTGTCTTAGTTGTTGAAAAAAGTATTAGTGGGGCGAAACGATATCTTCAGGCCTGTTTTGCGAAATAAGTTGGTAACCTTGTGTACTGGAGGGCCGTGGAAAATGAAAGTGATCAATTTATTACTTTGTTTTTTAGGTGGGTTTGTTTGTGTGACGTTTATTTTGTTTGAGGTAAGTTTTTTTTCTTTAGCTCATGGATGATATGTTCCGGAAAGCCATTGTTCCTAGCTATTGTGAGAATTTTGTGCCATTCTTGATTGGTTGCTTTGCGTGAACCACTACGAATTTCAGTCAAGTACAGCTTTATACTCCCTGACGATGGATCGCATAGATCTGAAACATGTCGGAGTGATCTTTAATTTTATATCTTTTAAAAATTTTTGTACAACGTAGGTTTTAACTTCTAAGTTTTGTATAATCAAGTGCATTTAGTCGGCTAATAAAAGTGATTACCGATATGTATGTTTACAATAATTTTAACACCTTATGTAAGCGCTTGGGATACCAGAGTGCACATTATACTTATGTACCTTGGACCTGTTCTTTGAGGGCCTGATGATAGCTCGAGAGCGTCGAAACATGTAGCCCAGATGTAATTATCATATAATAATAAATAGTTGTGTTTTTACTGATATTTTATGTTTGTATATTTATTTATTACATAGCAAGTTGTTGTTGTGTGAAGTATTAATGAAGGAAGGCAATGACTGTGCTATTAGCGGGCTTAATCTGCCAGATTCAAGTCCTGGGGGTCGTCGTTAAGCCTTGTGGATTGTAAATAGTTATGTTTTCGAAGGAAGGTAACGCCCCTTTATTTAGACTAGAAAATTTTGCAGTAGATATGTAGGCTGTTGGAGTTCCTTTGCGATGTCATTTTATTTGGTTGATGCACTTTGATTGAACATCGCGATTTTATGCTTGCTGACGTAGATGTACCGAGCCGTTGAGGATAAATCATTGTTAGAATATTTTTTCTGATATTTGTAGCTATAAACTCACTCAGAATGTTGACTGCTTCTGTAGTTATTTGAAATAGTCCGGACGTAAAATTATTTGCGGTTTGACATCCGACTGCGATGTTATGACATGGCACCAGTTACGAGTTGTCACACCCTACAGGGAATATCACAATTTCCCTGCTGAGCCGTATGCAGTGACGGGATTACATACCGTCACAAGTTTGACCCACATGCATTTGTTGCGAGAGAATAATCGAACTGCATGTATCCAGCGTCCAACTACCCGTATGTCCCCCTACTCTCGTCAATACACTCGTTTTTCCTACATTTCCACAACTGGCTGTTGCAATCTGAGTTTTTATTCCAGAATTTTATGAATTCATCGAAACAGTTCTTGTTAAGGTTGTATAATATGCGGATCCTCGATATTTATGTGTTGTATATTTTATTTACTTTGCAAGCGGTCTTTAATTTTTAAAGTTCTATTGATTAAAGTTTGTACAGTTTGCCATATACTCCCTTTATAAATCATAACAAGAATTTTTGTCCTTTTTATTGCTTAATGTACTTCGTATTCATTCCGCTAATTTTATTTCCTTATAAGGCATAACTAAGCGTATGAATCAGGGGCCTTTTACAGAAACTAATAGTCATGCATCTCGTGAAGAAATTTTTCGTCGTTTATGAAGTACGTACAATGTGGCACGTTTGCCAGTACACCCTATCCTGAGCTAAAATGCTCGATGAATCCCGTCTGCATCCTCGAATTCCATTTCCGCCATATATGCGGACGGACTAAAAAGCTTTGCCTTCTCTGTCATAATTTTTATTCGAATAAAGAAAACTGGATAAAACCGGTTCCACGCACTCAAGGGGTATCTCCCCCTTACCATACGTAGCCTTGAACCCACAGCTATCCATAACTGCGTTTCTGTGCCAGTCGAAATGGAAGGCTGTGAGGACGTGCGGTTGAAATAACGTGCCGTTATTGAGTTCTTGACTGAGGAAAAAATTCCTCCCATCCACATTCATTGCAATGTTCAGGCAGTGTATGGGGATAAATATGTTGATGTAAGCACAGTTACACTTTGGGTATGGCAGTTTAAGCAAGAATAATTGGGGGAAGAATGTTTGTGTGACAGAGCATGGTCAGTTAGGCCAGTGACTGCAACAGACGAGTCTCATCAAGAACACGTTGAAGAAATGATTCGAGGAAATCGTCTAATCAAACAGAAAGACATTACATTTAAACTGGAGGCCTCTGAAGAAAGAGTGGGCCACATCATCAACCCTCTTGGATTCCGAAACATTTATACCAGTTGGGTGCCACATAAATTGACTGGTGAGATAAATGCTGACAGAATTTGAAGGGGAATTCTTGGTTGTTTTGAGGTGAGGTATTTATATATTGGATAGTGACAGGTGATGAAACTTGGGTCCATCACCCTGATCCTGAGAACAAAAGACAGTCTATGGAATACCGTCACACAAGATCACCAGCGGCAAAGGAATTCAAAACCAAAGCCTCTGCTGGAAGAGCCATGTTGACTGTATTCTGGAACTATGAAGGTCTTGCGCTCACTGACTTACTAGTAAAAGGTGCTACAGTGAAATCTGAACGCTACCCCACAATATCTAAAAAAAATTCATCAGGAAGAAGGGGGCAGAAAGTGATGATTTCTTGCTTCAACAAGGCAATTTCAGGCCTTCCGAGGCCTGAATTTTTCGCCACAGCTGATACAATTGCACGTTTAGCGTTTACATTGCTATCACACCCAGCCCGGGTCTCACTTCTAGCGATTTCCACGAGTTGCCCGAACTGAAGGAAACCTCAGGTGCCAACACTTCAGTTCCGGTGAATAAGTCAAGGCTGCAGTACGCCAGTGGTTTTGGGAGAAAGAAAGAGGACGGAATTTAAAAAAACATGTTAAATTTGAGCAAAATGTATTGAATTTGGAAGAGAATATGTAGTAAATTGATAATCTCCGGTGGGAAATAAAGGTTAAACGTACATTTATTGTTTTGTTTTGCCAAAATATCTCAATTCCTTAATTTTTTTTCAGCTGGAGGGAAAAGTTTTCAGCCCACTTTTGTACCATTTAATGTTATTTTTCGTCTACACTTCAATCTCCCAAGAAATATGTTCCCTTCAAATTTCCAACCGTAATTTTGAAAATATATCTAAGCTGTTCCTGCTTCGAGATTGTAGCCCAAACTTTGTGCGAATGTAATTGTAGTAAATTATTTACACCCACATTAATCGTGTTACTTGATGCATTTATAAGTCCCGTAACATGTTTCTGAGGGCCCCTCCTAGTAAAATGGCTTTTTTGTTTGTTTTTTTTTTTTAATTTCGCTAAGGTAGTGTTAGAAGCTGTTACTACGGTGGCTGTAAAAATACTGTCTTATATGACGTTAATTCATGTAGTGTGGTTGAAATTTAAAGGAATTTTCTCATATAAGTGTTTTCTCCATGTTCAGGGTAGCGAGACATGAGTTTCTTTCGAAACATCTGTGAATTTCTTCCAGAATTTATGCTTCACTATCACATATGTCTTCAGCCTATCCGACATATTGAATTCAAAGACACAAATCTGTACCAGCAAAATTTGGAGTATAAAATATTCAGCAAGTTTTCGTGCCCAAAATCCTTCGTACAGTTTTCATGTCCTTATTTTAAGGTACATTTATATTTATCCAACGGAAGTTGTGTAATATCGGTGTCTGGCAAGGATATGTCAAGGCACATAATTGAAGCTTTATGTTTGAATGACCGTGCATCTTTGATAAGTAAGTAAAGGAGAAACCAACTAGATGCAACAAATAGTGATTTATTGGTAATCATTAATATCTCAACATGTTCCGGGCATCTTTATGCCCATCATCAGTAGATCCAACTGCGTTCCACTGCCTATAGTTGTCTGTCATGTTGTAGCTGTTGCGATGCTGTCCAGTATCACAACAGCTAAAACAGGACAGACAACTATAGGCAGTGGAACGCAGTTAGATCTCCTGATGATGGGCATAAAGATGCCCGGAACATGTTGAGATACTATCGATTACCAATAAATCACTATTTGTTGCATCTAGTTGGTTTCGCCTTTACTTACATATTGAAGGATCGCATGGGGAATGTCTGACTTTCAGATTTCCGCTACCACTAATTATAATAATTTGTGTTTTAAATTGTGGTCTTGAGTGCAACAATATAACCAAGAACGTACACTTGATAACAATAAATAATTTCTGTGTTTGTTGAAAATGTAGCGTGTTGGGTGTAATTGTTTTATAAAATTTGAATACAGGGTAACAACTTATTACAAAATTGCACACACAAAAAAATATGGTCATCTCGCACCGTTTTGTACGTCATATGCTGTACGTACTGTATCTCCCAGCGGAAGTAAAATTTAATTTAACGTAACTGAGTCAGATTTTTGAAAGCGAAACTAACAGGTTAGGCGACTGTTATTATAAAAAAACACGAGGTGATTCATTTTTTCTACAATTCATTCCTACGTCGAGCGAAAGTGTGGACAGCCTTCATAACTATAGAACTATATTCGTCCTTGTAATACATATAGGCGCTAATTTTAGTAAGCAATCAGTAAGCTCAAACCATTAGTTCTGTTGGCATACCTAATTAGGCAATTAACCTATATTTTATTGATAGGAATATTGATAAATAAAAGTGAAGTAGAATTGTCCTTTTATACATCATGAAGGTTGCGGGAGAAGGGAGGTGTGGCTGTACCTACTAACGGTGCTGGATAAGGTGAATAATAAGCTTTACGCTTCAGCCGTTTTCCTCCGCTACTTACTGCATAGAATGGGTGCGGATTCGGAGCCAGTCTTGGAGAAAAGGAATCAAAATATTAGTGTGTATCATAACCGATCCAGTTCAAGCTTGAGTGCACTATGCCGCGCTGGTTGCGTGACGACACGTGGAACATTTCCAGTAGTGTCTTCCGTATTTAAAAGATATCCTGATCTAACGCGAGATCTCCTCAAAGAATTGCAGTGGTTAAATCTCAGATATCTGACTGGCCGGCTAACCCTGAATATTTCCGAAACTCATTCTTATATTCGCAAGGAATCTTGATGTTGAAGCTTATGTAATTTATATTAAATCAGTATTCATTATTTTTTCTTCTTCTTTTTTTACTCACAAATGTAGGTCGCTGTTTTGTGAATGAATAGTTTTACTACACGCTTGCCTTGAATGTTGTTAGAAAGAATGTTATAACCACTAATCGTCGATATGAATAATGTAACAAGGTGAAGGCATGGAAGGTAATTCCTTTCAATGAAGGCCGGGACTTTTGTGCGAATTGACTTTCTTTTTTTGTTACACATCTGAACTACTGTAATTCATCGTATCATGTTTCCAGACTTTACGTAGTAGAAATTTAAAATGTATGTTCCGGGATTCTGTCTTTTCAGTTTCTCACTTTAAGACTTCGGATACAGCAGACACATTTGGGGCCGTTGCGTGGCGTATCTAGGTATCACCCCACTTCAAGAGAAAGAGGGTGAATTTCACTTGTCTTTGTATATAAAGGTTATAGGGTACGTGAAAAAATTGGGATCGGCTTTCCATCTTATACGATGCCATGTAATCAATGCAGATAGAATTCCTTTGTTTATGTTTCCTGTAAGTCAATAAATCAATACGTGATACGCTATTCTCCTGTTCACGTTATTGCCCGACTAAAATTAGAATCCGTCTGTACATTAATAATGTTAGACATATGGGGCAATTTGACGGCTTCCCTTTTTTAATGTGGTATCTGATGTTACGATGGCAAAGAAATACAAAGCGTTTAGAGCAAGATCTTGTAGTAGATGGACTCGTATTTGAGGTATTTCAGAATTGTAGAGACTTAGGTACATTTATAAATTGACAAAAAATGTGAAAAATGGAAAAATAAACTCAAGGACTGTTGAGTTAACAGATGTTTCTATACTCTAGGACAAATATTTAGGTCTAGAACTATGAGTAAAATAGTCAAAATAAAAAAAAAACATGAAACGATGACGAAACCATTTCTAGAACATGGAAGAGAAACGTAGCCTATGATAATGATGGAAATGTAAAGACTGAATACATGAGAGAGGAAAATTTGATAGAGGATATATAGATCAGTGGTAAAACAAGGAATGTGGGGAATAAGAACTATTCGGAATTACGAGAGCTACATAAAGATTAGACATGCGAGGTTTGTTCAAAACGTATCCGGACTGACCACAGTACATGAAGTAGATAAAACTTACGGGGTTTTAAACCTAATTCCCTTCTACATAGTTCCGCAGCTACAAACTTCGCCCAACGTTGCTGCCACTGTTGGAAACATTTTGCGAACTCCTCTTTCGGGATGTCTAATAGTGTCTTCGTCGAATTTCGTTTGATGTCCTCCGT
>JGI20166J26741_11646252_pt1 | contig 11280 bp, 10 predicted proteins | sample TergutCu122P5_FD_26741 | JGI IMG/M metagenome (IMG submission 26741) | reverse complement strand
GGGAATGACGGAATAAGGAAACGTCATTGCGAGCCGCAGGCGAAGCAATCCAGTCGTGTCCTTGTGGCGATTCCTGGATTGCTTCGTCGCTTCGCTCCTCGCAATGACGTTTTTCCTGTATATGACGCCCTTCACAATGCGCAGGCGGGACGCCTGCGGTCCCATGTCTGTACGCGGCCATGCAAGGCAAACTCCTGCCCTACGGGCACCCCCTTTCAAAAGGAGGCGTTTGAGGCGTTCCGTACAAACCGCCTTTGTGCTGACAGTGGGTCGTCCCCTGTCTCTGTACCTCACCTTCCAAGTCCGTGCGCTTCAGGTGCAAATGTTGCAACTGTTCTCCACAAGGCGGCCGCACGGGGCGGCGGCCAACCCGGAAACGGCGTTCGCCCGGCGAATGTCGGCAACCACTGATGCACCATGGCTGAAGAAACCAGCACCGGCGAACGGACCGAAACCGCATCGGCAAAACGGCGGGACGATTTCCGCAAAAAGGGCCAGGTGGCCCAGAGCAGGGAGGTACAGACCACGGCCCTGTTCACCGTGGCGCTGCTCTTCTGGCTGTTCTACGCCCCCACCTTCTGGGCCGACCTCAAGCAGATCCTGGTCATGGTCTGGCAAACCAGCGGCGAGTATGCAATCACGCCCAGCACCACGATGCGGTTGGCCTATTACCTCGCGGCCGCCCTGGCCCTGATCCTGGCGCCCCTGTTTCTGCTCGCCCTGCTGGTCGGCTTTTTTTCCACCTTTGTCCAGATCGGCTGGCTGTTCACCACCGAACCGCTGGTCCCCGACCTGACCAAGCTCGACCCCATCAAGGGCATGGCCCGCTTCGTCTCCAAACGCTCCCTGGTCGAGGTGATCAAGTCGCTGCTCAAGGTGGCGCTCATCGGCTGGGTCGCCTATATCACCATCAAAGGCGAGTTCGCCCAGGCCCTGCAACTGATCGAGATGCCGGTCGACGGCACCATCCTCTATGTCGCCAAAACAGCGGCCCTGATCCTGGCCAAGGTGGTGGGGATCATGATTGTCCTGGCCATCCTCGACTACGCCTTTGTCCGGTGGGAGATGGAGAAAAAGATGAAGATGACCAAGCAGGAACAGAAGGAGGAGATGAAGGAGACCGAGGGCGACCCGCACATCAAGTCAAAAATCCGTTCCATCCAGCAGCAGATGGCCCGCAAGCGCATGATGGCCGCCGTGCCCACCGCCGATGTGGTCATCACCAACCCCACCCACATCGCGGTGGCGCTCAAGTACGAGCCCGGCAAGATGGACGCGCCGGTGGTTCTGGCCAAGGGCCAGGAGATGCTGGCGGCCCGGATCCGCGAGATCGCCCGCGAGCACCATGTCCCCCTGGTCGAGAATCCGCCGGTGGCAAGGTTATTGCATTCCAAGGTTGAGGTGGGGCAGACCATCCCCGAAGACTTGTTCAGGGCTGTGGCCGAAATCCTGGCCTATGTCTATTCGCTGAAGGGCAAAGTATAAAAAGAAGCAATGGAAGCAATAGGAAGCGCGACACTGCTGAGCAGGATCCGGCCGGCCGACCTCCTGCGGCGCAGCGACATCCTGGCCTCGGTGGGGCTGATCGGCATTCTCATGCTGATGATCATCCCCCTGCCGCCGTTGATCCTCGACCTGTGCCTGTCGCTGAACATCACCATTGCCATCCTCATCCTGATCATCAGCCTGTACACCGAGAAGGCGGTCGAGTTTTCGATCTTCCCCGCCATCCTGCTGATGACCACCTTATTCCGGCTGGCGCTCAACGTCGCCTCCACCCGGCTCATCCTCCTGCACGGCAACGAGGGCATGCACGCGGCCGGCGCGGTGATCGAGGCCTTCGGCCAGTTCGTGGTCGGCGGCTCCTACGTGGTCGGACTGGTGATTTTTGTCATTCTGGTGATCATCAACTTCATCGTCATCACCAAGGGCGCGGGCCGGATCGCCGAAGTCGCGGCCCGCTTCACCCTGGATGCCATGCCGGGCAAGCAGATGGCCATCGACGCCGACCTCAACGCCGGTCTGATCGACGAGAACACGGCCCGCAAACGGCGCGAGGAAATCGCCAACGAGGCCAACTTCCACGGCGCCATGGACGGCGCCTCGAAGTTTGTCCGCGGCGACGCCATCGCCGGCATCATCATCACCCTGATCAACATCGGCGCCGGGTTCATCATCGGGGTGCTCCAGAAGGACATGCCCTTGGCGGAAGCGGCCAAGAATTACACCATCCTCACCGTGGGCGACGGTCTGGTGGCGCAGATCCCGGCCCTGATCATCTCCACCGCCGCCGGCATGCTGGTTACCCGTTCGGCCGGCCGCGACGATTTCGGCTCGGAAATCAAGGCCCAGTTCACCCGCTACACCAAGGCCCTGTGGGTCGCGTCGGCCATCATTCTGGGTTTTGCCCTGATTCCCGGCCTGCCGTTTTTCCCCTTTCTGGTCATCTCCGCCTTCATGGCCTATGCCGCCTACAGCCTCGACAAGGCGGAGGCCGCGCAGCAACTCGAAGAGGCCGCGACGGTCCGGCCGCAGCCGACGATCAAGCCGGATCAGGATTACGAAAAAATGCTCAACGTCGACCTGATCGAGTTCGAGGTCGGCTACGGCCTGATCCCCTTTGTCGATGCGGCTCAGGACGGCGAACTGCTCACCCGCATCCAGGCGATCCGCAAGCAGTTCGCCCAGGCCAGCGGCTTCATCGTGCCGCCGGTCCACATCAAGGACAATCTCCAGCTCAACCCGAACCAGTACACCATCAGCCTGAAAGGGGTGAACATCGCCACCGCCGAGATGATGCCCGGCTACTACATGGCCATGGACCCCGGACTGGTCACCGAGACCATCAAGGGCCTGCCGACCATGGAACCGGCCTTTGACCTGCCGGCCATCTGGATCACCGAGGACAGACGGGAGCATGCCCAGATCGCCGGCTACACCGTGGTCGACTGCATCACGGTCATGGCCACCCACATCAGCGAGATCATCAAAAAATACGCCCACGAACTGCTTGGCCGCCAGGAAACCCAGGCCCTGATCGACAACCTGGCCAAGACCTATCCCAAGCTGGTCGAGGAACTGGTGCCGCAACTGCTCAGTTTGAGCAGCGTGATGCGGGTGCTCCAGAATCTGCTGCGCGAAGGCGTCTCCATCCGCGATCTGCGGACCATCCTGGAGACCATGGCCGACTATGCCACCATGACCCAGGACACCGACGTGCTCACCGAGTATGTCCGCCATGCCCTGTCGCGGTCGATCTCCGCCGCCTATGTCCGGCCCGACGGCACCATGCCGGTGATCACCCTGGACCGCGCCGTGGAAGAGTCGGTCCAAACCGCCATCCAGCACCGGGAACGGGGCAGCTACCTCGCCCTGGACCCCAAGACGGCCCAGAAGATCCTGGAGAGCCTCAACAACCTGATCGTCTCCCAGGCAATCGGCCAGCAGCCGGCGCTGCTGGTACTGCCCCAGATCCGCTCCCATTTCCGCCGGCTGATCGAGCGATACTTCCCCAATGTGGCGGTGCTGTCGCACAACGAGATCACCTCGCAGGTCCGCATTCAATCCATAGGAACGGTGACCATCGATGCAAGTTAAGGTCTTTGAAGCGCAAGATATGGCCTCTGGCCTGAAAATGGTCAAGGAGGCCCTGGGCCCCGACGCCCTCATCCTCTCCACCCGCACCATCCGCCACGGCTCCTTCGGGGTGCTCGGCAAGCCGATAATGGAGATCACCGCCGCGGTGGACAGCGCCTGGCCGGAACCCAAGCCCGCGCCCCGCGCGCCGCGATCAACGCGAACCGGCAAGGCATCCCGGCCACGCGCCACCGCCCAGCCCGACCTGAGCTACGAGGAACTGTGGCGCACGGGCGAGCCCCAGCCGCAGCCCGTCGCATCGGCAGGCCCCGGCGTCGTTGCGCCGCAGGCGGGTCAGGACATCCAGGCGGAACTGGCCGAACTGCGCGCCCTGGTCAAGGGCCTGAGCAACCGGATCTCCGGCCTCAAGGCCCCGACCCTGCACAGCGCCTACGTGGAACCCGAATTTGCCGCGCCGGCCGCCGCCGTAGCTGCCGTAGACCCGGTGGCCGGGCTGCTGGCCGGCTACGGCATCAACCGGGAGACCGCCCAGGTGCTGGCCCGCTTCACCCGTGAGACCATCGGCAATGCGCCCTGCCTCGACGGGGCCGATCTGACCGCCATCCTCAAGACCGCCATCGCCCGGCTGTTCACCACGGTACGGGTGCTGGACAACCGGCCCGGCCGCCAGCAGCGTCTCAGCCTGATCGGACCGACCGGGGTGGGCAAGACCACCACCCTGGCCAAGATCGCGGCCCACTACCGCAGCCGCCACAACGGCCGGATCGGGCTGATCACCATCGACACCTACCGGATCGCGGCGGTGGAGCAGTTGAAGGTCTACGGCGAAATCATGCGCCTGCCGCTTGAAGTGGTGATCACGCCCCAGGAACTGGTTGCGGCCCTGGAGCGGTTCCGCGATGCCGACCTGGTTCTGATCGACACCGCCGGCCGCAGCCCGAAAAACGGGCTGGAGATCAAGGAGCTGGCCGCCTTCCTCCGGCCGGAGCTGGGCATCGACAACCACCTGCTCCTGTCGGCGGCCACCAGGGAGCGGGAACTGGAAGAGACGATCCGGCGTTTTTCGGTTCTGCCGATCAGCGCCTTCATCTTCAGCAAGATCGACGAATGCGACCAGTTGGGCGCGCTGCTCAACATCCACTACAAAAACGACACCCCGATCTCGTTTCTCACCAACGGCCAGCGGGTGCCGGAGGATCTGCTCATGCCGGATCCGGCCGCTATCGCCGCCCTGATCCTGAACGACCACGGGAGCCTGACGCATGGCTGACCACCCACAACGATCCACCGACCAGGCCCGCACCCTGCGGGCCATGAACAGTCTTGCGCCTGTCGAGGCCGCGCCCGTCCAGACCGCGACCAGGGTCTTCTCCGTCACCAGCGGCAAGGGGGGCGTCGGCAAGACGGCGGTGGTCGCCAATCTGGCCGTCCTGCTTGCCCGCATGGGCAAACGGGTGCTGATTTTGGATGCCGATCTCGGCCTGGCCAACATCGATGTGGTTTTTGGTCTGGCGCCAAACCACAATCTCAACCACTTTTTCACCGGCGAGCACGGGCTGGAATCGATCCTGGTCGATGGCCCGGAGGGGATCAAGATTCTGCCGGCCGGTTCCGGGGTCCAGCGGTTCACCCGGCTCGACTCCCAGCAGAAGATGCGGCTGCTGGAGGCGCTCGACACGATGAACAACGATTTCGACTTCGTGCTCATCGACACCGAGGCCGGGATCTCGGAAAACGTCACCTACTTCAACACCGCGGCCCAGGAGATCCTGGTGGTGACCACCCCGGAACCCACGGCCATCACCGACGCCTATGCCCTGATGAAGCTGCTCTCCAACCAGTATCACGAGAAGCACTTCAACCTGATCGTCAACTGCATCAAGAGCGAGGACGAGGCCCTGGATGTCTACCGCAAGCTGACCATGGTGGCCAACCGGTATCTGGACATCTCCATTGACTATATCGGCTCGATTCCCCAGGACAGGCTGATGGTGGAGGCCATCCGCAAGCAGCAGACCCTGGTGCAGCTCTACCCGGAAAGCCGGACCAGCCTCGCCTTCGAGGCCCTGGCCCGCGCCGTGGTGCAGGAGCCCCAGACGCTCGGGCCCAAGGGATCGATTCAATTTTTCTGGAAGCGCCTGCTCGAGTTCGGCGCGAAATGACGCCCGCGTCCGCGACGCCTGTGTCCGCCAGTTGACTTCTACCCGTGAAGAATCGCCATGCTGCCTCCGGTACCGCCGCTCGATGACCGTTCCCAGTTGATCAGGGACCACATGCCCCTGGTCGAACTGGTGGTGCAGCGCATGATCCCCCAGGTGCCGAATTTCATGACCAAGGAGGACATGATCAGCGCCGCCATGGTCGGCCTGACCGAGGCTGCCAACAAGTTCGACGCTGCCAAGGGGGTCAAGTTCAAAACCTTTGCCGAGTACCGCATGCGCGGCGCCATTTTGGACGAGATGCGCAAACTCGACTGGTTTTCCCGGTCGATGCGCGACAAGCAGAACCAACTGAGCCAGACCATGCTCCGGCTGGAGCGCCGCCTGGGCCGCTCGCCGGAAGAGGACGAGATGGCCGCCGAGATGGCCGTCTCGCTGGACGAATACCGCGGCCTGCTCGCCGAGGTCAGTCACCTGGGCTGCGTCAGTCTCCACGAAACGCTCGACCACACCGAGGATGGCCGCAGTTTTCTCGACGCCCTGGAGGATATCGGCGGTCCCGCCCCCTCCGATCTGATCGAGCGGCAGGAGATGACCCGGCTCTTGGCCGAGATCCTGGAGGAACTGTCGCAAAAGGAACGGCAGGTGATCGCCCTCTACTACTACGAAGAGCTGACCCAGAAGGAAATCGCCGAGATTCTGTCCGTTTCCGAGGGCAGGGTCTCCCAGTTGCACAGTCAGGCCCTGCTGAAACTGCGGGTCAAGCTGATCAACTCGGAACTGTACGAACCGTAAACCCCGGAGGCCCTCATGCCGCAATTCGCCTTCATCCTCATCGGCAGCATCCTGGCCGCCGCCGTCTTCTGCCTGCCCTTCCTGCTGCTGATGGCCCGCCATCACCGGTCCGTGCGCCAGCGCCAGAGCAAAAAAATCCTGGCCATCCAGCACAAGATCGATGCCGCCCTGGCGGACGACGACCCGGCAGTGCAGCACCAGTTCAACGCCACCCTGCGGGAGGCGAGTCTGACCACCGGGTTGCAGCGGCCGCGACTGGAGGCCATGGCCGGGATCGACCGGAATCTGCCGGAAAAATATCGTATTTTTGCCAAGCTGGCCGACCAGGGGATGGACAGCGTCCAGGCCGCGGCCATTCTCGGGATCTCGCCCGTCGAGGCCGGCCAACTGCTCAACCTCAGTCAGATGGCCAAAATCGGCCGCTGACCGGCTGAAAACGGGCTTTTATCGTAAAGAAGCGGCCGCCGGGTTCCGAAAAGAACACAGATCGTGCAAGCGGCAACACACCCACACGGAGTCTCATGGTTTCAGGAAAATACAGCGCCCTGAGCGGGGCATTGACCAGGGAACTGGCGATGAGCAACCTCTCCTCCAACCTGGCCAACGTCAACACCACCGGGTTCAAGAAGGACCGCATCGGTTTCGCCTCCATGCTGCAAGGGGCCAAGCAGATGCGCGCCACCAACGGGATCAACTATGCCCGCACCCGCATCATCGCCACCGATTTCAGCCAGGGCGGCATGCAGACCACCGGCCGGCCCCTCGATGTGGCCATCGACGGTCCCGGTTTTTTCAAGGTGCGCAAGGGCGACGAGATTTTCTATACCCGCGCCGGCCAACTGCACCTGGACAGCAACGGCATCGTCCAGACGGATAACGGCCTCACCGTGCTGGGGGCAGGCAATGCCCCCTTGCAGATCGACCTGTCCCAGGGCAAGGATATCGTCATCGCCGAAACAGGCGAGATCTCGGTCAACGGCCAGCAGAGCGGCGGCGCCTTGCAGGTGTTTGCCATCCCCGAACAGGGCAGACTGGTCAAGGTGGGCCATGCCCTGTACAAACTGGAGGCGGGCGAAGACCAGCCCATGGCCGACACCCGCGTGGTGCAGGGCCATCTCGAAACCGCCAACGTCAACATGGTGGAGGAGATGACCCAGATGATCGCCAGCCAGCGCGCCTTCGAGGCGCACACCAAGGTCATCCAGGCCTACTCGAAGATCAGCGAAAAAGAAACTGAACTCGGCACGATCGGTTGATCGGGCCGCACGAACGACAACGCACTGACCGCGCAACACCGTACCTGGAGGTTTTCACCGTATGCGATCACTCTGGACATCAACCACCGGCATGTCGGCCCAAACGCTCAACATGGACGTTATCGCCAACAACCTGGCCAACGTCTCGACTTCCGGATTCAAAAAGAGCCGGCCCGACTTCCAGGATCTGCTCTACCAGATCATGAAGATGCCCGGCGCGCCGACCTCCACCGACACCACCTCGCCCACCGGCATCCAGGTGGGACTGGGCGTCAAGCCGGCCGCCATTACAAAAATCTTCACCGAAGGCGACATTGTCCAGACCGGCAACACCCTGGATGTGGCCATCGAAGGTTCCGGATTTTTCCAGGTCACCATGCCCGACGGCAACACCGCCTACACCAGGGCGGGCAACCTCAAGCTGGACGGCACCGGCCGCATCACCACCTCCGACGGCTATCCCATTCAGCCGGAGATCACCATCCCCGAGGATGCGCGCAACGTCCACATCAGCGATACCGGCGTGGTCAGCGCCATCCTTGGCGACAGCACCACCTCGACCGAACTGGGCAATATCGACATCGCCGACTTCATCAACCCGGCCGGGCTGATCGCCATCGGCAAGAACCTGTTCCGGGAGACCGAATCCTCGGGCGCGCCCCTGGTCGGCACTCCGGGCGCCAACGGCATCGGCACCCTGTTGCAGGGCTATGTGGAGAATTCCAACGTCAACATGGTCGAGGAACTGACCCAGATGATCACTGCCCAGCGCGCCTTTGAAATCAACTCCAAGGTGATCACCACCTCGGACCAGATGATGCAAACTGTCACCAACATGGTGTAATCATTTGAACTATTTTGCATCCATCCTGACCGTCTGCTGGCTTTTGCTTCTGCCGCAGGTCGCGGCCGCCCAGATGACGGTCCACTTCAAGGCCAAGGCCGTGGTGGCCGGGCCCAAGATCGTGCTGGCCGATATCGCGGTGATTCAGCCCGCGGGCCACGCCGCCGAAGCGCTCGGAAAACTGCCGGTCACCGCGTCTCCCGCGCCGGGAAAATCAAAGGAGTTGTACGTCGGCGCCGTGATCGGCGCCCTGCAGAACCGCCCCGAGGCAGCCGATGTCGATTGGCAGGGCAGCCAGACCATTGTGGTGGACCGCATGGCCGTTCCCCTGACCAAGGAGCGGATGCAGGAGATCGTCGCCGCCTTTCTCCAGGAAAACGCCGCTGTTCTGCCCAAGGCGGACATCCGCCTCACCTCGGTCCAGACCCCGGAGGAAATGCTGCTGCCGGCCGGGGCCGTCACCTGGAAGGTCATCCCGTCCCGGCCCGGCATCGTGGGCAGCACCAGTTTCACCATCGCCCTGGCCGTCGACGGCAAGCCCGCCGGCAACTGCACGGTGCGGGGGCGGCTGGAGATGGTCGCCGAGGTCTTGACCGCCGCGACCACCCTGCGCAAGGGCGATACCGTGACCGGGGAGAATGTCGTGCCGCAGCGGCAGAACATCAGCGGCATCGACAACCCCCTGTTTATCCTGGAGGAGATCCTGGGCAAACAGGTTGCCCGCACCGTTGCGCCGGGCACGGTCCTCAAGGCGGAGCACATCGTCCTGCCGCCGGTGATCAAGGAAGGAGAGATGGTCAAAATCTCGGCCCAGAAAGGTCCGCTGCTGTTGTCCACCAGCGGCCTGGCCAAAAACGACGGCCGGCTGGGCGAGGTCATCACGGTCAAGAATATCGCTTCGAACAAGATGATTCATTGCCGCGTCGACGGACCCGGCATGGTTTCCGTGGAGTTTTAGCCCGATGAAACGCGAAGTTTATCCATATTCTATCCCTGTCCCGCCGACAAGGCGTTGGCAACAGGCGGCGTGCGGCCTGCTGCTCGCCGCCCTGACCCTGGCGGCCGGCTGCGCCCCCCGCACCCAGGAGGTGACCGCCGCCCACGAGCCGCTGGAAGAGCCGGTGGTGGCCAATCCCCGGCCCCAGTCGCCCGGCACCCTGTGGAACGGCGACGAGGGGAGCTGGCTGTCCGATGTCAAGGCCAGACGGGTGGGCGACATCGTCACGGTGATCATCAGCGAACAGGCCAAGGCCTCCAAGGAGGCCACCACCGATACCTCGCGCGGCTCCGGCATCAATGCGGGCATCTCCACCTTCTTCGGTCTGGAAACCACGGTGGCGGACAGCACCAATATCAACCCCTCGTCCATGGTCGGAGCGAACAGCAGCGATTCCTTTGCCGGCAAAGGCAAAACCACCCGCTCGGAAAACCTGGCCGCCACCATCACCACCCAGGTGGTGGAGGTCTATCCGAACGGCAACCTGAAGATTCGGGGCGGCAAATCGGTGGCGGTCAACAATGAAAACCAGATCATCTACCTGACCGGCATTGTCCGGCCCTACGATGTCACCGCCGACAACACCGTGAATTCCGGCAATATTCTCAATGCGCAGATCACCTACACCGGCAAGGGCGCTGTTTCCGACAAACAGAAGCCCGGCTGGCTGATGCGCACGTTCGACAATGTCTGGCCGTTCTGAGGCCCGACCGCAGCTTCGGGAGAAATTTGTATGTATTATCTTCGCATCATCGCCCTGGTTCTGGCCGGCGCGGTCTGGCTGACCGCGGCCGCGCCCGTTTGGGCCACCCGCATCAAAGATCTGGCCAGCATCGAAGGGGTACGCGAGAATCAACTGATGGGCTACGGTCTGGTCATCGGCCTGACCGGCACCGGCGACGACATCACCAAGTCGGTCTTCACCAAACAGTCCATCATCAACATGACCAAACGCATGGGCCTGTCCCCCACCAGCGATGTGTACAAGCAGATGCGCACCAAAAACATCGCCGCGGTGATGGTCACGGCCCAACTGCCGCCCTTTGCCCGGCCGGGTTCCGCCATCGACATCCAGGTCTCGTCCATCGGCGACGCCACCAGCCTGTCCGGCGGCACCCTGTTGATGACCCCGCTCAAAGGGCCGGACGGCAACACCTACGCCGTTGCCCAGGGACCGTTGGCAGTGGGCGGCATCTCCTTTGGCGGCAAGGCGGCCAGGGCGCAAAAGAATTTCACCACCTCGGGCCGGGTGACCGGAGGCGCGATTGTCGAGCGGGCGGTCGATTACGCCCTGCCGCCCTCGGGCGAGATCGTCTACCAGTTGCGGGAGACCGACTTCACCACCGCGGCGCGCATGGTGGATGCCATCAACCTCCGCTTCGGCGCGGGCACGGCCCAATCCGCCGACTCCGGGACGGTTCGGGTGGCGAGACCCAAAAATTTTCGCGGCGATCTGGTGGCCTTTATCGCCGATCTGGAGGGGATCGACGTGGCGCCGGACGGCCCGGCCAGGATCGTGGTCAACGAGCGCACCGGCACCATCGTCATGGGCCAGGATGTGCGGATCGCCACGGTGGCGGTTTCCCACGGCAATCTCAACCTGATCATCACGGAATCGGCCCAGGTCAACCA
>JGI20166J26741_11646141_pt1 | contig 11283 bp, 11 predicted proteins | sample TergutCu122P5_FD_26741 | JGI IMG/M metagenome (IMG submission 26741) | reverse complement strand
CAAGGTCACTCCCTATGCGCTGATATACATCAACGAGATGCCACGTTGCCAGTTCGTCCATAGGAAAATCAGTACACTTACTTTCCAGACAGACGGTGTATAGAACAGAAAATATATCTGTTTTTATGGAGGCCTGCAATTTCAAGTTTTAAATGCCCAAAAAAGTCCGGCCAGCAGGGGAGTACCAGGCATTTAAAAGTCCGTACGTTAAAGGTTAATGCCCTACATTTTGTGTTCTACAAGTCACTTTTAAAGAATGATTATTTGACAGTTGGACACTTTGCTTACCAGGTTACACTGTGCATTGTGTATTTTGTTTTCAGATGTTAAAGGCAACAAGAAATTTGCTGATGGTCCTACAAGAGGAAGTAAGAAGAAACGCACAGACATCCCTATCATTGTACATTCCTATACAACCATCATGGTTCATATTGCATTCACTGGTGGTAAAACAAGTAATCTCAATTATCGGTGAGGAATGGGAAGCAAAAATTCCGCAGCTCAGGGACCCTTGTCTTCCAAAATCAAGCTGAATTATCTAGTCAATTTTTGGAAGTGGAGGGTCAAATCAATTAGAGTTCATAATAAACTGAAACTTTGATATATCTCAACTTTAAGACTTAGTTAATGGACATTGGAATTATCAGGATTTCATAGTGCATTGTGTCCAATACAACATTTTATTTTTAAGTTTCTTCCTTTAGAAGTATCAAAGAGTTTATATAAACATGTTTTTATGATTTACCTAGCATTATGTATTTTTAAGTGTGATACAAATATATAAAGGTAAGGAGAGTATCACTAATCACAACGATCTTCATATATTTTATGTTTTGTTGACCGTGCATCTTGATATAATTGTGTAAAGAAAAACCAACTTGATGCACAACATTTTCTTAGTATATTTCATCAACCTCTCCATGTTTTGGGCATATCTAGTCCCGTCATCAAGAGGTACAACCGTATGTATACAACAGTTGGTACTTATTATTCTTTTTAGATGACTGTCTGTTGTCCTGGTTGGATAATAAGTACCAATTGTTGTATACATATGATCGTACCTCCTGATGATGAGCCCAGATATGCCCGAAACATGTAGAGTTTGACAAAATATACTAAGGAAAAGTTGTGCATCAAGTTGGTTTTTCTTTACATGATCTTCATATAATAAGTTGAAATTTATGAAGCTACATGTATCAGCTCACATATAAAACAGCCGACATTGGGCAGTAGCAGTATGTGCTGTTTTTCTGTGATTATTTTTAATTCATACAAAATTTAAACAAATTAAATTGGTTTGGCAAAAAAAAATTCTACATGATATACAGCAATTTCAATTGCAACACTTAAATAAGGAAGTAACTAACAGTGTGTTGCAGGAAACATGCATTATAATTACTAGGTAATGCATACATTTAAGACTCTTAAGCATCTTGATTTAGTGTGTAACACTGCAGGTTGATTCAGTTGTTAATGGTGCTTAGTGAAAGAAATGTTGTAATGGAATTTTTCTCTGCAATACCAAACACATGCATTTTAAAGAGCCTATGCAGAAGAAATATTAAATCAATCACTTTCTTTAGTTTGGACCCTACTGTGCTTATGTAACCAGATTTGCCATTTTCCATATTATATACCTGTGTGCAGATTGTGGAAAATCAACAGGAACAATTTCCATGACTAGATATGTTTGTGTGTTGTTTTGAGGTAACAAATGTGGTATTATTGTGTAATTCCTATTTAGATGTTTGTGGATTGTATAAGAATCAGCAATTATTGCAGCTTCTTTATGAAATTTACCTTAACGAATTTGTTTATGTGACTGGAAAATATATCTGACAAATGTGGAATATAAATATGGTTATATATGCACCTGAAGTGTCGGTACATTTGGTCCGATTTGTACATATGATATAATGCTAATCTGGGTTTAAGTTTCTGTACTTGTGTTGGTTTTGTTGTGTTTTTGAAGGCAGAGGATAATGTGCACTTCCTTTGAAAAGTTGGAGCTCTGCACAATCCAGTTGTTATAAATGAGCAAGTTTAATTTTGCACATTTTGTAAAAATGTGCAAATTTGCCCACTTTCTATTCGAAATGCTGTAGGTTTAGTATCATGCATCCTTTGTTGCTGTGTGGCTTCCTCTTTCAGTTTCACTTGATAAATTTGAGATTTTAATTACATTAAACATATGTAGCAACTCAATGTCAGTTGTATTATTGCCATGTATGTATTTTAAGTGTCCATACTCTTCTGTTTGTGTCCAGATTTGTCAAGTGTGATATTTGGTTTTATTTATATGTGTACACAAAAAATCTGTTGATTCCATACTAAAAGATTCATATTTGCTGCAGGCAGCATTGTAAAGGCCAGTTGAATCCAGTCCATGCTCTTGCCTTCTTTTTATATGTACTTGGTACCATGGGGAAGGAGTTGAGGTTTATGCACAGTAGCAGAGACTCAAATGCATGAAGCATTGGTGAAGCCTCCAGGAACAGTTTCTCAATGTTGACAGTCAGAAAGTCTTCATCTCCCTCTTTGAATGCTGTCTCCATATTATTCTACAACTTCTCTGCCAAGGCAGCATTGTGTTCCTGGATTTCCTCCATGTTCAGGAAGATATCTGCAATATTGTCTGGTTTCAGCAGGCCTGTCACAATCATCAGGCATGCATAACTCTTTTGAGATAATCTGCAGGTCTGCCGTAACTTTCCTCCATCTCAAAAATCTGTGTGGCTGACCATGCCACTCAGAACCCTACGCTTCAATAATGTTAGCCTCTGATCGGACTGGACCCCCTGCTGTTCGTCATATACTGGCTTCCCATAAATTATCTTAATAACCTTATTTTCATTGGCTCTTTTTTTTTTGTAATATATTTCATCAGGCACTATCTCATGGTTTTTGGCACCCACTGCATAGCTGAGAATATCATACTTTGGAAACACTCTCAAAGATTGCATTTGAATGTCTCATGAATTCCCCATTGTTATCAAGTGACAGTGGAGATGACAGTGGTAACAGTGGTTAGGTATCAGCTATCTCACGTATCAGACCTTTGGAGTTTTCATGAACATTCTCCTCATCTGGATCATTTTTTGGTTCAGTGCAGGGCCCACTTTTGTTGTAGTCTGACTGTAGTTCTTCTTCTTGCTTATCTTTCTTCTTTACACATGGAACAGAATCTTTGAGTGGTACAGAAGCAGGCAGCTGATAAATAAGCAGAGGTGATGTTTATGCCCATGTTTTTACATGCAGTTCTTTCATTCTCTGGTTTAATAGAAGAAGAGGCTGTATCACTGAATTCATTGTCCAGGATGCTTGTCACTGTCAACGGATGTGCGCCAGTCTTTAAGGCAGCAGAGACACTTAAAAACTTGTGTGTGGCTCATGGCTTGCCACTGAAAGGCAGTTGCAATCATTCCTTAAGTTTCAGTTCCGACTTATCGAGTTCCACATATAACTTGATGCACACATGTTGTTTTTTTCTCCTGGAAATCATGAATATGACATGACACAAAAACTACTAATAATTTTAGATGATTGCATTAGATTGATTGATTGCAGTGAGTTTTTGCTGAGAGGGCATGCAGGAGCATGTCCAAACGTGTTTATCCCAAGTGGTTCTTAACCTCTTTCTGCCCTTCAAAAATGTGAGCCAGGCAGACATGCTGTTTTGTCTCAGCAACTGTGTGACTGTTCTGTACCTTACATCAGTTGTAATTTGAATGACAGAAATTAGCTAGTATGGTTTAGAGGTATAAGGAAATGTTTATTAAAAGGAAGATGCCTTCTTATTGTAAGAGGGGCACTAAATGGTGTCAGTGTTTCTTGTACCCACTAATTACACATGTGTGTCTTGTTTCAGTAACTCTGCCTTGAAATAAAGCTTTCAGTTTCTGATTTAAACATGTAATCTTTAGTGTCCCCAGCATACCTGTCCTGATTTTTCCATCCCTGTTGTTCGTGAGGGACTGCTGTGTATTCTGAAAGGTAACAAATTTAATATAAATTTGTGAACCATATTATATGCAGCTCATAATTTAAGACTTAAAAGTCCAACTAACTATATATATATATATATATGTGTGTGTGTGTTCTTTGGCTTTACAGTTTAAAATGTGTAAAATACATTGACTTTTAAGTTTGTTCTCTGTAGGTGGTATGGCTCTTACGTTATGTTGTGAAATTTGATTCTTTTCTGTAAAGATGGCAGAATATTTGTCTGTTCCAGCAACTGAATACAATTTCAGTTTACTAGAAATTTCCATAGTCATTTTTAATATGATTTTAATGTGACCTATATACATAGATGGTAAAACATAATTACACTTCACTTCTACTATTGGCACATTTTAGTAATAAAATGATATGCACCAACCCAGACATTTAATTGTAGGTTCTATTAAGATATGACCTCCTATAGTTCATCATTGCAATTAAATTTATAATTTTGTTTGTACCAGTGTTTGTTAAGAACACTGACACTGCTGTTCATGCAGTTTCTAAGTTGCAGGCAGAGAAAGCATGTTGTTGGACTCATGGGCATTAATCCAAGCTTAACAGTCGCATTGTATGTCATAAGCCTGATTCTACACTGGCAAGATTTTGATACTGACATCTTCATGCTGCTGTAACTTGGTACTTGGTATGCAGAGTCTTAGTATTTTGTTAGATTGATGTGTACTGCGTGAAGGTGGGTTTGGTGGTGTATTCTGTTGAAGTAAGGCAAAGTTGAGGAACAGTTGTGATTAAAATTATCCTGTGTCTCCAACTGTAAATATATATTGCCCTCCCCCCAGAAGTAATATGTCTGGGTTATAGACTGGGACATTTGTGGTCCTGATCTCCTGTGGCCAAGCCACCAAAATCAACCAGTCAGTTGTTATCCTTGGGACCAAATAGTACTCCTTGCCACGTGTTGTTAATAAACAGAGAACATGTGGCATTTAAGCAGGCTGAAGTAGAGTGTTTTTGATTAGGTTTATGTCAGTTTCATTGAATTCTGTTGACATCATTAGTATAAAGCCTATTGCCATTTTAATGAGAAATATATGATTCCCACCTGTGGTTAATACCTACTTGTCATTGGGAAACTGCTGTAAGAGAAATTTATATAATGTGAAAAATTATGAAATTACATGAAGGTTCACATTTTGCAAATGTATCAGCATCATATACCTTTCTAAAAATGATAGAGTGAAGAGTGGCTATATCAGTCTTTGAAAAGGGGGTTTCACAAAATACCACAATGAACTATACAAAAAAGATGTAAAAAATTGTATTAATACGAGTTGAATAAAGGAGAAGCAAGAATGTTTACATACGTGTTCTACTAAAATATAACTTCACAGTTTTCAATAACCAAACTCTGACACTCTGTCCATTACCAAACCAAAGAAACCCTTAGGAACATGCACTTAAAATGTAATTTTAACCTTACTAAGTACTTTAACATGTATGACTTCTCACATTTAGTACCATTAATTATAATGGAGTATGACAAGGAACATATACCACAAAAAAATGACATAAAATTGAGATGCCATTTACTAACATGATTCACACAATTGTATATCTGTATGTTGTACGAAGGTGATCAGAGTTGACTGAAATGCGTTGCCTAATAATAGAAATTAAAATAGAATGTCACTAAATAGTTGTGTCAATGGTATTATAACTTTATATTATCATATAACACAACAGGATGCCTAACATAAAGCTTGTATCAACATCGGATGAATATATACATGCAGCTTTCTTTCTTTATTTTCTTCTTTCTTGTTTTTCTTTGGTATTTTAAAGACAATATTCATAAGGAGTTATCAGAATTTGTTTCAAAACTGCTATGGTACTGTTTTGTTTCACTGCAGGCTATTTCAGTGATGAAGAAGAATGTAGCTAGAGAAGGACCAAAGACCAGTATTGCAGATGCTCCTTGTAGATGTTCAAGTGTAATTTGCAAGGGTCCATCTTGGTATTCAGGCACAATGCTCTGGATTATGGTAATCTGGAGGTGCTCTGACATATGTCTTCAGATGGTTTGTCCCTCCCAGTACTGTATTATGGCTTTCTCAAAGAGGCCCAAGATGAGCTGGTTGGAACTTTTTTTGTATGGAGAAGATTTTCTGGTATACATTACAGTGTAACTGCTGTACATCATTTCTTTTATAATTCACAGTGTCTGGATGGCCGTCTCATTTATGTGAACCGGTGCAGAGTAGTGATCTGGAAAACAGTAAACACAAGTGGGCAGTCATGGTTAGACAGTAAGAATTAAACAGGAAGGCAACAAAGTTGGAAAGTGATAGGTCACCTATTTGCAAAACTCATCTTTCTGTCAGATCTGTTTGAAATATTTCTCAGCAATAATATGTACACAGTGGCATTTTGAGGGGCAAGGGTCAGCACTCTTAAAAAAAAAACAGTCCTTGGGCATCCACTGATCATTTAGCTGTTCAGAACATTCCTGGCATTTTGTGAACCCCATACATTTATTAAGGGGGAGTACATGGTGACACAGTATGTTGAGGTGCCTAGCTGCAAGCTCAAAGGTTATGGGTTCAATTCCCAGTGGGGTCATGGGAATTTCTCATTGACTTAATCCTTCCGACTGGGATATGGTGCTGGAGTTGACACATCCTCTAACAGAAAAGAGTACCAGGGATATTTCCAGCAGGGTAGAGGCAGCTGGTGCATAGGGCTGACAATCTTGCCACCTAGTGCCAATTGTCTTGGAAATCCTGGGAGCCTCAACGCACTGTAGTCCTGAGGGCTTGTCCAGGCATGTAGAGGGATAGATTTACATAAGTGTAATAACATATTCACAGTAGCCAGTCAGTAGAACCTAAACTATGCTATGTTACTTAAGGTGACACATTCACACAACACTCTCTAGGATTAATTTTTTATGTCATATTCCATATACATCTAGGTTTCCAAGTAGTCTTTGTGATAAGTTTTCCATGTGAAAACTTTGAACATATTTCTCATCTTCTCTGTGCATCCTGCATGTTCCATCAATAGAATTCTCCTTAGTGTAAACACATCAGACCACTTATTCCAGCCCCCACCATGTTATCACACAGAACACTGCAGTTGTGACAAATAATGATTGGTGAAGATTATGAAATATGAACTTCCTGTCATGTACTTTTCACTTTGTTGCTCTTGGGTCCAAATATTCTCTTCACTCTGTTCATAAGTACCCTCAAACTATGTACATTTGTGTGCATGACAGACCAAGTTTCACACACATAGAAGACCACCAAAGGTAAAGGTGGAGTTGTTTTTGTTCATGCTGTGTAGGCATATAGGGGTAGAAGAGGTTCAGTTGTACTCATTCTTAACCTGAAAACTATATGGAGGTGAATGGTCAATGTCATGTCTTGGCTACTTTAGCCCAGGGGAGGAACCCCAGTACATATTTAATAGGATGCTTGGTGGGCCCCAGAGCTGGTGTAGATGATGAGAAGAGAAAAACCAAAACAAAACCAAAAATGTACCTTTGTATAATTTAATATACAAGTGTCATTCAAGTGAAAACCAGAAAAACAAAATGTTATCATGCTCCAGACACACGCTGGAAGAAGACAGACCACGATGTTTTCTTTGAATTGCTGGCATGCGAACGTTGTACCTCTTGCTGTTCATTGTTTGTCTTGCTCCAGGTAGTGTTCAAGAATTACTTCATATTACAAATTTCATACAAACTTTTCCAGTTTTAATTTGAGTGACCTTTGTAGTATATTATGAAATATGTTTTGTTTAAATTTTAGGTATGAAACTGGGACAAATCTTATTCTGATCTGACTGGTACCAAACATTTTCTAAATCTAATGAGTTGTGAACTTGTTTGTGAAAATAATTGTGGCTTGTTACTTCTGTTACCAAATATGTAAACTTTATTACATTTTTGGAGTATTATCCAGCTTATCTATCTACTTGCTCCATCTGTTTGACTTACTGCTGGAAAGTAGTTTCTCAAGGGAGAATGCTGTGTTTCCTTGCGTGGACAGCACTGTCATCTGTTCTTCAATGAGCACTTGGAAGTGGTGAATGAACATCTTTGAAGCAAAGTCATCATTGTCCAGAAGGGATCATATCCAAGCCTCATGAACATTAACCCATGGTAGCTTGCTGTCTGCCAGTTCCTTCACTGTATCTGCAGGATGTTCATATCTGAAGAAAACAAAGGTGAGGAATATGAAATATGCGAAACTGAGATTCTTACCAACTAACTGAAGAGAACTATTCGATAAAAGGGAGTGTTCTGTTTAATGAGGAAGTGGCAGTCGTTTAGCTGGTCAAAAAATTCCTGGATTTTTTTTGGCACTTGTAAGATTATGTCCTTGCTCATGACAGTCTGCCACTGGGCCATCTTCAGAGCCAGCACAACATTACATGATATTCCTTGAATCCATCTGAAACCAATAAAACTTAAAATCATGTAAACTAACATAAACAATGAGCTTCACTTCCTCCAATCATAACCAATATGTATATTAAACCTAATGAGTCATGCTGAGAAACCATCTGAACAGACATGTTTTTGCACTCAGAAATCATGTAGATACAGCTTGAAGATTTCATTGCCTTTCTCAGCCATGTAATTAAATGTTTGTATTCATTTCTCATCATCTTCTCGTCCTTTATATGTGACGTCTGTGGCATCCTCTATGATATTATCACCCTAATGTTAGGCCTGGTATGTGTTAAAGATATTTGGCGCCAGCCTTAAAGAAGGTGATTATTGTTTTTGTATACAGGTGCTATTATTCGTAGGTAAAGCTTTTGTGAGTGTTACAGTAAAAGTGCTGAATAACTGTGTGAAGGAAATGACAAAATAGATTACGTACCCAAGTATTCGAAGTTTCAGCCAGCATGTTGAAGACCACTGTTATTATGATGAAGATGATGCACATTACACAAGAGAATGGTAACCATAGTGACATCCATGATGGTAACATCTTGGGTTTGGGCACCAAGCACTTGATGCCAGCTCTTGAAAGTGCTGTTGTGAAGTCTATCCAGAGGAAAGTTAAGTACCATAAATACACGACTGCAAATCCCACATCTGCTTCATCTGCTGCTACGTTACCTGCCACACATAGGACAAAATTCATGGACGTCCTGGCAGTGTTCTTTACACATCAAACTGAGATAAGTTGTTTAACGTCAGTGATTGTTTGGATTTAGACCTGCTTTGGTGAAAATTGTAATACCAGTGAGATCAGTTGTACCACAACAAACATAGGCCTAATATTCAGATCCTGAAACAATCTCATACAAAGACATCTTCAGAAACTATTTTTTACTGGAGAAGGACACAACAGGCTAAGACAGTGGTGATAAAAAATGCGTCACGTGGGCAACTTTCAGGGGTTTGGCAAACACTTTTGCTTTTTAATTAAATCGGTAGACAAAATGTTGATAATTTTAAATTAATTTTACATTACATATTTGTACATAATTGATGCTGGGTTTATATTTCAACATAAATCACCAAAAATATAATTTTATTCTAATGAATTTGCATAAATATTTTATTGCTTTAAAAGAAGTCCATGTTATAAATTCTTTCTTTTTCATTTTTGCACCCAAGAACTGCACATTGACTTTACAGGGCCTCTGCAGAAATTCTGATTTATTTGCAAGGTTTTCACAAAGACTAAGAATTTGAAGACCGCTCTGCTAAGGGGATAATTAAAAATTCTTCCCTGTGACTTGAGCCTACTGATTTACACAAATAACCTGGAATTTTTGGGGAAATGAATAAATAAATTAATTAACAAATACATAAAATAAATGAAATAGTGAAATGCATTAAGCTAGACAGACCACGTAAAAATATTACAGAATTTTGGCATTGAAACCTCGTTTAAGCACAGCAATATGGGACGATTAGTTAATACTGTCCTTAAGGAAATGTGTTGGGTTACGGAAGGCATTTCTTGAGGATCGTGTCCTTGGCGAGATTTGATATCAACGGTGATGAAAATTTGGGATCTGTAAACAGAACATCAGTTATGTTGGGAAGTATCGTATTGTGTTGGATAAGTGTGTTTAATTGTCATTTATTTAATTATTTTGTTGTGGTTGACCTGAGATGAAAAAATTATCAGTTTAAACAATGTTGAAACCACTCTGATAAACTAAGAGTTTTTCTGTATTTGCATAGTGAAATTCCTTCTGAATAAGAAAAAAGTACATCTGATCGTGGTAATGGTTTTATTTTGACACTAATTTACGAGTTGAGTTTCCATATTAATCCTGAAGATATAGGAAAGCTGTGTAGAAGGTAATGATAAAGAAGCTTTTTGGAAACAACATGTCCACTACAGATACATACAGGATGTTTCAGAGGGAACCTGCCATACTTCGGGAGAACTGTCGCGTCCAGCAATTTTAATTACGCCAAGCAACTATTTACTTTGGACTAAGCTGTAGGAAGTAATGCGTGTGTATATTTTTTGTGCTATGTTCCTTTGTTGTAAGTCACCAGATATAGTGATACTGAAGGATTAAAATTTCTACGGTAAATAATTAATAAGGTGTAATAATTTCTATCATACAGAGACAACTTGGATAACCCAGGGTTAGGTGGTAGGATAATATTGAAACTGACACTATAGAAGTAGAATGGGAGGGAATGAGAGTTGACTAATTTGTTGCAGGATGGGAACGAACAGACAGGAGTCCCAGCACGTCCAAAATATACAGAATATGGGGCAAAAATACGGAAAATTTGCTGACATCAGACTATAGACTATTGTGCACGGCCAGGAGAATTTCTAGAGCAAGTGATCCTGTTTCTTCAGTAGTGGGCCACATGATCACAAATCCATATGCATGCGAACCACACGGTGTTTTGCTGATTACATTGAAGTATTGCCTGTTGGACTGAAACATGCATAAACATTAGCAACAGCAACAAACAGCGTGAGATGATCGGGCCGTAATTGCCGACGAAATAATCCTGACTGACTAACTAACTGACTGACTTACTAAGTGACTTACTGAACTACTAATAAACAAACAAACAAGTCCATAAAGTATAGATCTACTTGAGACGCTAATAGTTTTACTATTTGCAGTAGACTACATGTAAAAAAAAAGGCTTACCGACAAAAACCCGTCTTTGATGCCATTTACGCAGTATAACCCTGCCAGCAGCAGATAGCACTATACAGGGTGTCACAGGAGGAACGGACCAAACTTCGGGAGAGTGTTCCTTATGTTAAATTATACCGATATAACCCAAAACACCTATATCCAAAGTTG
>JGI20166J26741_11646030_pt1 | contig 11283 bp, 10 predicted proteins | sample TergutCu122P5_FD_26741 | JGI IMG/M metagenome (IMG submission 26741) | reverse complement strand
CGAACTATCAACACAACAGGCGCTGCTAAAGGTATCCTACGACTTCCACATCGCTGGCAACGGGTTGTACATAATGCTGGTGACTACATTGAAGGAGAGTTAAACTTCAAAACATGTATCTATTTTGTAATCAGTTGTAAATAAATAGTTGCCACTATTAAAGTTCCAACCCTCGTAGATTTAATTAATAAACGTCAGCAATTAACTGTTAAACGTCATTACACTGATGTGGTAGAGTGTATTGGCTTAACTCCTCTGTATGAAATTTATCTGGAAACTGTATCACGAGAAAGAACTTCACTTTAGTAACTTTTCTTATATCTTTTCATTCCACAGGGACAATGAAATATGCCAAAATAGGTAACTGTGTGTATAATACTAATCACTACTCACCCTTAAAGAAGACGATGCCCTTCTCACTGCGTTCCACCTGGATTGTCTCATATGTAGCCTTGTTGCATTCCAACTTGGTGGAGGAAGCACTTTTGTATCCTACAAAGCCCTGCTCACACTTCAGCACGAGGATTGGTCTGCGTAAGAAGCACCCTCAAGTTGCAATGGTGACTTATGATCATAGATCACTTACAGTGTAGGCATTTTAAACTATTACATTGGGTGTATGAATACGACCATGCCTGGTTAAACATGCAGTCCACATATTTCCTTAATGGATTTACCACTGGGTTCTGTCTTCAGTCTGTTTTTTACAAATATCCTTGCAGCCCAGTTCTCTCCTTTACATTTTAATATTATCTTGTGTCTTAGATGTTCCCATGAGGTTAACAAAACAACATTTATATGCACTTTTTTCCTCCCCATTGCTGCTTGAATCACCTCGACTGTGACAGATCAGGATGTAATTTTCCACATCCCCCAGCCCATTGGTTCATGGACCTAGTAATTTAATTGGAACAGTAACTAGGCTATGGGCTAGATTACTGGAGAACTGCAGTAAGATATGTGGCACGGGCCCAGACTTTTCTCATTGCAACTGTGTCTGGACAGGCCTTAGGACCCATCTAGCCTACTGGCCATTGGGGTTTCCTCCCTGGTGGTAAAGAGGCTGGAGTGTGTGCCATTCCGTCTAGTGTCAGCAGTGAAGAAAGACTGGAGCCATATCCCCACCACCCCTTTCTGGCAAAGTGGTTAATTCATTAAGCACAAGACACCTTTACCTTTACCATGTCCATCTGTGTTAGGTCCTAATGTTATGGGCACATTTGCTGTGTGCCAGTAATAGAAATTCCTTGATTGGTAGTTCCAAATACTGCAATCTTATGGGCAGAATTTCTTTTTTGTCTTGCAGGATGTGTTTTTCAGTGTAGTTGGTTTTCTCCTTGTGGCCCAGTAGCAGTCACAGTTCTAGAGAATGGTCCTGGCACATGTGTGTATAGAAGCAAACAGGTGCAGGGCTGATAGTGGTCAGTTACTGATGGTCCTGCAGATGCCAGCTGAAAACCATGCTTAGCTAACGAACGTAAATGACAGCATGCTTGGCCCAGTGTTTTAATGTAACACATTATTTACCTTACCTGAAACACCACACATCGAATGTCATGCTTCCAGATTTGTGCCAATTATTGCACCACCAGGGAAGAAGCTGTTACACTTACAAACTGTGCGTACAAGCAGAATGAGAGATTTCACCCATAAGATATACTTATCAAGGAACTTGTTTTATTGGCACTCTGGAGACATACCCTTGACATTTGGACCTATGACAACTGAACAAGCATGTACACTTAAGTGCATCTTGTGCTTCTTTAATTATGTTGCCAGGGATGATGCACAGGAGAGTGAGCTGTAGCTATAGTCTTCATAACTGTTGACATTAGATGGAGTGAATAGTTAACCGCATGCTCCACCCTCTTTGCTCCCAGTAAAAGGAATGCCTGGTACTCAGAGCACAAGCAACTGGATGAAAGGCTGAGAAAAATCTCTACCTTTCCCAGAATCAAATTGCATTTCTCCACTCATTTAGCCAACTGTGTTAGAATGCTCATGAGCAACACAGGGGTGTAGAATATTATGTCTAGGCCGGTCATAATGCAGATAATTCAAACGGCCCTTACAGCATCACAGGGAAAACAAGAACTGCATATAAACTTTGTTTTGTTCATCTCTTGAGAGCACTTAAAAAGACACAGACATGGATGTAGGTTTATATAAACAAAGAAATAAATATAACAAGAAGTTGCAAGCAGAAGGAAATTCCTGTCGACGTGGTAGTGAACCTTGGGGCTCCATAAAATGCTGGGAATTTCTTTACTAGTTAAAGAACTATTGGCTTGTCAACATGGACTCTGCTCCATAGTTGGTTAGTTCCAGTTTAAGTGGAATTAGGTAGTTTCACCCTTCCATAGGCCACAAAGGCCCTTAGGGAGAGTAGAAGTATAGCTCTACTCTGTTTTTGAACTCGGCACTATAAGGTGGTGAGGGGTCAGCGTCATGCCCCGGCAGCACCTTACCCCCAGGAAAGACCTGGTACCCATTGTACAGGAGGCTGGGTAGACCTCAGGGCTGGTCTGGACAGGTGTGGAAAACCTCGCCCCCACCGGGATTCGATCCCCGGACTGATTCAGTGAAATTAACAGAGTTTAAAATGACTGGGGTACATGGAACATGAACAAATTTAAGATTCTTATCAGGGGTTATGTTGTTCCCCTTATAATAATGTATCATTTTTCTTTCCTTCTCTCTTTATTTTGGTTTAATTGGACTTATAATTAAACTCATTTTAATACAGCTTTCTTCTTTTGTTCTCTTTTTGCTAATCTTAACTTCTTGTCACTGTCTCCTAATACTTGTGCTGTCTTTGGGACTTGTCACTAGGCTGTTGAGTCAGCACATATAAATAAATATATAAATAACGGAACTGAATGATTGTCTATAATCACCATAATTTTTTTTTATTAACTTATTACTTGAGCAATCTACAAGTTCTGAAATTTGTTGGTAAAAGGTAAAGGTCATCCTGCAACAGGCCGGGGTGGCCCAAGGGGTTCCAGGTAGGTTAAGGCCCCGGATTTTCGTGATGTTTGGCACTACAAGGGTGGTAGGTCTTCAGCCATACGCACCGGCCGCCTTTACCTCAGGAGAAATCCCTGGTACTCACTTTCAGAGGCTGAGTCGACCCCAGGGCACATGGTTCTGTCGGGGGGAGCCACGGAAAAAATCCCCAGTGACGCCACCAGGAATCAATCCCGGGACCATCCAACTAGTGGCGCAGTGCCTTAACCACTATGCTACCCCAGGCCCCCCCAAAATTTGTTGGCATCACACCTAATTTATCACCAGAATGTAAATTTTCACTACCTAAATAAGCAATTAATAACATAAAATTTGTAAGACTGAAAGTACAGTTAGAAAATTAATAATAAAACATGCCTAGTGATACACTATAATGTAACAACTTTTGTTCAGATTACTTCAAAGCAAAAAAAACTGTCTGCGTTATTTCAGACAGGATGTGCGCTTTATCACGTCCGAGCTGTGCCGTTTTCCGAACAGAAAGCTCACATTCATACTAATATTTTCAAAGTGCAATGCCTGTGTATTCTTGTCATATAGAATGTAGGAAGTCATACCTGTTGATAAGATAGAAGAAGTATTTTGCATTGTCCTCCACATTGTCACAGTTGGCATACAGGTGTCCTGAGCGCTTGGTAGATACAAACTTGCCATTGTTGGCACGGAAACCAACAGAGCCATCACCTTGCCAAACCAGGTCAAAGAGGGCATTTGAAGATCTGGATACAAAAATGTTTCTTGTTTAACACATGACATTCTATAGTCACAATATTCTGTTCTTTTGATGTTATTTTTACATACAGTATGTTTAGTAACCCTCCTTAAGGAAGGTTACGAACAGGAGAAATAGTAGTAAATACAATGTATTTGAATTCTTTTTCTTTGAGTGCATTTACCTGGTTAATGCACTGTGATGTAATGATGTTTGTGCACCATTGAATGATTGAGAGCAAAATGACTAGAAACATTAAATAAAAGGGCATTCGTAAGGGAAGAATGGCATTTATTACAGCGTTTTGCCTGGACGGGTGAAGGAAAACCATGAAAATTGTCAAGTAAAGAATCCAGTCTGTAGACAGGATTCAAACCACATACATCCTGAATACATGTCAGACACAGTACCACAATTTGCATACATTTGGTGAACAGCAGAGCATGAAATGTGGATAAATATCAAAATGGAATCACAGTTACTTTCAATCAGCACCCATAATCATTATGAAATGCATGGCCAAAATATTTTTGTACCCATATAAATTACTCCTCTATAAATAAATTGGTGAGGTCCTTTGTAGTTTTTATAAGCCCTCCTCCCCTGCCAAGGAAATTTCTGGGTAAACCCTTAAATTAGTCATGGCCCACAGCTTACTTTTCATCTCTTAATTTACAAAAATCTTTCCTCTGGGCATCATGTAACCAGTGCAGATGAAAAAATAGCTAAATAAATCCATAATCCATCAATGAGATATGTTTAGTAAGACTCTAGTGCCATTTCCTGAGCAATCATTTTGTATTCCATTTATTCATAGCACATATGACTCCCATGTGAATATTTACACATACACAGATTTTGAGACATGGTTAACTATTGCTGTCATCAGTCTTGTTGTTGTTGTCAATGTCATATTATCATCATCATCCATGTTATTTATTAGTGTGCCTGCCAACTGTAAAATATAACATGCAAGCACTTAATACAAAATCATACAATGACAAGACATGATAATGGCAGCAACAATAACAACACAACCAAATACAGAGAAATAAAACAGACAAATATATACTGGGGTATGTAGCAGTCAGGACTTATCGTACAAGTACATACTTAAGACCAGTCTCACACTAAAACAGGTGAAGCAAGTAGCACCTGTCACTGATTACAGTCTACAAGAACATTATACATTATCTCCACTTGGCTGCAAAATTAGCAAGTGTTCCCCAGGACGAAACCCACGACTGCCAGGAGAAAGAGGCATGCACTTATGAAATGACTATGAGAAATAAACAAGCCTATTCATCATGCATGCATACAGTAGTTGCTAAAGTCACTACAGATTGAGGTGACAGCATATAGGACTCATTGTGTAGTAAGATTTTAGAGCAGTATCCTGGAGTGCACATAACAGCACGACAGTTGTGCTGTGCGGCCAGAAGTGAGCAATAATAATAAAAAAGTATCCTACGTTTCACCACTTTGAGACCAAATGATGAAAGATGTGCCATACAGTTTTTGACCAGTTATGTGTTACAAGCTGAAAATAGACCAAGGTATACCCATGTAAGTTTGTGGATGATAATCCAGATGGAAATAAAGATGAGGCAAATGAAGAAACAGAAAATATTTGCATTATCTTTCATGCTGCAATGCTAACATTTGCAGGCACTGAACTAATTCAACAGACCATTACTATGAAATTTAAAATTTTATGTATAATGGTAGGTAGTTTAATGTGAAAATTATCCTGTACTTTTTTAGTAATAATGGAACTTTTGAGGAAAACATGCAGTTGCTAGATGTAGCAGGGCAAAGATATGGACAAAACCTAAGTCTGCTAAAGTTTCTAGCATCATACATGCTTTGCAGTATTGACTAAAGAGGTAAACAAATAATATTTTACTGAATAATGCTCACATAACACAATATGGAATGCATGAAACTTCAACATAATTAGAAACAACATAATTCATTTAAGCCAACAACCATATGGTGAGGGTGTATGAGAATAGGGTGCTGGGGAAGATATTTGGACCCAAGAAGGTAAGGTAAGAGGGGAGTGGAGAAAACTACATAGTGAGGAGCTTAATGATCTGTATTCATCTCCAAATTTAGTTGATCAAATCAAGAAGAATGAAATGGACAAGCATGTGGCACGTATAGGGGAGAGGAGAGGTGCATACTGGGTAATGTGAGGGAAAGAGGCCACTTTGAGGACCATGGCATAGATGGGAGAAAACTGGATCTTTAACATAGTGTGGGAACATCCCACAAGTCTACTAGCGGCCCCCAGCAACACTTACATTGGTCAAACGGCTCCCCTTTTTAGAGCTCTGCTGAACACCCACACGAGCAACTGTGCAGCCCTTGTCAGGGCCCCAACCAAACAGCTACGTAACACTATTGGCTGCCCTTTTCAGGGCCCCAACCAAACATCTACGCAGCGCTATCGGCTGCCCTTATCAGGGCCCCCGCGCTACAGAGTCAGTCTGTGCTGACCAGTCACAGACAACACACCAACCCAGCAAACCGTATAAAAGGAGACCGCCTGAGCTTGTAAAATCAGTTAGTTCTTTCCTGCTCATACAGACGTGTACAACCAGACTACGCTAAATAAATATTGTTACTGTTGGAGAACTGAAGTTGTCATTTCAAGCAACCTTGCAGTATCCCACAATAGTATTGTGGGGGGGGGGAATAGACTGGATTTATCTGGCTCAGGATAGGGACAGATGTTGGGCTCTTTCGAACATGGTAGTGAACCTTCTGGTTCCATAGTATGTAGGAAATTTCTTGACCAACTGAGGAATTCTTGGTTTCTCAAAATAAGTTAGACAGTAAGTAGGTGTGTGAATGAGTAATTATATAAGTAAATAAGTAAAGTAAGGAGCTTCGTTAGTTAGTTATTTAGTTAGTTCATTGGTTGGTTGGTTGGTTGGTTAGTTAGTTGGACACAAACAAAGACCTACTGTTACATTGTTCATTCTGTGCATTATGGTATATTAAAACTCTGGTAACACCAACAAATGCACAATTCTGCAGTCTATGTATTCTTCCTGTTACTTAGTTCCTACATGTTTCAGCATGGTTGCCATCTTCAGGGAGCTTACACCAAAATATATGGTGACAATGCCAAAAAATTTAGGAATTAAGTAATAGAAAGAATACATAGATTGTAGAATTGTGCATTTGTTGGTGTTACCAGAGTTTTCAAGACCTGCTGTGTTGTAATCCTCAAACGCATGTTCACTAAGTCAATTAGGATCAATATTTTATCACTCTAATAAACATATTCATTTACCTTAAAACATTTGCGTAAAATGAAGTGTGCGTGATTCAAAGACACTTTCTCAACTGTTTGTCCAATGGGAGAATGACTGTCATGAGGAATTGGAAAGGGTGTGGAAATAAAGAGTTAGTGGCTTGGACAGTCAGAGAAAGCTGAAATCATGACAACGATCTCTAGAACTAATGAACCAAGAGCCTCACAATGCTGTCATTCAATTGTGACTTTTTGTGTAAAATCTTTCAATCTGAATGAGATAAAACTCTTTATGTCACGTGTCACCCTTTGGATGATGAGTCTCTGAGGATCCTGGAAAGAATTATGTGGTTGCAGGTGACTTTGATAGGCATTAGATGTGTGCTGTTGCTATTTTAGTTTCTCAGTATGTACCTCTTATCACCACAAGCCTGGATGCCACCGCCAGTTTCCAGAGTCCAGTAGCGGTCCTGCATAGTGCGGATGTACCATCGCTTGGTAGAGCCATCGAACTCCAACTGGAAAGTCTCATGGTCAGAGATCTCATCCTGGTTAGCTGTTACATCCACACCTGAAACAAGCAAGTGTTAAATTCACATTATGGTTCAACTGTTTGTCTGTTGTCACTGTGTTGCAGTAGGTCATTGAATGAATAAACATATCCTTGTTAGATATGACATGACATTCACATGTAGGGATTTGAGAAGATTCATGAGAAGCTGGATTCAACAAACTTCTGATTTCCATATGCCTCACTCTCATGCCAGTATTTTCATTTTTGGATTCCACAAACATCCTTCTTTTCTGGAGACTGTTATATCTGAGATATCTATGAGGTTCTCACAACACTGTGACAGTCGATATGTCATCACATGCCAGAAGAATGACATATCTTTCCATGTTGATATTTTCAGGAGAAATTATTTTTTCTAAGCATAATAATGACAGTGCATGTCAGACAGTACAACATGTAATGTCATAAACCTAGAATGTACATACAAAGCGGCAACTCAATAGACGAACATATTAAGGCCACATAACTGTGCTATGGATAGTACATTGAATGCCTTCTGCCCAGTGCCACTCTATCTCTATTTTACAATTAACCTACACACTTCCTGTGTGTACTAATTCACTGTGATGTGGTCATGTTACAGTCTTTTCATGTTAGGGCTTGATGTGTATTTCAGGTTTGCAGCTAGAGTGGAGTGTAAAAATGTGTGATATGAAGCTTCTCCTGTCCTAATGCCAATTCTCACCTACATGTTTTGCACCTCATTTCCTGCAACTGAGTCATGGCATTGTGAGTTGTGTGACTGATTTTGTGGAAATGGAATTAGACAATGTAAGTTACAGTTTAATTTTCAAGCTTTGTTCAGTCGGTTTTTTTTCGGTAGTTCAGAATAACCAACGCATTCAACTTTTAACATGTTAAAGAATCGGCCAAAAAAAAAGGTTTGCGGTATATTTAAGGCAATGGGTGCCACACATTTCAGTTTACAGAGCACTTTGATATCATCATGCCGTCTATAGAACAGGGTGAAAACTTGATTTTTTTACCATCCTTCAAACTAGCAAAAGTATTGGGTCTAGTAGTGGAGAGAAACTTTGTTATGGACTCAGTCGGACTGTTTTTATAAGGGATTTAATGGCAAGAAAATACAGTATACGAAAGACAAGATTTTTTCCGTTAACTTAATTTTTCTGCAAACTGAGAAAAGACCGCAATTAATCGACTTCAATGGTGAACATCCCGGTCAAGCTCGTCGAACACAAACGGCTCGCGGAGCATAGTTTGTAATCTGTAATTGACGTGTCCAATGTTACATACGTGACTGAATGGATGAACAAATAAACCAAACCAAACCGCTGTTTTTTAATACATTACATACATGTGCATTTCATCAATCCATCATACAACTTTTGACGCCTACTGGATATGAAACATTGTGAATGGAACGCATGCCACGCACGCATTCGTTACCGGCTGGTGTTTAACCGGCAAATATGTGTACCCTTTGACACTCCTACCATCTGTTCGATGTCCGTTGAACTTCTTGTCCATTTATCGTTGATAGCGATAGGGAAGGTAGAGCTTCTAAACGTCATGATGTGCTTGGAAACGTTTACCACAGCTATAATCAACCATGTGAAATCTCTGGAAACAGCTGACGTCAGTGATAAAGATGGCTGCTTCAAAATACAAAACCATGCTTTCATACAACGATATTCTTTACGAACTCTGCAATTTTACTTCTTTCGTTTTACAAAAACAGACTTTTAGATCTTCATAGTGATAATGGGGTTGCTGAATCAGATGACAGTGATTCTGGCTCTTCTGTCTCCAAATGACAGAGATGTGTAAATAAGTTGCTTGTTTACAACTAGTGACAGTGATGATGAATTGTGTCAATATTAGTGATTGTGACATGTACATAGTGATGGTGTGACAAAAACAATATAGACCTAGAGCTAGAAGACTTTGAGGGTTTCTCTGAAGTCAGAGTCGCTCCTAGGGACCAAGAGAATATTAGAGAATTTGTGGGTATGTTATTGAAACAAAGTCTCCATCGACATTTTTGTAGTTCATTTAATATTAATTATGACAAAAATTCTGCAACATGTGCAACTACTCCGAAATGACTAAACAGGAGTGACATTACTGTGCCCGAAAAGAAGGAGTTTTGGGAAATAATTGTAACAGATACATGAAAGATGTGCGTATCGTAGTTGCATACACAGAAAAACTGAAGTTGTCGAATACGTTTGGATTTGGTTTGTCAGTGCTGCATCATCCAGTGCTTCAAGGCGGGATCCGCAGGAGCGTTTACTGGAGACATGAACGCATTTTGGTGAACATTGTGGCTAGTAACAAGAGGCAATTTTAATGAAGAGACTACGAAGTGTGTGATGTGAAGGAAGGAACAAGATTTGTCTACAGTTCCTGTAATGTTTCATTGCATCCAGGAGAATATTTAACCAGCTATCACGCCCAAAAGAAGTACGTGTCATAACCTTCAAGGTAAGAACCGATTTCAAATTCCAGAAGAATTCATTAGGATATACGAAACTCATAACAGTTTTAGTTATGTGCATGTGTTTCAATTTTATCTAGGCAGAAAGTGCTCGGGAAAATGTGAGGTGGTTGTAGCGTTTTTGGATATGTTAAAATATTCTCACTGCCTAGGTTACAGTAACTGAGAAAACCTCGAGCACTCTATGCAATAATGTGCGCACTTGTAATTCCGCAGTATTTTTGCAAGTCGGAGTGTTACAAACCAAACGTATGGCGTTATCTTATTAAAAGTCTGTCCATGAACCCCTTGCATCTTATGAATCATTTCTCAAGTCCTGACAACACTGCTTTTTCAGGGGCAACGCCCTGGTGCCGCATCGCATTGTTGGGCTTACGTTCCCTCATTGGATGTGGCTTAAAGTGTCGTGTTCAGTGTCATAAAGCAATCCGAAGGGAAACTGAAAGTCGGCGTAGAGAGTGTTACGAACAGAGATAAGGAAGAAAGGGACGAACGAATAGAAAGTATTGCGGATTAGGGTGAAGGAAGGACGGAACAGGTATCAACAGAGTACAACTAAAAGAGAAATACAGAATGGGAAAAAAGGCAGGGCAAAGTAAAACTACGAAACGGAGAAGAAGAAACTGCGATACAGATGGAGCTGTGTGAAAGAGAAACGAAATCAAGGTAGCACGACAAGTAGGCATAGAAAGAAAATTAGTAACAAATAAAAGGTGTGTGAGCAAATCAGGATACAGAGGAAGGAGCGTTAAAAATTAACACTTCCTTTCCACGAATTGTTTAACCACTGTATTTTACGGTCCTTTGTCATTTTATCTGCGTGTCTTATCGTCTCATGTACGGGCATTTGCAACAAATTACATTTACAGCCGTATCTCCTGACATTCTGAACCACGGACGAAGTCACAATATAAAGATTGATAATAGCTCCATTGAAAGAGTGGAAGAATTCAAATATTTGGGAACAACCTTAACAAATAAAAATTCTATTCAGGAAGAAATTAAGAGCAGATTGAAGTTATGGAATACTTGCTATTATTCGGTGCAGAATCTTTTGTCTTCCAGGTTGCTATCCAAAAAGTTAAAGACCAAGATATATAGAACTATAATATTACCCGTTCTGTATGGGTGTGAAACTTGACCGCTGACATTGAGGGAGGAACGTAGGCTGAGAGTGTTTGAGAATAGGGTGTTGAGGAGAGTATTTGGGCCTAAGAGAGACGAGGTAACAGGGGAATGGA
>JGI20166J26741_11645919_pt1 | contig 11283 bp, 13 predicted proteins | sample TergutCu122P5_FD_26741 | JGI IMG/M metagenome (IMG submission 26741) | reverse complement strand
TGACTACACTTTCCTCCCTCTCATTAGTTACACACACAACGGGGATGACACACCTTAAAGATTACACATCATGTTGCGCATGCAAGTTAGATCAGAGATATAATTAGCTCCTTGGGTCCCATTTATGCTGTCAACATCAGGACAAGAGTAATCTGTGATATTGGCGCTTCCACAAACCGGAACAAGCAGGTACCATGACGGTGAAATATGTGGTCATGTGGTGAAACCTGTACAACACTCATTGTTTAATTGGAACCCCCTCTGACGCAACAATCACGGACCATCTTTGCTACACACTGCCCTAATCCGGGGTGAGCCATGCCTTGACGTTCCGGTTGCTGCCACGGATTACTACCTCTCCTATAGTCGTTCGACAAGGAATACTCTAGATCAGGGCTAGCCCACATGTGGCCTTCGGGTAATATTTGCGACTCTCAGTTGCCCGAATAGTTTCAATAACACAAGTTGTACCAATAACAATTGGCACAACTTGTGTATTTTCGAAAGAAATTAAACGGAAACACAACTTTACATTTTTTTATTATGTTTCTCTACGTACGTAGTAGTCTATAAACATAACCGCAACCAAACATAAAGTGTTTAACCCCCCCAGTATCCACATTTATGGGCACAAATCTTTCTTATCATTACCGTCAGATCACACATTATGACGCCACGACTTGACCTCACTTTATGGGAGAAAATTTCGTCCATTTGTGACAATATTCTAAGTATTCAAAGCAGCATTAAAATTTGAGTGTTTAGTCATATAACTGGGGAGTAAATTATCCGAGATATCAGAGTGACCACTAAAAGTCTAAATTTAAAAAATACACATTTTGATATCCGATAATATTCTATATGCCCTGAAAAAATACACGTATTTTGCATTCTCTTAAATTATTCGTAATTTTCACAGTTTGGTCTTCCGCTCATTTAAACTTCCTTTACTGTGATGGAAGGTAAAGGTATATCTTCTTCAGTAAGCTTGTGCAGATAATTGGAAAACAAAGTGTGTTATTAGTATTTCCTTAATTACTCGTACAATAATTGTTGTTGTGTTTTGACTGATAGTTATATATTTTGTATTTATTTTATAGAACACAGCGGGGATCAGAGTACAATTTACGGAAGCAGGATAAGTGTGTGTTGGCGTCATACATTAGATGCATTTCACATAGTTTTTGAAATATTTCGATCACGTTCTGCTATTAATTGCTGGTAAAAAAACGACGTTCTGTTTTTCGGCTGTAGTGGTAATGACAATTCGGTGCCTGTAAAAATTACAGTTTCGGTGATGATGACTATGAATGTAGATGTCTCCTTGGATACGACGTCATGCAGTCTGGTGACAGGTTACGGACGTTTCAGAGCTGTGTTTCAGAGTAAGCTGATGCTTCCGTCATCAGCCTACACAGTCATGACCATTTACCCTGATGAAGGTGTTCCTCTGAAACATCACTGAACTGCTACCAAACGATACAGTATGACACCCCAGAAGACGGTAATATGAATTCATAGGTACTTCGTACTCCTAAATTTGTATGTACTTGTACTACAGGACCGGTTAGAACAAGTCTCCACGCTCGCTGTCCTTAATGCGAAGGGTCAACCACTCAGTCGAATAACTAGTTCTCTCTCGGCCCGCTGATCCTCACTGCTCCACTGCCGAATCAATGCTGCGTACCAATCTGCTGAACGAGCACCTCAGTCACTACCGGTTCCGGCAAATGATTTGCCGGCTGAAACTGAGCATCCGTATGGCGGTCTATTCTTTGACAAAAATAATTTGTGAACTATTGGACCTGTTCCGATTTAAGGTGCGTTTCATTCAGGTAGCATATATGGACTGAATGCTAACCGAGGAAATTGTACACTTCTGACTTCTTGACACGGAAACATTGAGACGTCACTAGGCTAACCGTAAGGTTTTATCCTGTTCGTCATTCTTGGCCGTGCTGACATACTCGGCTGTAAGGAGGAAGATAGCTCACACAAGAGCCTCTCCTTTTGGGAGGGAGGAGAACTAAGTTAGCCGCCGCCGGCTCAGCTCAAGAAAAGCCTGAAAAGGAAGTTTTCTGGAAGATCGAGGACAACCTGAGCACGTCTGTTAGGGGTAAGCCGGGACAGCTACCTTGAGGCCAAGTAGCTGAGGCTGATTCGTAGGCTCAGCAGTTTTAATTGATTTGCTGTGGCTCTTCAAAGGCTTTGTCTGAATTGTGTTCTTTTTTTTACCGTGGCAGGAATTAGAATTTTGACTCTGTGGCGTGAGCCAGAATACACAGACCGCTTGGGAAACTTCTTCTAGCCAAAGTCCATGCTCTCCTGTTCAGGAGACAACATACGTGAAGCCACACTAGGTACGGCAGGTGCTGTGCTTTCTTTATAGCAGCAGCATTGCCTCTTTCCACTGACTTTAACGTCAATAATTTGCAGTGTTTGCCCATTGCAAGTTGTTGCCTTAAAGTAACAGAGCTTACAGTATGTATAGCCTGTCGTGTTTTCAGAAAGGTGCAACCCACTCTGGGATCTGAATCTTTAACAGTTTACCATGAAGTATTACAAATCTTAAGAATGAAAAGACACATTTTAAAGTAGCCTTAAAAACAGTTCTTAAACGCGCACTCCTTTTACTCTGTGGATGAATTTTTCACATGTACAGATGTTACGTATTACTGACTATATGACTGTTTAAATGTAGCCTTCACTGTAATATTTTTGTGTTTGTATGTTTATGACATGTTCCACATCCTATTGTCTTGTGACTCCAACGGATCTATGGAATGCGTATATGTGTGTGTGTATTTATATATGTATGTATGTGTTTCTTCGCAGACCACACAGAGGCGCGTAGCTTGAGCTACATTGCGCGTGGCCAAGCGTTAGAAGCATTTGCATTAAAGCTAGCTCTTTCGTGAAGTGTCTCAACCATAACCCCCCAACCCCCAAGATGGACGACGGAAACCTTGGTGCCTCACGCTACTGGTTCTTGCTCATTTTGGTACTATTTGTACATTACGGCCATTCTGCCTTGCAGTCATTGAAACTACACTAAATGTCCGTACAAAAGCCCAGGCGAAAAATTAAAAGCTTGTAACCAGGTTCCATTCCAGAGTGGACCAAAACAAACTTGTAAGCATAGTATCTTCATATGTAGAAAGGTTGTGTTCAGGAAGAGTCTGTTGTACTTAAGAAGAGCTTTTCTTAGGTCTGGTTCCATAGACAGAACAAAAACACGTATGTCCTTAGTTGAACGGTTAAGGCGATAATGGCGAGAGAAGTTTTAAAATCTGAGTGCCATTATACATTTATTGCTACCAAATACTTATTAAAACTAGGAGTAATCTATTGTTCCTGTAATATTAAGACCTGTACGTAACATCTTTTTAACATCTGAGTGACGTAAAGGATGGATCAACTAAGACAAACTCGCACTAGTTTCATAAAAATCTTTCTTAGGCGTCCAAGTATTTTACGCAGCACACGCGTCACCGCATGGCTTGGCTTGGCTGTCAGCTCAAGGACGGATCTTCCCATTATACGGCTAATGCATGAAGCTAAACCGGTACAGTACGTGGAACCACAAGACGACCACGTTTTTCTCGCGTCATTATCTCAAAACCATTTAAATTCGGAACTAGGTGTTTTTGGTTATATCGCTGTAATTTAACAGCAGACACACTGTTTGATTGTGGTTTATTTTGTTCCTGTAAACAATTAAGACCGTTAAGCAATGATAGTGCCTGAAAGTACTGGATAGGACGTTAAAGGAAATGGTCTGGCCTAATCAGATATAACGACATGTACCTGGTGGTGTGGAGTAAAAACACGAAAAATCTTATTCTAATTAATCTACCAGTCAGATTCGAATCTGTAGGATATATGTCACGAAATTTATATTTCTGATACGTTATTAGGCGCAAAGCGACATCGGGACTGGTTTTTATAACAGGCAGTTGGCTGTCCTTTCCCACTGACGGTTATATCAGTACCCCTACTCATAAAAGGCGTGTTCAAGAAACGAAAGAACTTTCGCTATAAAGACTTTATTGCTCATTTTACATTTTAAGCACTGTCCCCTTCAAAGTAGTCCCCTCTACTGGCGATACACCGTTCCCAACGTTTCTTCCATTGTTGGAATGCTTCCTGGAACGCGCTTTCTGTGATGGCGCGCAGTTCTGTTATCGCATTTTCCTGAATATCCTCTGTGGTTTGGAAACGACGGCATTTCAATGTGGTTTTAAGTTTTGGAAACAAGAACAAGTCTGCTGGGGCTAAGTCCGGAGAATAGATTGGATGGGGCACAACGGATGTCTGATATTTTGCCATATAACTGCGGATGAGGAATGACGCGTGAGCCGGCGCATTGTCGTGGTGCAACAACCAGCCTGGTTTTCCCACAATTCAGGCATCTTCCTGCGCACAGCATCCCTCAAACGCGCTAAAACTTCCTGGTAAAATTGTTTGTCTACCATCTGACCACGTGGTACAAATTCGTGATGGACAATGCCTTTCCAATCAAATATACAACAAACATCACTTTGATCTTTGACCGATTCATCCGTGCTTCTTTTGGTCGAGGAGACGTTTTCCCCATCCACTGCGACGATTGCATCTTGGTTTCAAAATCATACCCATAAACCCACGTCTCATCTCCTGTTATGATTTTCTTAAGAAAGTTTTCATTACCATTTGCATTGGCAAACAATTCCTGAATGATTTCATCACGGCTGTCTTTTTGATCGTCAGTCAACAAATGAGGCACGAATTTTGCACTGCTGGGAAGCATCTGAAATTTTTCGGCCAACATCTGATGGTTAGATCCTATGCTTATCCTCACTTCGTCAGCAACATCTCGGACAGTTAAACGACGCTTTCCACGAATCACTGCACGAACTCTTTCGACATAGTCGTCGTCTGTTGATGTGGAAGGTCGTCCAGGCCTGGGATCTTCACCGACCGAAATTCTGCCCCCTTCAAAACGCTTAAACCACTCGTAGCACTGCGTTCGGCGCATGCAGTCCTTCCCGTATGCTTGGTTAAGCAACTGAATGTCTCTGTAAAATTTTTACCAAGTTTGCAGTAAAATTTCACAAGCACATTCTTCTTCAAGCTCTTTCATTGTCACCTTTTCATTAATCCGACGAAGAGCTTGTACACGTGCTCAGTTCGGCGGATGTACCTGGACGACTAATGCTCATACAGAAATGGAGCAAATGACACTTTGTTGTGAGAACCTGCCACTAGGTGCCCTCGGTAGCCGCAGCGTGCCCTCAGTGCTGGTTGGCGCGCTATTTAAAAAGTTCGGTATTTTTTATGAACACGCCACGTAAATCTTCGACGCTTGTACGAGCTTACAACAGCTATAGTTTTGTCATCACTACGAAGAACTTCTGCCACCCCACTCATACAAGAGAAAATACGTACCTGCTCACACGGTTACTGAACGCATCGGCAGCCCGGTGCTTGTGTTGTATAGAGGAGCTCCTGCAGAAGCATCATGTTAAGGCAGGAAGAAATAGCCTCTATTAAGGCTATCTCCACCCTGCAACTTTCCCCGGCAATTCTCAAGGAGCTGAGAAAGGCTTTGTCTCGACGAAAGAAGAAGCCATTGGTGATTGCAGGGATCCGCAGCACCACATCTCGAAATGGGGGCCAGAGCCCCCCACCCCCAAAGTCTACAGAGTCAAGTAGCGGGCAAGCGCAAAGCCAACGAGCTAGCAATCTCGGGCGACTTGTCGGAGCCCACCAACAGGCGCCCAGCACCTGGCGCTGGGTCCGCGTTTCTGTCGGCGAATGCATCGGCAGTCACGGGCGAACACGCTGCATCATGCAGCCGGCTACTAGTGTTCCCCGAGGGTCGGATGACGTACGCGGCTGCCCTGGCCGTCGCCCCGCTTCAGCCAAGTGGGTCGTTCAAACCCACAGTCATGGATTCAATCCCGTCTGAACCCGCTGTCTCACCCAAGACAGCCAACAGGCGTATGTCTAGCGACATGTCCGGGCCTCTGAGCGACATGCCTGAAGGCACCACTGCGAGCGCCCACGTGACCAACACCTGCATACAAGCAGGACAGCGTCCAAACAAGATCCCTATCTTTATTTCAGGTTACGTTACACCCGTGCCTTCATGGCCTGGTTGCGGGCGTATTGCCCTGGGGTTCTGACGGCCCAATTACAGGCTGAGAAGCTGATTGTTGTCCCGTCCACCGCGAAAGTTTTCAGAGTCGCGGTCAGCGCACTGCGGATCCTCGATTGGGGGGAGGGTGTGAGTTTCCACACCTTCACGCTCTCGGAGGACAGCTGTGTGCGGCTTCTGGTGAAGAACGTGGGCAGGGGCATGACTGAGAGCGTCGTCCGGGAGGAGCTGGAGTCCCTGGACATTCATGTCCAGGGAGTAACACAGCTGCGTTGCGGCCGTCGCGACCAGAACCCAGCCAATGAACGCCCTCCTACGTCCCAACTTCATTGTATCAGTGTTGCGGGCGCCTGAGGCGTCAAAGGTGCGTTCCATCACCGAACTCAACGGACTGCGAGTGTCGATGGAGACGTACGTGGCCCCAAAATACCCAATGCAATGCAAGCGCTGCCAGCGCTTCGGACACACACAGCGTAACTGCAGATACGCGCTCCGGTGCGTCGCGTGTGGTGGATTTCACCTCTCCGGTGGGTACTCAACCTCGCGGGAGCAGACTCAGTGCTGTGGCAGCGGGGACAACCACATGGGAACTACAGGGGCTGTGTTAAGTTGAAAGAAGCGAAAGCAGCCCTTGAAAAGCAAGCGCCCGAGCGTGTCCGAAAGGGCGCCCCTCCCGAAGCTCAGCGGGCCGGGCCTCTGCCGAGCAGATGGACCTGGGCGAGGGGTGGAATCACGTCTTCCGAGGGGGACGTGTTGTCAAGGACACCACCACTCCACCCCAAATCCCAATCCAAAACCCACTCCTCAACCGGTCACGGAGGTGCACAGGCAGTCTAAAGTGACCGCCAACAGGAAGACGGCCGAGCCTACGAAGCCTGAGCCTAAGTCCACAGCAGCAACTAAACCGACTGCTGGGAAGTCGAGAAGAAAGCAGCCGCGAGCGTGAAAATCGCGGCCGCTAAACCCAAGACTCCCGGCCTGGTGGTCCCCACCCGAAACCGCACCTCTCCACTCGAGGATATTTCTGATCTCCTCGATCGCCTCCCCCTCCAAGAATGTGAGGAGCTGACTCGTCGGCTCCTCATGTCCATCTGTTTCCTCACCAAAGGGGTGAAAACCATTATTCTCTTCGTGGCCGAATATGGCAGCACGCCCTGGGAGGACCGTACAGAGTAAAGCCCTGCGCCTCGCCTGCTGGAATGCTGGCGGAGTGCGCGGTAGAAAGTTTGAGCTGCAGCACTTTGTCAACATGCACGGTGTCGATATTTGTCTTACGTGAGACATTCCTTAAAGGTGGTCAAGCCTTCCGGCCTGCAATTATGTCTGCCTCCGCACAGAAGGACAGACAGCGGGGGCGGTACAGCCATCCTGGTCCGCCGTGGTATAGTTCCCCACTCAGTGCCCGCTTCGGGCCTGACCCACTTGGAGGCTACTGCCATTCAAGTTATATTTTCCGGCAGACCGGTGAAAATCGTTGCGACTTACCTCTCTCCTACCTGCTCGATCGGAGCGGAGGATTGCCGGTCCTGATGGCCGGCGACCTCAACGTCAAACACGTGCATTGGAACTCGCGGCTGAACACGAAACGGGGGAAACTCCTACGTGATTATGCTAACGAGAACTCCTGTCTGATCTTTGGACCGGACACCCCAACCACCAACCCATACAACTCCTCCGCTACTCCCGATGTCTTGGACATCGCGATACTGAAGGACCTCCCGTTGCCGGTGTTTGTGACTTCGTGCTCTGCACTAAGCTCGGACCACCTCCCTGTACTCATTGACACAGCGTGTCGCTCTTCATTTCAACACCCACCGGATCGCCCTGATTTCAGGCGAACTGAATGGGCCAACTTCCAAACTCACTTGGAAGATCAAATTACGTTCGACCCGGAATTACACAACGGGAAGGCTATCGACGTGCGTTGAGAATTTCCCCGGAGCCGATCTAAAGGCTATGACGGCATCAACTCCAAATTGTCGCCCGCGTGACGACCTGCGGCCTTCGATTCCGGCCGGCATTCAGACTGAAATACGCCTGAAGAACCGGCTGCGGAGGCGGTGGCAGGTCACCAGGGATCCCGCTGTGAAAGCTAAGGCCAACCGCCTGCAGAGGTCGGTGACCTGCCGGCTCAATTAGTGGAGGAACGACCAGTTGGGTGCCACACTGGAATCCCTCGATCCCGAAGACCAATCTCTGTGGAGGATAACAAAACGGGTGATGAGAATTCCCACTCCGTCTGCTCCCCTGGTCACCGTAGGGGGAATCGTTGTCTCAGACTCTGATAAAGCCGAAGCCCTAGCCGACAATCTAGAGGGTCAGTTTCACCCGGTGACGGATCCTTCGGTCCCGGCAGTTGAGATGGTTGACGTGGCGCTGAGGTCTTAGCTCATGATCCCTGCCAGCGAACCCAAGTTAACCAACCCTGAGGAGGTTTAGGAAGACATCAGGTGTCTCAAGGTCAGCAAGGCTCCGGGCCCGAACAGAACCCTGAAGCATCTTCCACGGCGAGCGTTATCCCTCCTGGTCCTCATCTTCAATGCGATTCTCCTCACGCATCACTTCCCTACAGTGTGGAAGCACGCCCGAGTGATCTCTATACTTAAGCCGGGGAAGGATCCAGCACTGCCCTCATTCTATCGGCCCATTAGTCTTTTGGACACGATTTGTTAACTCTTTGAAAAGATCCTATTAGCTAGTATCTTACATGTAGTAAACGTGCGCGGGCTGCTGCGGAATTAGCAGTTTGGGTTTAGTCCCAGATATAGCACTTCCTTGCAGCTAGCCGGCCTCGTTGAAAGAATCACGAGGAACTAAGGCGAAAAAAGGCTAGGGGCGCAGTCTTCCTTGACTTGGCCAAAGCCTTCGATACCGTCTGGATCGATGGCCTCCTTTGCAAGCTAACACTCCTAAACTTCCCGTCATACATAGTCCATACCATCTCCTCTTACCTCCGGGGTCGAACGTTCGAAGCGTCCTTCCAGACGGCCACGGCATCTCGTCAATGCATGCGGGCTGGATTGGCTCAGCGTGGATTGATCTCCCCTGTCCTCTTCAGTCTGTATGTCAACGACATGCCCTCACCCTCACACCACGTTGAGTTAGCCCTCTACGCGAACGACACGACCATCATAGCCACGTCTCGCAAGCCAACGCTGCTTGTCAGCTACCTGGAGTCATATTTCAATGACCTTCAACGGTGGTTGAATGAATGGAGAATCGCCATTAATGTGTCTAAGAGCACCGCGATAAACTTCGCGCGTGCCGGACGGCGCTTCATCCAGCCCTGACCAGTTAAACTCCTCGGGGAACCAATCGAATGGGTCAACACCACTCGTTATCTGGGGGTAACCCTAGACAAAGGTCTCACCTGGTCGCCTCACATCGATCAGGTTAGAAAGAAGACCGCTCAGAGAATGGGCTTTCCTCTGGTACTTCGACAGTAAATACCCTGCATCGCGTCTCACAGAACATCATGATGTTTCCAAATTCATCCTGTACACCGAGGACTCTTTCAGTAAGTACTGGCATTGCTGTTTGCTATGGTAGCGTTTTCACTGCTTGGTGTAGGCACTTCTCCCGCGACATAGGTGGTATATTTAAATATGTTATTACTAGCCCGGCTGAAAACATTGCCTGGATTCTATGACTACTGATCTTGTTCAAGCCCATTACTTGTTTGAATTCAACTCGTCTGTCAAAGATTTACTTTTATAACTGCGCAATTTCATGAAATATGAAAACGTGACAATGAAAGTTCTTGGATAACAGATCACATGTATTAAAATCTGCCCACATTTCTCTATTATTACTTTGTATTTCGCGAAGCGGGCTTTTCAGAACACGGTAACGAGAATTTCGGTTCTATAAAAGCCAATCACAAACATGCGAATTATATGTCAGATAATTTACCTAGTAGTTAACAATACTAGGTGAATAGTAAAATGTTGATATATCTTTATTGTAATGTATACTTTCATTCACTCTGTTGGTTACATGATATTTTTAGATACATACAAAATAGTGGTAAGTAGCAATATTCCCAAAACGCAATGTAGGTACCTAATTAATAATTCTCCAAACTTCCTTACTGCAATCTGTGATACAGTTTCTGAACCCAATGAACCACCTGTTCTCTATGGAGACTGGGGACGAGCGGAAATACTGTCAAAGGACATTATAGATGTAAGTAGCCATACATGTGCATGCCTATTAGTTATATTGTTTCATATATTTATGAAATAACATTGCGTAAGCTGTACAAGGGTATCATAAAGTCAGTGACAGATTCAGCTCCATTCTAGTGTTTACCATGTTAACAATACAATCTTTCATTGTATATTTTACAGTTCGGTAATTCACGTGATTATAGCTACTGAATTCAAAACAATACACAAATTTTCACTGCTTTTCGGATTATTTTATTTTTTGAGGACGTATTTAATCAAACCTAAACCCTACAACACTCAGACCGGCTCTGCGGCACTCTGCTGAATTCTCAGAACACCACCTCCACATCCCTAAACGTCTTCAGGTGTTTTAAGTGCGTTTTTTAACTAGGCCATCAATCTCAGAGACTACTTAGGGCCGGCGATGGATGAGTATCAAACAATGATCAGTAAAGTATGGACAGAGAAAACCAAAAAAACTCTAAAATAACCCCTTCCTTATGCCATTTGTCAGCCACGAATTCCATCGCATAGTGGCCTAGATCTGCACCCGGGTCTCAGCAGTGACAGGCCTACGACTAACCCCCTAAGCTATGGGACGGTCTAAACCGCTTCAAGACAAAAGGATAGCCGCAGTTTTAAATTTATTACTCACTTACTTACTTACTTACTGCATGCAGCAGAGTCCTTCTTGAGAAGCTAACTGGTTCTGCAGCTAGTCAATAAATTCCCCGCATTTTTGGAACCCGAAGGTTCATCACCGAACTTGCAAGTGCCCGCCACCTGTCCCTATCCTGAGCCAACTCCATCCAGTCCGCACAACCCCCTCCCATCCTAATACAGGGTCTTTCAAAAAGATTTGAACGATTTAAATCTGGTTTTTTCACTTGGGACATGAGGACACATAATGCACAGTAAGCTTTTATTTCATGGGAAGTTGTAGGGAACCATTGGCTTATTGTAGGGGAATTCGGA
>JGI20166J26741_11645808_pt1 | contig 11285 bp, 5 predicted proteins | sample TergutCu122P5_FD_26741 | JGI IMG/M metagenome (IMG submission 26741) | reverse complement strand
TTAAAAGGTGCAGCAAATTTTTGTGGTGACATTAACCGGCCTTATGTAGGGCGCGGCATCCTTGACGCGCCGTCATTGCAGATTGACAAGGATGATAGCTCCGAGCGGGGGTGACGGCGCGTCTGGGAAGCCGCGCCCTACAAACGCGTTAATTCTAAAGCCGTACATATGTTTTCAATATTTATTTGCTACACCCACATTAAAAACTTAGCGTGACATTATCTTTTCAACAAGCCAGCGAAGGATGCTCTTATGCCCTTTTATTATCCTGCCCTCCACAGCCATGCCGACTTTAATGCTTTCATCGACGCCCTTATAACTCTTGATCGGCTTATTCTCCACAACTGCCTCGACCGCATAATAACTCTCGCCTGTCTGCGTTACTCTTGAATCCGCGGAAATCTTGCTGACATATCCGTCTACCATGCCGTATTCCTGATAGGGCAGGGCCAGAAATTTAAACTTTATAGGCTGCTCCAATGTAACGCCGGCGATATCTTTATTGCTCACCTGCAGCGAGACCCTGAATGAGTCGGAATCCGGCGGTGTGATTTCCCCGATTTCCGTACCGGGGGGGACTGTGTCGCCTTCGTTTATTACAACATTCATACTGAGTATGCCGGTTATAGGCGCGGCCAGTTCGGACGCGCCTATCTGCGCGTCAATGGACTCCCTGTTCGCGTTAAGGGCGTCCATATTGTCATTTTTTTGCTGTATTTCACTGTCTATCTGAGTCAGCAGGTTCATCTTCGCCTGCTCGACCTGCATCAGCGGCGACGTTTTTGCCGCCGAATACAGATCGATCTCCTGCCCGGCTGATTTTATCGCATCCTGCGCGCTATTTATGCTAATGGCTACATCGGCGAGCTTTGAGTTTGCGTCCGACAGCACTGCCTGCCGGTAGGCTTTGATTTTATTGTCCGCGTCATTCAATGCGCTTTGCGCGTCATCCAATTCTTTGCGGGATACCGTGCCCATCTCGTACAGGCTTGTCGTTTTTTCCAGATTGGTTTTCGCCTGGCTTTTATCGGCGTCCAATGACGCCAGATCGGCGGCGTATTTCTTATACAATGATATGTAGTTTGCCCTATATGGATTGTTTCCGGATACGGCGCTGATAACATCCCGGCCGCTTTCCAGGGACTGCTTATACAGCTGAAGCCAGTTTTGCTCCGACTGAAGCCGGGCCAGCGCGTCGCGCGCGCTGTTCAGCTTCAGTTCGGCGCCGGCCTTCTGCAGTTCGTTATTTTTTTCATCTTCGGAAACCTGCGCTAAAGCCGTTTCCCTTTGCAGCAAAAAACTGTCCACTTTAAGGCTGTAAGCGCGCCCTTTGTCCGTAGGGTCGCCGTCCAGGTAGTTTTTCAGGTCGTTAATGCTGCTGCGGTAGAGTTTTAGGATTTCTATGTCTTTTTGCGCCGTTTCGATATCGCGGCTGTTAATTTCCCGCTGCGCGTTCAACGCCTGCTGATCGAAACTCAATAATACATCGCCCTTTGACACGGCCTCGCCGTCAAACATATTCACGCGCAGCGCCTTGCCGCCGTTAATTACGCGTAAAACGCTGGCGTTCTCATTGGTGCGGACCATTCCCGCCGCGGTAATATAGACGTCTATTTTGCTCAAGCCCATCCATATGCCCGCCGCCGCCAACAACAGGGCAATAATGCAGGTAAACGCGGCGAGCAGGCGGTTTGGCCCCATTAACAGCATCTCTTTCGAATCCGAGAGATCCTCAATGCTGATTAGCGTATCCTTCATTTGCCGAATAACCCCCAAACGGAATCTGATCTTTCCAAAGGTCATAGTAATAGCCGCGTTTGGCCATTAAATAATTGTGGGAACCCGACTCCACAATGGTCCCCTTGTCCATAACATATATATAATCGCAGCCCATAATAGTGGATAGGCGATGCGCAATCATCAATACGGAGGTGCTGCCCGTGTTTTCGTATATAATGCGCTCTATTGCCTTCTCTGTAATGGAATCCAGATTGCTGGTGGCTTCGTCCATAATTATTATATCGGGGGATTTAAGAAGCGCCTGCGCGATGGACAGCCTCTGCCTCTGGCCCCCGGAGAGGTTGCCGCCGTTTTCCTCCAATTTGGTCTCATACCTAAGCGGCAGTTCATTTATAAACTCATGGGCCTGCGCCATCTGACAAACTTCGATAATGCGCTCCATACTGGCGCCCGCGGAAACATAGCGCATATTCTCTATTATCGAGCCGCTGAATATAAAGACGTTCTGCGATATATAAGCTACTTTTTGCCTGAGATAGTTGATGTCTATATCGTTTATGTTGCAGCCGTTTATGATAATCTCGCCCTTTTCCGCGCTGTAAAACCTCATCAGCAGCTTCGCGAGCGTGGTCTTCCCCGAACCGCTTTCGCCTACCAGCGCTACCCTGTACGACCTCGGTATGGCCAGCGTTATGTCATTCAGTACAGGCGCCCGGCCGCCGTAGCGGAAGCTGATATTCTTGAATAAAATATCGCCGTTAAGGCTGGGCTTAAGTTTATTAGCGTCACTGTGTTTGTCTTCAACGGGCAAGTCCAATATCTCGCCTAAACGGTTAGCGGCGACAATGGCTGTTTGCATCAGCGGCTGAAGGTTTATCAGGTTTTGTATGGGGGATACAAAATATGTCAGGAGCGCGTTGAATGTCAGCATCTGCCCGATTGTCATGCGGCCGTTCAATACGCTTGCCGCCCCGGCCCACAGTATTACAATCCCTCCGACGCTGCTTATAAGCGACGCCAGGCTAGTCTGCGAATTATTAATAAACCTGTTCTTAAATACGCTCTTCATCAGTTTAATAAACAAGCTCTCGCCTTTATAAGCGGCCTTGTCCTCCGCGTTATAGGATTTTACCAATTCTATGCCGTTTAATGATTCAATCATATATGAGGAGAGCTGGGCGTTGTCTTCCATGGTTATCTCGTTTATCCGCCTGAGCGGTTTGTTGAACAGAAAAATAATGAACGCGTCCAAAGCGGTAATTATCAGCGTTATCCCGAACAAAGAATGGCTTTGATTGAATAAAATAACGCCGCCGCCTATTACCATCAGCGTGTCTATCATGATTGTCAGCACCGCGGACGAAATGGCCTCGCGCACCTTGCCGGCGTCCGTGAAGCGCGAAACGATTTCGCCGATCCGCCTGGAGCCGTAAAATGACATGGGCAGGTTTATGACGTGCTGGTAATACGCGAATATAAGGTTAATGTCCAATCTCTGCCCCAGGTATATCAACAGGTGCGAACGGAAGAAAGACAGCGTTTCCCTGAACACATGCAGCGCGACGACGCCTATCGAAATGTACATGAGGGTTGTTTCCAGCTGGTTGGGCAGAATATCATCCATCATCAGCTGAAAATAAAACGACGCCAGAATACCCAGGACAGTCAGCATGACGGATACAAAAAAAACGCCCGAAAGCAGCCTCCACTGCGGGATTAGCAATGAGAAGAATTTAGCGATGGTTGTTTGCCTGATTGTGCCCGTCTGGAACGATTGATTGGGTATAACTACGATTAATACCCCGGTCCACGTTTTAAAGAACCTGCCGGGCGTATATGTGACCAAGCCCTTTGCGGGATCGGCGACAATGACTTTGCGCCGCGTGATTTTATATATAACTACAAAATGCGTATATCCGTTCGCGATGACATGCGCGATGCAAGGCAGGGGAAATTTTGAGAAAAAGGCTTTGCGATCCCCTTTAACGCCCTTTGCCGTGAACCCCAGCTCCGTAAGGGCTTTCATAGCGCCGAACACAGTCGTGCCTTCTTTGTCTGTGCCGGCTTTTTCGCGAATTTGCGACAATGGTATGCTCAGTTTGTAATATTTGGATATAGATGCGATACAGGCTGCGGCGCAGTCTGAAATATCATGCTGCCGGATGCAAATATACGGGTTTAGCATGGCATACCTCGACAATAGTTTTAGATTAATCTTATCACATTGATGACGAATTTTCAAACTAATTGTTTATTCATGCATTATAAGGATGATTTTGCCGATAATAATCATAATGATTTGTAAGGGGCAATGTTATGAAAATAAAGCGGCTGATCGTTTGGGCATTAATTCTAACGCTGATCCCGGTATCTGCCTCGGCGGGCACGGACGATTTCATATTCGCCGATCCCGTGGCGAACACATATATCGGGCGGGCGGAAGCGTCTGATTTAATCGCGAACCTGGATTTTGCCGACCTGCCGCCGTCATTTTGGGCAAAGGACGCGGTCGCGCGAAACGGCGCGCTGAATCTGATTAAAGGGTACAGCGGGACATTCGGCCCAAACGCGCCTGTCAGCAATGAGGAGGCAATCGGATATATCCTGCGCGCAATCAATATGGAGAGCCTTGCGTACGATGCCGCCTTACGGCTTCAGAATGCGGTTCCCGCGAATACGCCGGTTTCGGATTTATGGCATCTGGGTTATCTGAGCCAGGCTTTGTCGATTGGCCTGATAACGCAAAATCAGTTTAACGACGCTATGGCGCCGAATCAGGCGGCGCTGAACCCGGCGGCGCATTTCGTGCGTGGCGCGCCGGTGACGCGCGAACAGGCCGCCGATTGGATTCAGCGCGCGATGCAGGGCGTCAACCCCGCGATATTTCAATTCGGCCGGACCGAACAGAGCATATACCGTTTCGCTGATTGGCGCGATATCAATCCGAACTTCGTCAACGCAGTTGAGGCGATGGCCGAGGCCGGGATTATGAACGGGGAGAACGGCAATTTCCGCCCCAAATCGTCTTTGACGCGCGCCGAAATGGCCCAAGTGCTTAAAAACATGGACAATCTGTATTACACGCTGATCGGCGTGATGAAAAAGACAGGGACCGTGGGCGGCATCAGAGACGCGCAGCACGTATCGACCGCTGTCGCGGGCCTTAACCGTGACATATATGTGCGGGCGGCGGACGGAACCATCGATGTCCTGCGGTTTAGCCTGTCACAGTCGTCTTCCCCCATGCCGGGAACCGCCGACGCTGTTGTGCTGCGCGACGGCATTATAGGCGGGCTGGCCCTATTGCTCGAGGGGGATGAAATTGAGTATTTGGTGCGAACCGCCGGCTCCAGCCTGTTGTATGTTCAGGTCACTAACCCCCATTATGTGAATATGAAAACAGTGCGGGGCGTTTTACGATCCGTAAATTTAATTAATGGAACAATAACCATACGCGACGTTCAAAACAAAGACTTTGAATACACAATGGCCAAAAATCTGTACGGTACGGATAACAATGCGCCCTATATACGGTTCGCCAAACAGAAAAGGGATCCGGGGCATCTGCCTGTGGGCAGCCGCGTGGTGTTATCGCTTAAAAATAATATTGTGGACAGCATAGAGTACCTGGGCGAACCCGTCGCAATCAATGAAACGTACGGCGTTGTGCTGGAGAACAATCCGCCCCTTGGGTATATCAGCATATTGACAAAGGAACAGGAGATCATTGACAGGCAATATTATTCGGGCAATGTGCGCGTCGAGCGGAAAGCCTGTTACGATTGGCAGGACGAAACCGGTTATATAGATTCCGTATTTCACCGCGCAAAGCATGATCCGGCGGACGCGGGCGCCCGCTTTGTATTACCGGGGGATATCGTGTCGTTTCGAACGGATCCGGCTGATGAAAACCTTATTACGGAAATCTACGCTTACGAAGATTATCGCGTGGCATACGGCAGGATTAAGGAATTTCACCGGCGCGGCAAACTGTCCGATATGCTGCTGGAGTATGAAGACGCCGAAACCGCGTGGTATGTTGTGCCCGACAATATATATATGTCCAAATTGGGCAGCCCCATAAGCGCCGTTGATATAAAGCCCGGCGACTGGGTTAAACTGCTGGCCAGTTTTGTCACCCCCGAACCGGGGCGGATCATCGAATCGGTAAAAGAGATAAGCGTGGAGGGCGGGGCGCGGTATATCAGCCGCATTGTCATGGGCAGGCTGGGCGGGATAGACGCCGCGCAGGATAAACTGATACTTCAGAATACCCGTACGCTTTCGGCGGCCGGGTGGGTAAACACAAGGCAGGTTGAACAATTAAGCCTTGCGGGAAACGATACGGAGTATTATTATGGTAACAGACGCGTTTCGGCCGATTACGCGCAAAACCGCCTAAAACGGGCAGAAGGGCAGGTTTACGCGGCACTGGAGGATAATTACGCCGGTGAGCGCGTTAAAAAGGTCACCTTCAGGGACGGGCGCGACGAATTGCTGGATCCGGACGTGGTGTTGGGCGCGGACGGCAGCGGGAGTTTTTTTATTTCCGGGAACCGGAACTATATTCACGCGGATTCGGGGGCGATTGTGCGCAGGTATGGGCGCCTTACGGACGCGCGGAATATTATGCCCGCGGATTATGCCGTTGTGAATCTGAACGGCGCGGATACGGCCGCGGTGGTGGACGTTATACCGAGGCCCGACACATCCGGCGTGCTGATAGCCCGCGGCCGCGTGTCGTCGGTTAATGAAGGGCGCGGCTTCAGGGTTGAGTCTATGTCGCTGCTAAACGGCGTACAATGGAGTTTTACGCCTGTGCGGCGGCTGTACGCCATTGACGGCGAGACGCTGTTTGTTACCGCAAACGGAATTCAGCCGGATTATCCGTTTTTGGGGTATACCGAAAATACCGCTGTGGGCAGGGTGTTCAATATTGTGCTGGACGGCTCGCGCGCCGCGCGCGTTGTGGACGCGCCTTACTGTACTAGGGCCTTGCGCGGGATTATATATCAGGCCGGGTCGGGCGCGGTTCGCCTGCGCGACGCGGCTTATTTGGAAAATGACACGGGCAGGTGGAAACCCGTCAGTAACAGCAATGCCGCGGTTGTTGTCAATATACCGCCCAATGCTATTATTGTCAGGAATAATGGCTTGATTGAAGCGCAGTCCCTGCGGTTGGGGGATTATGTCCGCGTTCTGACAGACAGCCTGCCGCAGCTTATTGTACCGGGCCTGGAGGCCGCGGGCTATATTATATCGGTGGAACGTTAGAATTTCAGGTGATCAGTGTATGAAAAAGCCGCCGCTGTTTGTTTTAATATGTTTGGCCTGCGTTATTTCCGCGTCTTACAAGGTGTTTGCCCTGCCCGGCGATATGGGCTTTTTCGGGGGCATATCCGAAGGCCGCCGGCTGCCGAAAACAATGGAGTCGTTATTATCCGGCGACGCCCGCATTGGCGGCAACCCGAATCAAACCCGATCGTTTCTTTATAAGGAAATCGTATTTTTATCGGGCCGGCCCGTGGAATTTACGGGTATGCTGGATGTGACGGGCGCGAATGGCGTCGTGCCGAACGCGAAAACCGGAAAATACGCGCAGACGCTGCATGTTTACCCCTCGGCGGCTTCAGGGAGCGACGCCGGCGTTAACAGGAATATTACGTTTGACGTGAATTACCGCAGGGAAGGCGCACAGCTGATCAAAGACTATACGGTGCGCGACTGGGCCGAGACAGTAACCGTTAACGGCGTAAACTATACGTTGGACAGGGCCCAGTCCGGATTCGATATCAGCATTATTGAGCATGAAACGCCCGGGGTAGGGTACTACAGAGGGGATATTTCTTCGCGCAGCGTCTATATGTCAGGGGGCGGCGCAGCCGGGGATCGCCTGATACTGGATGTTTCAGATTCTTTTCACGGTTATTCCTGCGCCTGGTCGGGCGCTGAGGCCCACCGCGCGGAGGCTTCGCTGACAGGCGGCGCCTGGCAGATGATGTATCAAATCCGCCCCGGCGTTTCGGTGAACAAGACGCTCTGGTATACGGAAAATGAACCGGAGGCAATCAGTTTCGAGGGCAATTATAAAGAGGTTTTAAAAAATCAAAGCGGCTTGAAATACACGATCCTGCAACCCCCCCTCATTTATCCCGATCAGCCGCCGGAAGGCGGCGCCAGCATCCCGACGCGCAATACGTTTGAACAGCTCATAGCTCCGGACGTCGGGTTTTTAAAAGGCAGCCCCGCTATGGAAGACATCCGCAAACTGTTCAGCATGCAGATATTGGACGGGGATCCCGCGTTCTACCTGCCGGAGCAGTTCATTACGCGCGCGCAGTTCGTCACCGCGCTGGTGAAGGCTGTAAAGCTGCCCGTACAATTGGTGACAGCCGCCCCCCGGGGCAGGAGGGTACAGCCGCCGCCTATAGTGTTTCCGGATGTGCAGCCCGCGAGGCCGGATTATCCGTATCTGATGTCGGCTTACCGCAACGGGGTGGCGGTCGGCCGCGACGACGGGACGTTCTATTCGGATTCATTGCTGGAACGCCAGGAAGCTTTTGTTATGCTGACGCGCGCCTTGGGGTTTGAAAAAATAGGGCAGGGCGCCGAACAGGACACAATCTTTACAGACGACAGCCAAATTGCCGCCTGGTCCAGGCTTGGCACGGCGGCGGCTTACCGCATGGGGTTGATAAAGCCGGACAGCGGGGGAGGGATCCGGCCCGCGGATTATGTCTCAAAGGCCGAAGCCGCTGCGCTTCTGACGGCGTTGATCGACTATATGAGGGTCGGAATTATGGCGGATTACGCGGAGCATATTGTAAATTATACCGGATGATTGTTGGAGGGATATTATGAAGTTTTGGAGCAGGTTCCTATGGGTTGCGGTAATTGTATGCTTACTCGCGCCGATAAGCGTTAACGCTGAAGACGCCGCTCTTACCGACTCGGAAAAGACTCAAACGGCCGGGGAATTATTAGCCGGCGTGATGGATTTACTGATTGAACGCTTTGTCGGGGAGGACATATCCCCGGAATACCTGTATGAATCTGCGCTGCGCGGCATGATGGATTCTTTGGATCCGTACAGCCAGTATCTCAGCAAGGACGAGTTGGACGAACTGCAAAAGGGTTTTTCGGGCAAAATGTACGGCATAGGCATAACGCTGGATGTTTCCGGCGAGAAAACCCCCTACGTCAAAAGCGTGCTGGCGGGCAGCCCCGCGGATAAATCCGGCCTGATGAAAGGCGATATCCTCCTCGAGGTCAATAAACAGGCGGCGGAGGGGCTGTCTTTGCACGATATATTGTCAATCATAGACAAAACGGATATTGTGAGTTTCAAGATACAGCGCGGCGCGGAAACATTTGAAAAATCCGTTGAAAAACAAACGATAGAAGTGCCCACGGTGACGTCGGAACCCTTTGAGGGCATGATTGATCCGGCAAAAAAACATGATAACAGCGCGCTGCGGTATGTGGCAATCAGCGAGTTCGGCGACGAAACGGCGCGTGAGTTCGGGGATATGATTAACAAGCTGCGGGAAGAGGGCGTGAAGCGCATTGCCATAGATTTACGGGGCAATCCCGGCGGGTACGCCGATTCCGTTATAAAGATCTGCAACCTGATCGTGCCGAAAGGCCCGATTATGTTTACCATAAATAAAAAAGGCGTTGAAACGCAGATATATTCCGTTCTTGAGGAAGAACCCTTTGAGAAAATAGCCGTATTGACAGATCGCGGCACAGCCTCGGCCGCGGAGGTTCTGGCTTCCGCGCTGCAGGATTCCAAAGCCGCGGTTATAATAGGCGAAACGACATACGGGAAGGGCGTAATACAGTCATTATACCCGCTGCCTGCCGGAGGCGCCGTGAAGTTTACAACCGAGGAATATCTGCGCAGAAACGGTGAAAAAATAAACAATATAGGCGTAATTCCGGATATTCGGGTAGAAGTGCCCGGCTTCATAATGGATCCGGTGGAATTGGACGACAATAACGCCAGCGATACGCTGCCCGCAATCAGAAACGCCCTGTCTTATTTGGGCTACAGTTTTGATCCCGTTGAGAATGAAAATATTTATGATAACAGCCTGAAAAGCGCGGTCAGGCAATTTCAATCGGACGCGGATATTAAAGTAAACGGCGATTTGGACACAGATACCCTGACTCAATTAAACTCGGCCGTATATAAGTCATACAGTAAGGAAGACAGGGTTTTGGAACAGGCATATGACACGCTAAGGGAAGGTTTATAAAATATGCGATATATGGGCCTTAATGAAATACGCGAAAAATTTTTGGAATTCTTTGAGGGAAAAGATCATCTGCGCATGAAGAGTTTTTCCCTTGTCCCACAAAACGATAAGAGTTTGCTTCTGATTAACTCGGGCATGGCGCCGTTTAAAACGTACTTTACCGGTCAGGAAACGCCGCCTTCCAGGCGGGTGGCCACCTGCCAGAAATGCTTCAGGACGAGCGACATTGAGAATGTCGGAAAGACCGCCAGGCACGGCACATTCTTTGAAATGCTGGGCAATTTTTCCTTCGGCGATTATTTTAAAAAAGAAGCGATTGCCTGGGGTTGGGAGTTTGTTACCCGGGTTATGGGCATACCCGCGGACAGGCTGTATGTTACCATTTATCTGGACGACGACGAAGCGCACGATATCTGGGTTAACGATATAGGTATTCCTCCGGGGCGGATTATCCGCATGGGGAAAGAGGATAACTTCTGGGAACACGGCGCAGGCCCGTGCGGGCCCTGCTCCGAGATTCATTACGACAGGGGCGAGGCGTACGGGTGCGGCAAAAGCACCTGCGGCGTCGGGTGCGATTGCGATCGGTACATGGAAGTATGGAATCTGGTCTTTACACAGTTTAATAAAGAAAATGACGGCAGCTATTCGCCGCTTGCTTTCCCGAACATAGACACCGGCATGGGCCTGGAGCGTATTGCCGGCGTTATGCAGAACGCGGATTCCATATTTGATATAGATACCATACGCTCTATACGCGATCACGTTTGCCGGATTACTGATAAAACATATAATGGGAACCCGAAGGACGACGTATCGATCCGCATTATAACCGACCATATCCGTTCCGTGGTATTTATGACGTCCGACGGCATAACGCCTTCCAACGAGGGGCGCGGCTACCTGCTGCGCCGCCTGCTGCGCCGCGCCGCGCGCCACGGCAAGCTGCTCGGCGTGGAGGGGTCCTTTTTAACCGGGCTTATAGACACGGTAATAGAGGCGTCGCAGGACGCGTATCCGGAACTGGCGGAAAAGAGGGATTTTATCAAATCCACGGTATCCGTGGAAGAAAACCGTTTCCGCGAAACCATAGACCAGGGGCTTGAAATACTTCAGGAACATATAGAACGGATAAAGAATCAGGAGGCCGCGCGCATTTTGCCCGGGGCGCTGGCGTTTCAGCTATATGACACATACGGCTTTCCGCTGGAATTGATGAAAGAAATTCTGGAAGAGGAAGGCATTGGGACAGTCGAAGAGGAATTTGAGCAGGAAATGCAAAAG
>JGI20166J26741_11645697_pt1 | contig 11285 bp, 16 predicted proteins | sample TergutCu122P5_FD_26741 | JGI IMG/M metagenome (IMG submission 26741) | reverse complement strand
CATCATTGAAGGGGTTCAAATCTTGGACAGAAAGGACGAATGAAACCTCGTGTTAAATATCAACAATCTTATTAAAAGTAATGAGATCCAAGTATTTAATGACAACGGGTGTAATTATGTCTGCGTCAACGGCCACGCGCTTTATCGTCAAAATTTATGGCCGAATACGGCGTGCGTGACGGTGCCGCCCGATGCCATAAAGGGGCTGCTTAGCGAACGGGATTTTATGGAAGCGATTCTTTTTCCTTACAAGCTTAGTATAAACGCACAGTCAATAACTATTTACGTCGGTGAATCAGAAAATGGCGTTGTGTTTGTAAAAGTATTTGACGGCAGATATACAAAACCATTTCTTAAGCATAAAAATATTTATTTTGGGCTTTCCAAGCATAATCCGGTGTATGCGTTGGATGGTACTTTGAAATATTCAGAAACCATGCCAGGTATTGATGCCATTGTCATGCCCTGGAATACAAACTGGAATAATCCGCTTTATGGATTCTTAAGAAGATCGGCGGAATCCTGGTATAAAGATGGCGAAAACGGCCTTGAAGGTGTATTTACGACGCTGCCGGAAGGCATTGAATTAGGCAAAATGTCATAATGGATTATCGTGTCGTTACGGATGTATTCGACGTACAGGCTTACCTGGATGGCGCGAAGGTGGTCGGCTTCGACTTCGAGACCGCGCCGGAGGAATTATACCGTACAGACGGAAAGGCCGCACTGGACGCGCATAAATCGCATATCGCGGGCATGTCATTTTCCACAAGCGAAGGCAGCGGAATCTATGTGCCGCTTACCCACCGCAAGGGAAAAAATATCGAAGGCGGATCGATGTCTTTTTGGGCTTTGATGTTAAACGCGTTTTTCATGAACCCGAATATCGTCAAGGTGGCGCACAACCTGGCGTTTGAATCTGCCTTCGCATATTCGCTCGGCGTCGTTATCCAGCCGCCCGTATACGACACCATCGCGGCGGCGCAGCTTACATTCAAATCGAAGGGTGTATTCCGCCAGCTTCGTGATTGCGGCCTTAAGACGTTGGTGCCGCATCTTTTCGGCGTCGATCTGCCGTCATACAGCGACGTTACCGATGGCCGCCACTTTGACGAACTAGATCCTGCCAATCCAGAGACTATTCGCTATACATGTGCGGATTCCGACTTTACCCTGCGGATTTACCATAAGTGCAATGAATGGTTTGACTGCTACCTTCCAAAGTTTCGGTATATCGTCGAAAGCATAGAATCGCCCACGGCGGTATACTGCGGCCTGATGAAATATAACGGGCTGCTTGTGGACACGGAATTGATGGCGGAGACCAAAGTCAAAACGGAAGAACGCCGCGCCGAATTGTTAAATCTGATCAAAGGATATACAGGAGACATCAAAATCGGCGCGAACGCCAGCACTTCCGCGTTTAAAAAATTTTTGTACAAAGATAAGAAACTACCCGTGTTCAAAACGACTGAAAAATTGCAGGAAGCCGCCGACGATGAAGCCATGATCCGGCTGGCCGAATATTGCGAAAAGAAAGAGCCTGAACTCGCGCCGCTTTTCGCCCTTGTGCAGGAATATCGGAAGCTGGGCAAAATCGAATCCACGTATATCGATGGGTATATGAAATATGTCCACCCCGAAACCGGGCGGATACACCCCGATATGTTCCCGTTGGGCACAGAGACAGGCCGCTTCGCTTGCCGGAACCCAAACGGACAAAATATGCCCAGGGCGGGCAACGACCCGGCTGGCGTCCGTAATTTCTTTATTGCGCCGGAGGGCAAGATTTTACTTTCGCTTGATTTCAGTCAGATCGAACTCCGTGTCGGCGCCTTCTATTGCCGTGATGATACTATGCTGAATGTTTACCGAAACGGCGGCGATATTCACGCGCAAACAACCAGCGTCATATATCGGATACCAACAGACCAGGCAGCGGACAAGAACGCGGAAAACTATAAAGAACGCCGCGTCATCGCCAAGAACACGAACTTCGGCATATTTTTCGGTCTGTTCCCTAAAGGGCTTCAAAAGAACCTGCATTTCAAGGGCGGAATCAAAATATCACTTGACGAATGTATACAAATCATAGACAACCTGAAACGCGGTTATCCGCGCCTGTCAGAGTGGCAGGAAGAAATGAAGGCCGATGCCGCCCAAAAGGGTTATGTCGAAACCTGGGCTGGGCGGCGGCGTTACCTAGCCGGTATCAATTCGCCTGACTGGGGAAAGAAGTCGTTCGCCGAACGATGCGCGTTGAACACGCCGATCCAGGGCACCGCCGCCGATATTTTGAAGCTGGCGATGGGGCGGATAGTCACGGGATTATATGATCGTCCATGGCTCCGGCCATTGTTACAAATCCACGACGAGATAATATTCGAGTTGCCGGAGAGCCGCGTCCAGGAAGCAGCCGCGTTTATAAAGGGTTGCATGGAAGCCTCGCCGTTTCCTGAAATGGATATTCCGATTGTCGCGGAGGCCGCTGTCGGGCGGCGCTATGGCGAACTTAAAGAGTTAGAATGACAATACATCATTGGTCAGCCGATGAAGATGATTATATCAGGAATAACTATCCTAAAATCGGTGCAAAAAAGTGTGCTTTTGATATAGGACGGGATGTTAGGCATGTCGAATTTAGAGCAAGACAATTAAACGTTAAGAGCCGTGTTAGATTAGTTTGGACGCCAGAAATGGTTGCATATGTAAAAGATCACTATAAGACTGAAACAGCAAACAAGATCGCAAAAGACCTCGGCATATCGAAGATGGCGTTGCAAAAAATGACGCAAAAAATAGGTGCAACAAAAGAGAATCCGCCGATTTATCTTGATGTTTCAGTCAATGATCGCTTTGGAAGCGTAACTGTGAAATCTGTTAATGGTTCTTTTTGTCATTGTATATGCGATTGTGGAAAAGTAATTAATACAACTATTTTTAAACTACGGACAAGGTATGCAAAAAACAATTGTTGCAAATCATGTCCAACAAACAAATTTTATAAAATACGTGATTTAGGTGTCATTATTTTACACAATGGCAAAAATGTTTTATTGACGCGGATGATTTAGAAAGGGTTAAAAGCCACAAGTGGCATATGCGTAATAAGGGTTATGTTGGATGTCAAATCGGGGATAGCTTTGTAATGTTGCACAACTTTATATTTGGCGAAACTGATAAGCATGTTGTTGACCATAAAAACCGTGATAGATTTGATAATCGGAAAAGCAATTTACGCTCCGCAACATTTTCTGAAAATGCAATAAACGCAACTGTAAGAAGAGACAGCAGTACAGGTCATAAAAATGTGTATATGGATCATGGCAGGTTTCGAGTTTCAATTATGAAGGACGGTGTAAGTTATCCGGGGGGCGTTTATACAGATAAACGTGCCGCCGTCCGTGCGGCAAATGCATTAAGGCAAAAGTACCATGGCGAATTTTCACAATATGATCCTTATGGGGATGAACCGGAGGTGTAACATCGAACTTCTAACGCACGATTTCATTGATAAGACGATTAAAGACAATCCACGCCCGCTTACGGAACTTGGGGAGTTTGTATACTGCCGAACCTACAGCCGGTGGCTGCCCGGAAAAGGACGCCGCGAAACCTGGCCGGAGACTGTCAGACGTGTCTGTGAATACAGCGTTGGCCTGGATATTGCCCACAGGCTGAAAATCGGCATCCCCGTGAATATGGACAAGGCCATGTATGAAGCCCAGGAAATGTTCAACTATATCTATTCCACAAGGGTATTTTGCAGCGGTAGGACGCTTTGGATCGGCGGCGCAAGCCCGGAACTAAACGCGCGGTATGCCATGGCTAATTTCAACTGTGCCTTTACGAATATCGAATGCTGGGAAGATTTATGTGATGTTTTCTATCTTTTGATGGTTGGCGCGGGGGTGGGCTTTAAATGTACACCGGATATGGCCGCGAAGATTGCGCCGATCCGAACCGGAACCACCCTGCTTCATAGCGAATACCGCCCGCTTCCGCCGCAGGAGCGCATAGAAAGCACGTCGGTTAATATCATGGACAACGGATATGCAAAGATATTCATAGGTGACAGCAAGGAAGGTTGGGTTGACGCGCTTCGCCAGTATTTGAAGCTGCTTACTGAACCGGCATACGCATATATCCACACAATCAAAATCTCATACAACAGCTTGCGCCCGAAGGGTGAACGTCTTAAAACTTTCGGCGGCACGGCGTCAGGCCATGAACAAATCCAGGAAATGTTCACAGGCATAGACAAGGTGCTTAAAAATCAAATAGATCCCTGGCTTGCGCCGTTGAAACCTGTACAAACCGGGCTGTATCAGACGCCAGAACCGCGCGAACCAAACGGGTTTTATCACGTCCGCCCGATTCATATTTTGGACATCGGGAATTTGATTGGTCAAAACGTTGTGGCGGGCGGCGTCCGCCGCACGGCTGAAATGTTCATATTTGATCCTGACGATATGGAATGTTTGCTTGCCAAATACGGTAAAAACGGGTTCTGGACAGATGAACACCTTGTTCTGCATGAAAATATTAAAAGTATCCTCGGTGATGACGCGCCGAAATGGATGGACAAGTTACAAAAATACCACAATAAATCGGATTACCGGCATGGCGGTTACTTCTTTCCACGCGACATCAGGCATCGCAGCCTAAGCAATAACAGCGCCGCGTTTACGGAAAAACCCAGCCGCGAGCGCCTTTATCTGATGTTTTTACTTCAACAATTAGAGGGCGATCCGAATTTTATCAACCTGGAAGCGGCAGGGAAGCGCCGGTATAATGCCCAAGGCTGTAATCCTTGTGGGGAAATAATTTTAGACAATAAGGGTGTTTGTAACCTAGTTACGCAGAATATGGTCAAAATCGCCGAACAAGCTCTATATTATGCCCGCCAAGACATCAGTCGCGCCAAGTCGATATTTAAGGCGTGCGCGGCAGCCTCGGCGCGTGTGGCGGCGCGTATGGCCGTCAGGATGACGCTGATCGACCTGGAACTTCCACAATGGAATAATATCCACCACCGCGATACCCTGATCGGCGTGTCTATGACGGGGATTAAGGATGCCGTTGGCATGTTTGATCTGTCGGAATCGGAGGAGATGGAACTGGCGGACGGCGTGCGCACGGCTGTACATGACGCGGCGGACGCGTACGCGAAGGAACTGCGCATCCCAGCTCCGCTCCTGTGTACAACACTGAAACCCGAGGGCACATTGTCACAGGTGGCGGGCTGCGTGTCCAGCGGAAACGGTTATCAGAAATATCCTTACTTTATCCGCCGCATACGGATAAGCGCGGACGATCCGCTGGCGAAGGTGGCGCTGGATCTGGGCTGGCGCGTCAACCCCGAAGTAGGAACCGAAGGCTTTGGCTATGATGAAAAAATGAAAAACGCGTCCGTTTGGGTGATTGATTTTCCCGTTCATAGCACATCAAAGGTATTTGAGGCTGACGTTTCCGCCGAAAACCAGTTATATAATTACTTCAAATATTTGAACGTCTATACCGATCACAACCCGTCAAATACAATAACTGTGGAACCTGACGAATGGAAACAGGTTGAGGAAACGATATGGGAAAAGTGGGATCAATTTATCGGGCTGACGTTCTTGCCGAAGGACGGCGGAACTTATCAGCTTATGCCTTATGAAAAGATCACAAGAGAAGAATATCTAAAAATGCGATCCCAAATGGAAGGTTTCAAGCCGGAACTGGTCACTTTTCACGAGCATGAAATGTTTGATTCTACACCAGACGCGTCCGAATGCGCCAGCGGCGCGTGCCCTGTACGATGAGATCGATAATTTATCAAATACTGGCGTTTTTGATTGGTATGTATGCGCAGAAAATAATAGCCAGAACCCGCCTTCGGCGTGAATTGAGGATGTTATTCAATGACAAGAAGGAAAGCGATTAGTCACCTTCATAATTTATCGACAGTGAAAAGTGAAGAAATTGAAGCCATCGAGATGGCGGTGGCCGCGCTGAAAATAGATTTACAGCCTTGTCCGTTTTGCGATAATAAGGTTGAATTTGTGGAATCAGAGGACAGCGAGGACGGACACGGGCATTTTGTATGCGGCCATTGTATAGCAACTTTTACTTTTCTTGTTACTGATGAAACCGCGATAAATATGTGGAATATGCGATCTCCGATTTTTTGATAGGTGGATAAGATGAAATATATAACTTTCGCCGCCACAAGCCCATTTGAGATCGGCGATAAGGTAAGGCAGGATGGGCATGTATTCACAATTACGGATATCTGCCTGATTAATTACTGTAAGAGCGGACAGACCGAGTTTGCGTATGAGTTGGACAATCGGCGGATATATTCACGCATTGAGATCAGAGGTGAGTAACATTTTATTGATCATAATTATCGTTATTGCGGTTGTTGTCGTAATCGGCTTTCTTATATGGGCGGCGGTTGCGCTGAAAGCCATAGAAACACAGCAAAAAATCTTAAAAAACTTCGACATGAAAGAGTTCGATAAGCACTTTAAGCCGAGAGACAATGAATAAAGAAGATTTTCTTGCAATCCAAAAATGTAAGTATTGCGGCGGATATGATTACTTCGGCGAATTTAGGTGGAAGAACGGGCGATGCCTTTGCCGCCGGTGTTACCGGGCAGACTGGGAAGATCGAAACGGCAAGGTATACCCATGGGATGATCTTGACGCATCTCCATTTCCAACCGCCGAAGAGATAGCAAAAATAAGCAAATAAGAATCTATGCCGTGGTGGAATATGTAGACACAAATGGGCAGATCAATTTTGACGGCGGACGCGCCGATCAATTCCTAAATCCGGTAAGCGGTGAAGCGATCATGTGGGGTGAGAATCCCCATCGGCATAACATAAATAATGACTAAGGACAAGGATGGATCGAAAATGAAGTCTGGCCGTACAATTCAAGAACTGGCCGCCGAATTACAGCGCCAGAATATCGCCAAAAAAGACTATATAGTAAACGCGCAGTCAATGTTTATGGAAGACAGCGCCGAACTATTTAGCATAAGTAAGGGACTTGACAGCGGTATGCGGGAATATAATCCATTTGGCATGACTGACTTATTCCACAGGCAAATCGGAACCGCCCTGGACATCCCATCGAAATATTACGATAAAATGCGGCTGGAAAGCCCCTCGCTTCTGGCCTGGAACGTTGACTGGTGGTTAGGCAAAAGTGACAACTCCCATATGATCCGCACAATGGACAACACAGCGCGGGCGTTTTTGTCAAACCGTTATCGGCGCCTTGACAATTACGAAATCGCCGAGGCTGTCCTGCCCGTGTTCGCGCAAATGCAGGATGCGAATGTGGAATCCTGCGAAGTCACAGACACCCATATGTATATAAAAATCGTCAACCGCCGCCTTCAATATGAGGCGGTGCCCGGTGACATCGTTCAGGCCGGGGTTGTTGTGACAAATTCCGAAGTTGGGCTTGGAAGCGTCTCCGTCATGCCGCTGGTTTACCGGCTGGTGTGTTCCAATGGGATGATTGTAAATGATATGGGACAGCGTAAAATGCACGTTGGCCGAACGCAGGAAGAATCATGGGAACTATTCCGAGATGAAACGATCCAAGCGGATGACAAGGCGTTTATGATGAAGCTGGCTGACACCTGCCGCACTGCGGTTGATGAAGCCCTGTTTGGCCGCGTTGTGGAAAAGTTACGGCAAGCGGCATTCGCTCCTATGACCGCGCCGGTTTCGCGGGTTATCGAACTCACGAGCAAACAATACGGGTTTAACCAGATCGAGCAGGATAACATTATGTACCATATTATTAACGGTGGCGATCTATCTTTATACGGGCTGGGTAACGCGGTGACGCGGGCATCGCAGGACGTTGAAAGTTACGACCGCGCCACGGCGCTCGAAACAACTGGCTGGCAGATCGCCACGACGCCGCGAAATGAGTGGGCGGAGTTGAATGGATAAAAGCGACATTAAACCGGACAAAACCGAAACTATAACCATTGGGGATACAACATTCACCGTGAACTCATTCTTTTGCGGCAAAGAACCATTGGAGGATGTCCTGAAAAGACTGATAATCCGAGATTTGGAACGGGAAGAAATTAGGTGAAACCCCTTGGGAAACGCTGGGATTCCTTGAAGCCACCCGGCTATTATGGTAAGCTTGAAGCAAGGCGGCATAGCCGTTTGCCGCCTTCAAGCTGCCGCTTGCCGCCATTTAGCGGGGGATATAATGGCTAAGAATAAAGGCACAATAACAGCGCTATATATGCGCCTTAGCGTTGAAGATGAGCATTTAGGCGAATCTTACAGCATAGAATCCCAGCGGATGATTCTACGAAAGGCCGCTAAGGATTATTGTTTTACAAACTTATCGGAATACATTGACGACGGCACATCCGGTACGACATTTGATCGCCGGGACAGCCTGCTCCGTATGTTACAAGATGTTGAAGATGGCAAAATCTCTGTGGTTATGGTCAAGGATACAAGCAGGTTCGGACGAAACGCTTCGATGGTTATGTACTATGTTAATGTGGTATTTCCTAAGATGGAAGTCCGTTTCATGTCCATAGACCGTAATTTCGATAGCTTCAATAAGTCGGATACCGATGACTTCATGTTCGGGATTTCCTCAATGTTTGACGAACACTATGCCGCCGACATCAGCCGGAAAGTAAAATCGGCTCAAAGGGTACGGGCACAGGCGGGGGAATTTCTAGCTGACACGCCATATGGCTATAGAAGGCGTGAAGACGCAAAAAACCGTCTGCGAATCGAACATGACGAGGCGGAGGTTATCCGCCAAATATTTAGCTGGACGCTTGAAGGGCATGGTACGCAACAGATCGCGAGTATGCTTCATGAACGCCGCGCAATTCGTCCTGGGGCAATAAAAAATATTCCACTTCGATCCACGTTAAGGAAGATGGACGATTATTCTTGGAATACAGGTACCTTAAACAAAATCCTGTCTAACCCTGTTTATGTCGGTGACACGGTGTATCGTAGAAGAATGAACCGTTCATTCAAGGATCATACCTCGATCACCGTGCCGGAGGAAGACTGGATTGTTGCGCGAGATACACATGATGCGATAGTAACACGCGAGGTATTTGAATCTATTCAAAAAATCGCTAAAGTAAAACGCCGCCCTGATAAAAGCGGCAATCGCCAAATATTTCAAGGTCTAATAAAGTGCGCGGATTGTGGGGCTTCATTGACACTATTCCGAAGCGATGGAAAAGCGCCTTCGTTTAGCTGCAACACTTACCGTGCCCGCGCATATAAGGGCGTGAAACCTTCTTGTACGGGGCACCAAATCAAATACGATGAGTTGTATGGTGTTGTGTTAAGAAAAATCAGCGGGTTAATTGCTGATGTTGCTAAAGACGGTGGGGAGGCCATACGGAAATCGATCCTTAAACAACATCAATCCGCAAGCAGCGATAGCATTGCTAATTCATTCAAGCGATTAAACACGCGGGATGCCGAAATCAAACGTACCATAAAAAAATTGCTTGAACAAAACGCTGCGGGGGTTATTTCGGATGAAATGTTTGCGGAGATGTACAGTACTTACGCCACAGAGCAAAAATCCGTCGCGGCCAGTATCCGGGAAGCAGAGGCCAAGCTCACGGGCAACGCGAATGTTGCTGACAATATCAAACGCTTCCTTGCGGTTATAAGCAAGTACACAGATTTGACAGAGTTGACGCGTGAGCTATTAATGGATTTAGTTGATAAAATTGTGGTTTATGAGGCGAATGTCCCTTATCGGAGCCGGTGCGAACGCCATCAGAAGGTCGATATTTATTATAGGTTTATAGGGTATTTTTAAAGATCGAATGATCGTTAAAAATACCCCGCGTTCCCAGACGCGCCGTATCCTTGCCTCAAAAAATCCACTTGCTGACCATTTTCATTGTTTCTCATGGGATTCCGGGCCAAACCCGCGATGGCGGAAGATGTCTCGCGGCAGCCCCATTGCGCGTCCGTTATTTATCTTCACTTTCACAGGGCGTTGGTAAAATAATCCTCAAGTTTTATTTGTTCATCCACCACCGCCTCTTTTTTCGGTTTGGGGGAAGGATTTTGCGTTCCCTTTAGTTTTAACTGGCCGTTTAACGCCCTTATTTTTTTTAGGCTGCGGATTGTATCTTGTGCCTTTTTTATCTTTCGGCCCTCGTTCGCGATTAAAAGGTTAATATCGAGTATGTTGGCGTAATTGGCCAGATCGACAAAAACACACTCGTCGCCCGACTTTACGCTGCGAATCACGCGCTCGCCGTCATAGGTGACACGGCTTAACAGGAGCCTTACCTGCTGCTTTCTGTCGCGCTCTAAAACAATATCCTGATTTTCACTCTCAAATAGCCCTATTTCCTCAGCGATCCGCACCGCTTCTTTTATGGAAACGCGTCCTTTGGCGCGGCATCTGATAATAAATTGCCTGCTAATCGCGCTTATACTATCGCCCCCGTCACGGATGAAATTACATGAATTTTACTCTATTATACCCGGTTTGGGGTGAAAGAACAAGACTTTTTCGGTTCTCCGGCGGCTTTTAGGCTCATTCCTTCACGCTGCCTTTCCCCGCCGGATCCTCGAATATAATCCCTGATCCGAACTGGGCCACAGAAACCACCACATAAGCGTTTACGCGCTTCCAAGCTTTCGTCATAACGGATCGGCATTATAAATAATCTGACCGGTTTTATAAATGTTCCGGACAAAGCCGCTTTTGTCATTGGCGCTGTCAAGTAAGACTGGCTCTATGTCAAGGCTGATTGTATGACGCATACGCCATAAGAGTGATGAGGTTTCAAGCCAGTCGCCAGTAAAGCCGTTAAAAATAACAGCCACATCTATATCGCTGTCTTCATGCGGGTTACCTTTGGCATAGGAACCATAAAGGACGATAGCGGCGGGCGAAAGCATCTGTGTTACAACAGTCGCGTAGCGTTTTACAGTACCGATAACTGTTTCCTTATCCAGCACAAGAGTTCCTCCGTTTCCACTATCAAATCTTCACATCTTTCTTTGGTCATTGTTGCCATGAGCTGCGTTTTATATTCTGGATACCTTGCTTCAATATTTAAAGGATTCAAATATTCAATAAAAGCTTGTTGACGTATAGACATTGCGGCAAGAAGGTTCGCTGTTTCAGCTAACTTATAACCTAAAAGTTGGATAACCTGTACTCAAAACGCCAAGTTTGCATGTAAAACACCAATATGAGTTTGACGAAAGCTTGAATTTAAGCGGTTTATGAAAGATA
>JGI20166J26741_11645586_pt1 | contig 11286 bp, 7 predicted proteins | sample TergutCu122P5_FD_26741 | JGI IMG/M metagenome (IMG submission 26741) | reverse complement strand
CTCCTGGCGGACGGATGACTGAAGCTGCGGAGTTGTTGGATGAAGCGAAGAGTTTTTTCCTGCCAAGCGCATATATTGCGGCGAGCGTTCCGCCGCCCCAGTATAAAAATTGTTTTCTTGTGATGCCTTTAGACGACAGAGTGGAGAGTGAAGAGTGAGGAGTGGAGATACGGCAACTGCTAACGGCAGAGCCGTTGGCTTTATCTTCACTCTTCACTCCACACTCTTCACTCTGCCTGCATTGCAGGCCGGCGCACTCCATGCACATAACGCACTCGCTTGAAATATATGTGCCGTCGCGCCTTATGGCGTTGGCGCGGCACATGTTTTGGCATCTTCCGCAGGCGGTTTTGCATTTTGTAAGTTTGAGCGGAAATGCAGGTTTAACGGAAAGCAGCCCGAGAGATGCGCCGAGCGGGCATATGTATCTGCACCAGAAACGCCTTTTGCATAACACCATTAACACAGGAATCAAAAAGAACAAAAAAAATGACAGCGAATAGCCGAAAGATATCCGGCGCGCGTCAAAGAGATTGTCGCGCAAGGCGTAGTACAGGCCTTCGCCGAGATTGTGGTTCATTATAAGGTATTGAAAAAATTTGTCGGTTGCGGAGTTTAGGAAAGGGAAAAATGAAAGATAAAAAAACCTTGAGAAAACCGTCACCGGCTCAAAGACCCACACAAACTGAAAACCCAAGACCGCCAAAATAAAAAATACGAGAAGCAGAACGTATTTGCTTAAAAGCCATTTTCCCGGCGGGGCTTCGCCCCATTTTCTAAACGGACCGGCTGCAAAGGCGAATAAGTCCATTACCGCGCCGAACGGGCACAGCCAACCGCAGAAAACTCTTCCGAAAAGTAAAGCAAGCGCGACAAAAACTAACGCTATTAAAAACGCCGCTATAATATGCTGCCCCGCGACCGCCGCCAAAGCGACAAGCGAAGGCGAAGAAAGAAAAAAGCTTTTAGCGTTTGCAAACTTAAACGGAAAACTGAGCAGAAAAAATGAAACCGCGATGAATGCGAATGCCGCGATTTGAACGGCAACTCTGGCTGCTCTGAGTTTATTCATCGAAAATCCTTTTTGCTGTTATTGCGAGGAAAAGGTTTATCCTTTGACAAAGCAATCCGGAAAGCCGAAGGATCTCAGAAACGGCAGCTTTATTGCCTAGATTGCCGCGACGCTTTCAGCGTCTCGCAATGACGTCAACGGCAACCACTTCGTCATGAAACTTCGTTCCTTCTTGTCCGTGACAATTCCGTTTCGCTGTTACACCGCATCTCCGCATCCCTGCATCGCCGTTATATTTTCACTTGCTTTATGTTCGCTTTCGCAATGTTAATATTGCCTAGTCCTCGATCGGCAGCTATTTTTATGTGCGGGATTGTCGCCGCGTCTATGTTAAACAGCGTTTTTGAGGCAAAGCTGTCGGCGAGCACCGGATCTGCGGAAGCGATGACGGTCCGTTTTTTAGCCACATCGGCAAGATCGCCGCCGCGCGGGCCGTGAGCCGTAAGTATGTTATAGGCGTCGATTATATTTAAATCCGGTTTTACAAAATCGTATATTTCGGCAAGCTTTTTATCCATGTCCCAGTGTATCTGGGATCTGTTTCCGCCCGTAACGCCCATCATGTTTTTGAGAGAAAGCGTCAGCGTGCCAAGCCCGTGCGTCTTTGCTATGGGCACGTTTATAAATACGTCGGCATCCACGGCGTCTTTAAAAAACAGCCACTCGTTCATAAGGGCTTTGGGATTTGAAAACCTCGCGGGAGCGTACTTCCAGTCGTCCATATAGAACACCGTTGCGCCGGCGTCTTTTGCGGCTTTCATTATGCCTGAATTTTGATAGCAGAGTTTTTGATCGTTGCAGGTATTGTCGAAAACTTTTACGGTTTTGGCGCCGCTTTCAAAACACATTTTTATGACGGCTGCGACCACTGCGGGATTGGTGTTTGCGGCGTACTCCGGCGTCCTGTTCCAGCCGATGTTGGGTTTAACCACGACAACGTCGCCTTTTTTGACAAACCTGTCCATGCCGCCGAGAAGCCCGACGCTTTTTCTCGTTATGGCTTCTATGTCGTCGCCGGTTACGGCCGTCAGATCAAAATCCGTCGTTACGCTTCTCCTTTTTCTCGGATCGACCGGCTTTGCGTTCTGGGCAAAAGCTCTTTTCGCGGCAGTCGAAGAGAACGCCAGAAACGCGCCGCCCGCCGCCAAAATCTTCAAAAAACTTTTTCTTGAAATGTCGCGCGACAAAATTTCTTTCGCTTTATTAAGGGCTGCGTCAAATTTACTTGCTTTCATAAACTTCCCCTCCCGGAAAAACCTTTTTTTTATACACCGTTTTTGAAAACAATATGCCGACCTCGTAAAGAACTATCATAGGCGCAACAAAAAGCGCCATGCTGAACGCGTCCGTCGTGGGAGTAACCACCGCCGCAAAAACGCAAAGCGCAAAATAAGCTTCTTTTCTTTTCGACGACATCAGTTTCGGAGTTATCACGCCAATTTTAGTAAGTATGAAAGATATCAGCGGAATTTGAAAAATCATCCCGCCGCAAAAAAGCATCGCGCACACGAAAGAAATGTAAGAGGTGAGCGTGATCTGCGGAGCGGTTCCCGTAAGCCCTTGAGAAAGAGACATCAAAAAAGAAATTGCCGGGCGAAGCACGATAAAATATATAAAAACGACGCCGGAAACAAAAAGAGTAAACGCAATTGCAACCCATTTGAGTACGGATAAATTTTGTTCGGACGAATCGCCGGCGGCGCTGCCGCCTTCGCTGATCGCCGGTTTTACAAAAGAAAAAAACTCCCAAAAAACCGGAAGAGCGGCCGCTGCTAAGCCTGAAAAAATAGCCGTCTTCATGTATATGCCTATGGATTCGACGGGCTTTAAAACCAGAAACCCTTCTATGAGCCCTTTTGATGGAAGCTTTAATACATATAATATGTCGTTGGCAAAATAAAGCGCGACCGCCGAAGCGGCTAAGATATAAACCGCGCTGCGTATTAGCCGGCTGCGGAGCTCGTCAAGATGTTCCGTGACGTTCATCTTCATTTTTGGACGGGCTTCCCGTCTTTTTCTTTTTCGCCGGATTGTTCAAGTTTTTCTTCTTCGTCTTTACTGTTGGGATCCATGCCTTTTTTAAATTCCTTCACGGATTTTCCGAGCGATTTCGCTATATCCGGCAGCCTTTTTGCGCCGAAAAGAATAAACGCCACGATAAGAAGCACTAAAATTTCCTGATAACCTAGTCCGAACATAAAGCCCCCCTTTCAACGGCAGAGTGAAGATTGAAGAGTGTAGAGTGAAGATACGACAAAGACGATGCTGTTGCAGTATCTCCACTCCTCACTCCCCACTCTTCACTCTTTTTATTGTATTAGCCAAAGATTTTCATCGCGAATATCGTCATCTTTTCCATTCCGCCCGTTATTATCAGTATGCCTACGGCAATGAGAAAAATGCCGGATATTTTTTCTATCAGGCCGTAATATTTTTTTATGGAATTGAAAGCTTTCAAAAACCAGTTGATAAACAGCGACGCCAAAAGAAATGGCACGGCGATGCCGGCCGAGTAAAAGACAAGAAGCCAAAAGCCCGTCATAACGCTGCCCTGCGTGGATGCCAAAAGGAGTATCGAAGAAAGTATCGGGCCTACGCACGGCGTCCAACCCAGAGCAAAAGCAGCGCCGACAAGAAAAGTGCCGAACCAGCCGGCAGCCGAAGAGAGTTTTCCGTTTGCCGATGCCTGCCTGTCCAGAAAACCTATGCGGAACACGCCGATAAGATGAAGCCCGAAAATTATCACGGCGGCTCCGCCGATATAGCTTAAAACGTCTTTATGGGAGCCGACAAGCCCTCCGAGCCAGCTTGCAGACATTCCTAAAATTATGAAAACCGCGCTAAAACCCGATACAAATACCAGAGTTTTCAAAAAAGTCTGCCGGACAGACGCTTTCGACTCTTTGAGATCGTTAAGCGACGCGCCGGTGATAAAAGAGAGAAATGCCGGTATAAGCGGAAGAACGCACGGGCTTATAAAAGTCAAGATGCCGGCAAAAAAACTTGCAAAAAAAGGAAAATTTCCGAGTTGTTCCATATTACGTACCTTCCTATTTGTCATTCTGAAGCGGCGAAACATTGTTTCCGCCGCTGAAAAATCTAGACATTCCGATTCTATTCTCTGGATCCTTCGGAGACTTTGTCTCCTCAGGATGACAATCAAAATAACATTGCGGCGCTCTTTTTGATATCAACATTCTTTTAGCCGTCATGTTGAAAGGGTGCAGCCCTTGAAACATCCAGACATTCCGGCTTTAGCTTCACTATCTAGATCCTTCAGAAGCTTCGCTTTTTCAGGATGACGGCCGCACACTCTGTTGTCATTCTGAAGCGGCAATGCCGCTGAAGAATCTAGACATTCCAATTCTATTCTCTGGATCCTTCAAAAGCTTCGCTTTTTCAGGATGACGGACACGGTTTTGTTGTCATTCTGAAGCGGCGAAACATTGTTTCCGCCGCTGAAGAATCTAGACATTCCGGTTCTATTCTCTGGATCCTTCTGAGACTTTGTCTCCTCAGGATGACAGACAAAACAGGTCATTTGCCGAGAAACATATATCTCACTCCGATATTTCCGTATAAGCCGGTGTTGCTGCTTGAAACGCGAAAGCTTGCGTTTGCAAAGGCTTTCATGTTTTCGAGAAATTTGTACGCTGCGCCGCCGGAGAGCCCGAATATAATTACGCCCTCTTTTGCGCCTTTGCTTGAAAAAGTTACGTCAGTTGCGCCGAAAACAGAATCTATCTGAGGCTCGGATCCGCCGATAATGCAGCTGCCGTTTATGCCGGCATACCACTCCAATTTCACCCCGATGTCGCTTGCTACATTAATGCCGAGCCTGCCTAAACTTCTCGAGTAATTTCCGCCTTTGACGTCAAGCGAAAGATCTCCGGCGCCGCTTTCTTTAAAGCCGGCATGGCTTGTGTTGTTAAATTCAAGCCCCGCAAAAGGCCTCAGGTAAATTGTATCAGTGATATAAGTTATATACGCTCCTTCCGCATCCAATCCTATAGTAAAACCGTCGAAGCCGGCAAAGGCTCTTCTTCCCGCAAAATCTATGTACCTTGACGTGTCGAAACTGCCGTACTCCACGGAGAGCATGGCTTTGATTTCCCACTGCTCTTTTATAAGGCCTCCGTAAAAGCCCGCGCCGAAACTTTTAATAGTTGCGTCGTTTTTCACCTGATCTATGCTCTGGCTGTTATATTTCATGAAAAGCCCGCCCATCATTTCCCTTGCCTCAAACATCCTGTCGTAGCCCGCAAGAACTCCGGCGCCCGAGGCGGTGTAGCGTCCCGGAGAGTTATCATCCGACGCTATTGACGTGTACTGTCCTCTTGCCTGCACCCATGCGCCGTCGGAATTTTTAGCGTCCTGCGTCTGATACTTTATCCTGTCGTAAATTTCATTGCTGCCGCCCTGCATGGCGGCGCTTCTTATAACGTTTGCTATGAAGTAGCCGGACACGGCCGTCAGTCCGTTTCTCTGCGCGGCAGAGCCGGTTCCGACAGAGTCCAGCAGGGTTATCATCGAGCCCAAATCGCCGTTTATATCAATTATCGAAGACAGCGTGTCAAGCGCACGCGCGCTTTGCGTCTGGTTGAAAGATTTTCCGCTGAGCCCTGAAAAATTCGTACTCTTATCAAGCCCGTTGAGCGTCAGAGTTATCCAGCCGTTGTCGCCGTAATTGCAAAAGTACGTATCAGCCAGATCATCCAAAGAAAGCCCGTCGTTTAAAGTTATCTGTGAGAATATCCCGGACAAACTCCCGTAACCTAAAATTTTATAAATTCTCTGCCTGTAATTTTTATCCGCCGTAACGTCGGTCATAACGTCGAGGCCGCTGCTCGAGCCCAAAACCGCGGTATTGGCCGTTATGTTTCCCGCCGGGCTTGCGTCTATTTTAAGCAGACCGTCAAAATCAAAAACGTCCGCCGAAATTCCGTTTGCGCCATTTCCTCTCAAATTAACAGTCGAAAGACTGTCGGCGGTAAAAGTTCCGGCATGTAAAAACGAGCCGTTTTTTAAATTAAAATTTCCGCCGCTTATAAGCAGCTCATTCAGGTTTGAGTCTGCGTACATATTAAAATCTCCTGCGCCTTTTACAAGCACATAAGAGTTGTCCGCGCTTGCCATGGAGTCGTACATCTCCACGCAAGCTCCGGCTCCGGTGACAAATGTCATGGTGGTGAAAGCGTCAAGATAAAAAGCGCTGCTCTGACTGCCCTTGGCAGTATTTCCTTGAAATATAGTTTTGTTGTCTCCGCCGCCGTTGGCGGCCGTGTTAATATTTATTTCCACAAAGTTTGTAAACGAATCGGTACTGTATCCGATTGCGTAAATCGCGCCGCCGGCATTGCCGGCTTTATTGCCGGTAAACTCGGCATTGGAAAAGTTGAACTGCGTCTGCGCGGCTTCCTCGCCGGTCGCGTAAGCATAGAGCGCGCCGCCTTTATCGGATGCCTCGTTATTGTTAAAATGCGCGCCGCCGTTAAAGGTTACCGTCAGCCCGTTACCGCCGGCCAAGTCTCCGCTATAGCCGAGTATTGCGCCGCCGTTATCGGCTTTATTTGCGTTAAAATAAACGCCGGTTGAAAAAGTTACCGTTGAATACGACAGATATAACGCGCCGCCGCCGTTTATCGTTGACGCATCGCTTACGCCGTCGGCAATATTATTTGAGAAAACTGCGCTTCCGCCAAATAAAACGCCGGAGGCCGTTATATTGGCGGCTCCGCCGTACTGCGCGGTATTTGAAGTAAATAAAACGCCGTCATTAAACGACACATTGCTCATTACCGCGCTAAATCCCCCGCCGCCGCTTTGCGAAATATTGGCGTCAAATGACGCCTCGCCGTTAAAAGCTAAAGTTGCGGCGCCGGCATAAAAGCCGCCGCCGGAGCCTGACGCGCTGTTTGAATCGAACGTCGCGGCGCCGTTAAACGTTATGTTTGAGGCGCTGTTATCGGAAAAATCTCCCATGACGTAAAAACCGCCGCCGACCCACGCTTTATTTTGAGAAAAAACCGTATCGCAGAAAGTTATATTTTGCGTTGCGCCGAAATCGGTTTCCGCGGCAAAACCGCCTCCGCTTGCATAAGCTGAAGCGTCGGCCTCGTTTGATTCAAACACCGTTACGAACTTATCGGAAAAAACGGCCGAGCCGTTTTTCATGTAAAGCGCGCCGCCCAAACAGAAAAAACCGTCCGCACCCGCTTTATTTCCTTGAAAAACAGTTGAGCCGTCAAAAGTTGCCGCAGAATCGTAGAGCGCCATTGCTCCGCCGTTTCCGGCATAAGACGTATTGTTAAAAAATTCTGCCGAGCCTGAAAAATAAACCGAACTGCCGCTGTCAAGATATAACGCGCCGCCGGACAAATATGCGTTGTTGCTAGTAAAGGAAGCGTCTTCAAAATTCAGCGCGCTTGCGTTTGAAGCGTATATCGCGCCGCCGTTTCCGGCAGACGCCGAATTTCCGGAAAACGCCGCGTTCCCCGAGAAAAATGCCGAGCCTGAATTAAAATTGAGCACGCCGCCGGCAGAGTAATCCGAATTAGAATTTGAAGAAAAGTCCGCGCCTGCGTCGGCATAAAATGAAGAACCGTTTATTAAAATTACGGAGTTCGTCGAAGTGTTATTGGAAAAATTTGCCTGATCCAAAAACCTGAGCGTTGCGCCGCTTTCGAGAGTGAAAAGAGCAGAGTCAACAGAATCTGCAAAGCTGATGCCGCTGAAATCGTACTCTGCGCCGGTTATCATAAATATTGAAGGGGCCGCGCCGGTGAGAACGGAAGATACGTCGGAATGAATCAGAGTGGGAAAGGCAGCGTTTGACGCGTTGATCATATCCGTAAGAGACATGTCAGGAACTGTAATCAGTATGCTGTCAGGCATATTCACTTCAACCGAGGTTTTGAGTTCCGTAAAATTCGACACCTGATCCTCTACGGAATGAGAAAGCCCTGAAAAGATACATAAAAATAACAGCGCCGCGAAACATTTAACGCTTTTTGCCATTTCAAGCCTCCCATTTTTAACGGCAATGATTAATGATAAATGGTTAATGATTAATTGATGTGTTTCGGGGATTTTATCCCAGAAACCTAATAATAGGTTCGGGGACATTGTCCCCGAACTCCGACATTTACCATTGTCTCAATCGTTGCCGTTACCGTTCTATCGCTATTTTGCCTTTGTATGCCGAGCCGCCGGAATCTATGTAGTAAATGTAAACGCCGGAGGCAACTTTATTGCCGGAATTATTGCAGGCGTTCCAGTTATAAACGCCGTCTGACCGGACGCTTGCGTCAAAAATCTTTTCTCCGGCTATGTTGAATATTCTTATCTGCGCGCCGGCTCTGAGTCCCGAAAAACTTATCCCGAAACCGCCTTGCCTTGACGGTTTGTAGGGATTTGGAAAAACTATGACGCCTCTTTCAAGCGGAATGCTTGCCTGAAAGTCCGAGTTTGTTATCGGAGCGGAAACGCTGCTCAGCGTTCTAAACTGCGGAGTAAAAGTGAATTCCGGAGAGCGCGGGGTTACAGTGTAAGTTCTTGCATAGATAAGCGGAGCCGTATATATTCCGCCGCCGGAAGTTACTACCGTCTGCGTGCTTCCCGCAATTTCGTCATATACGTCTATTTTGACATTGTCTATAGGCTTGCCGTTCAGCAAAACTCTTCCGCTGACCGTTGTTCCGTTATAGATTGCAAGCAGCATTATGCCTGATTTTGTTATCTCGGATTTTACTAAAATGCTTGCCGTATTTCCCGTCTGCGCCGAAGAAACGATTGACTGCGAAGGAATATTGATGCCGTCGGGCAGCTGCGAAGCCGCGTCATAATATAAAACCTTGGCTTTATTTATGTCAAATCCCGCAGGCACGGCGATGTTTGAAGCCTGCACATAAAGCGTTGTCGCGGAATTTATATTGTTTACCTTAAATACCGGAGCCAGATACTGAAAAAGAGCGTTGCTCTGCAAAACGGACGACGCGGGCTCGATATAAGCCGCGGCCTGATACGGCGCGAGCGCCAAGGCGTACCATGTGCTTGTGGAGTACATAGCGTAAAGCGAGTCGTATTTCAGCGCGGTAAAATTTCCGGTCTTTGCAGACGCATAAGTAAGCGGCGGAACAAGCATCGAACCGGCAGTCCCGCCGGGGCCTGAAAAGGTTATAGTCTTATAAGATGACGGCGAGTTGTTGAAACCGATAAACGTATTTACTCCGCCGCTATTTTTGAAAACGCCGTAACAGAGGCTGTCGGCGCGGTAAGAAATGTCAACCTTTCCTGCGGCGTTAAAGAAATTTATAAACTGGTACGAATAAGACAGCGTGCTTCCATCTTCCGCGCTGAAACCGCCTGCGGCAAAATCCGCCAGCGCGCCAGCGGCGTCAAACAAGGCTTTAAAGCGCAGCCATATATCTTTCCACATATTCGCATTTGTAGTCGGCTCGGACAGCAGCTCGTTATAAAAATTCCCGGCGTACGCTGTATCGTAACCGAGATATAGCATTGACGGCGTCAGCGGGAGTATCTGTATTCCTTTTCTCTCCTGAGGCGTAGCAACCGGATTTGTCGGCACATACGGAGGTTCCCAGAATACTTTATACTCGATACGGTTATCCCGCAAAATGCCTGCGGATTTATGTGCGTAATTCGTCCAGCCGAATATCTCCCCTGTTGTGTCAAAATAATAATCTTTTACCGCTTCATATTCCGTCGTGTATCCGTACGCGCCCAAAGCCTGCATTTTCTGATTGCCGGTTACGACGCCCCACAAATATATGCCTGCCCACGCGTTCATGGCTTCGGAAGAAGATTCCTGGTCTATTCCGCTGTCGTCGGCTCCGCCGGCTCCGTTTGCCCACGAATGCCCTTCGTAAACGTCAAAGTTTCTTAAATACGGAAAATAGGCGCTGTTTCTGTCGTCGCAGTATATGTCTTGCACAAGCAGGTCAACCATTCCCTTATATTGCGAAGAGGTTGCAAAATCCGGGTCAAAAAGCGCAAGTATCGCCGAAGCGTAAATGAAATAGCCGTAGTGGAAATGATGGTCGTTATAGTTGTTTGAGTTGAAAGCCGCAGGCACACCTATTATGCCGCCCCATATACTGTCATACCCGAAATATTTTGAACTCTGCCCGCCGTACCACAAAGTCAACTGCGTTTTTAATCTCTCAATCATCGCGTTGCGGCTTGCCAAATCGCCGAACTGGTGAAATATCGGTATAAGGTTTGCGGCTTTTGCAACGGCTTTGCCGCTGTAATATGTGTCCGGCGCGCCGGTGACGGGATTAATGCCTACGGCGGTAAAATTTTTATCGGTATTTAAGTAAGTTTGAAGCGTGCTCTTAAGGTTGTCGGGAATTTCGTAAGTGAGGTTTGGCAAAACGCCGTGAAAATAATTTTCGGTAGAGAAAGACGTTATCCCTTTTAAAACCTGCATTGTGCCGCGAAGATTTTTGAAACTCTGATGCTCGAAAGGCGGCGTTCCCGGGGCAATATTTTTCCACTGGTGCGGAAATAACGCAACAACCGTGCCCGAAGCAAAACCCGCTCTTTTCGGCGTCAGCGTAAAATTAAAATCAGTCCTGACTTTTGAACCGTCAAAAGAATACGAGACCTTGGTGTCCGTAATAAAATTGTACGCGTAATTATAGTAAGTGTTAAAAATGCCCAGAGCTTCGGAAGGATTGTCGTCGCTGATATTATACGAGGCAAGCAGCGCTACCGACAAGTATCTGCCGCTGTCGGCCGTAACGTTTGACGAAAACAGCACCTGCATATATGTAGTGCCGAAATTCGGCTCGGTATGGAAAGTTGTTGCGTTATCCGGAGCATATACTCCTATGTAGCAAACCCTGTCGGCCGTAACCGCTTTAATCATTATCCTGTCGTCTTGGAGGTTTCCGGGGATAGCTACCGCAGTTCCCGAAGAGTTATAAAAACTTAAATTTTTGGAAGTGTACTGACTGATGGTAAACGAAGGCGTTACGCCCTGCGAGAAATAGTTGTATGTGAAAATAAAACCTTTGCCTATAGTCGTTTTCATCCATTTTGCGCTGTCCGACGAGTCTTCGCATATCAAAGTTGAAGACCAGTCGGAATAACCGTCCATTTTACTTTGCGAAGCGTTTACTCCCGCCAGCATTAAAGAGGGATAAAACGAACCGTCCGCCTGATCTGCGGAACTGGATGCAACGTATGCG
>JGI20166J26741_11645473_pt1 | contig 11288 bp, 7 predicted proteins | sample TergutCu122P5_FD_26741 | JGI IMG/M metagenome (IMG submission 26741) | reverse complement strand
TGTACACAATGCTGGTGACTACACTGAATGACAGTAAAACTTCGAAACATGTATCTATTTTGTATCAGTTGTAAATAAATAGTTGCCACTATTAAAGTTCTAACCCTCGTATTTAGAAGCGAGAAGTCGTAACCTACTTGAGGTATAATCCTGGAATTTGGCTGCAGGAATTTAAAGAGCCACTGAAAATCATTTTCCAGTCGATATATAAAGAGGTAAGAAGCATTACCACTTACGCAATTTACTATTATAGTGTTTAAATCAAGAAGGGTAATATGGAATATACAAGTAACACGAGTGGTTGAAGCACTGTATTGTGACACACGTCTGTACGAGAACTGCAGGGACAAGTTAGCGTAGACAATTACTTCTGTTCAGCACCCCTATGAAGCTGATAGGCTTCTATTAGCTAATTAATTACCCCAGTTTTAAGAAACCCAAATGTTCATTGCCGTGTTCACAACAGCCTTCCACTAGAATAAGTAAGTGACGATAACAGCACACCAAAGTATGTTCTTGTGTCCAGTTAAGTACCAAGGAATAAATGTATATGGAATGGTGAAGGAATAGCTCCAAGTGTTTTTAATGTCGGCAATAGATGGGGTGAATGATGAAGGTAATTAATTAAACCCTGTAAAGATATTTCTCTTTCGGCGTAAGCAGGGAATGTCTTTACAATTGTTGTAACCCAGGATCGCAGAATCAAAATAACAATGCAATTGTAAAGTTTTATATCAGTTGTCTTATCACCTAATGACGTGGTTAGGTCACCAAGTTTCCCTTGTCTGTCTCAGTGCTCTCTTGTGATCAGTAGTCCCTTAACACATTCACTGCCGGATATTTAAATAACGACCGTCATTGAAATGCCGGACATTTAAAGGGTCCACAGCCCCTTCTTTCATGATTTCAGTAAAAAAATAATTACACGAAAACTACATGAGATAAAGATTTCAAATTTAGAACATACCTTCAGTAATGTTTCAGCGTGTGATATCGTTTGTAACAGCCTTGTGGTTGCAGAGAAACACCACACTGAGCACAGAGAAATCTTGTTTCTTTCTTGATATTATTTTGCACACACACTCGACATTTTCGTGTTGGCGGTTTTTTTTTGTGGGTGGAATATGGACCAGTTGGTGATTCTTCAGTTTTCCATTAAGCCTGCCAGGGGGGTCATTTTTTGGGGCACGTTTTGGTGGAGTAGGTGTAGATGTTCTACTCGAGCCTTGCGACCCGTCACATGATGAAGACGGTGATGATGCAGCATCTGATGCGTGTATCAGATTTTCTGCGATATCTGACATGAAATCTAGGAATGATTTGCGGGAATTGGGATTATTCTTTGAAAAGGTAACATAACTGTTGAAAAGGCAACATTGGAGAAGATAGAAAATTACTTTCTTAGGCCACTTGACAGTTTTACGAATGAATAAGTAGTAAGACAAATACTGGTCCGCTGTATCAACACCGTGCATATGAGTGTTGTAATCTATGACGTATTTCGGTTTTTTTCTTTACGACACCCGATTACTTTCATCCCGGAAGGATTAACGAATACTCCTGTACAAATGTTCCATTAAACTCTTTGTATACTTCTTACAACAGTTGTCGGTCAAATATGCGTGAGAAATAACGTAACAGTATTGGTGCTAGTGTTAGGGAAAAGACATAGATTGATGGAGAAAAATATTTTGTGCTTGAAATCCGAAGGTACAGCAGCATGTAACGTTTCAATGAGCGTTATGGTTATATTTTATGGTGAACGGATCTATACGAACTGGTCTTGGGTTCGTATCTAATGCCTGTTCATGATATTCAGTGTGATAAAGAATTCTGATTCGGTGCGAAGTTCTTTAGTAGAAGCCGGCAGATCAGACTATGTAAAGGAAGAGCAGCGTCCTGTGGAGGACACCTGGAATTGCCTGTAATACACCATTAAGATACACAGGAGGAGGGCAGGTACAGCTGTACCATGTCCTAATCTCTGCTGAAGATGGGGGTGAGTGGTCAACGCCACACCCCAATCACTTTATGTTCGGAAAAAGCCCCGGTAACGATTGCAGATATTTGGTTGGGCACCAGGGTCGGTATGGATGGGTTTTCGCGAAGTGAAAATCATATTCCCCCACGGGGATCGAACACCTAACCCTTCAGCTCGTAGAGGGTCGCTATACCGACTACACTAGTAATTATATGTGCTTATATGTTCTGAAATACTGAGAGCTTCGTAAAATAAACCACAATATATATTACCCCCTTTTTGAAATGTGTATGGGAGTGAAGTAGGCCGAAATGCCAAACGATTATTTTCACACGTTTTAGAGGCCCATAATTCCTGCAGCTTACCTTCACCTAATAATACGAAGAGCTCCATGTTGAGAAGCTTAGATATTAAGGGGGCTTGTATTTTCTACTTGACGTAGGAGGGAATATTTCAGCTAATTAAAATAATCGGATGGACAGTACTCTTCAATTTCCTGTGAGAGTAATTACTCTTCTTCTTGCATCTTTTTTAGCCATACCTGTTTTTCTCTATTTCCGGTCTCTTGAGCAATTAGTAGAGTGGCCAGTTTTCCCACAGAAAACTCGGCCCCAGCTTGGAAGTAGTCTTCTCCCCCTATTACAGAATGCTGACGTTTAGAGCATTTCCTCTACGCCTCCATTAAAAGCCTCCTTTGTTTCCTGTTAACGTTGTTGCATCCTCCTGCTTCTGCGAATCTTCAGCCCAAGAGGAAAGTGGATGAACTTATGACGCTACGTGATGATCCATAGTACTCATTAAAATTCCTGATTACGTGCTGGTCTGCAGGAGCTCTGACTGTAGTCACGTACAAGAGTAAACACATGTCTTCGTGTTCGGGCCTGTTCTTGCTTCCTCCTCACTTCTTATCCTGAAGCTCATTTTTAAGATACATAGCAGCCGGACCGTGAATATGAGTACTAACTTGTTCCTAAACATGTAACAAGGAATATTCTAACACTCACCTTCACGTCACCCACACATCTTTGTAGGGAGATATTAAGCACTTCCGAAACATTTACTTTTATAATTTATTGTATTAAAAATAAAAGAATTTGTATATCAATAAGTGATGGATTATCGCACTAACTACTTCTCTTCTGAAGACAGAAAAGGAGCAAGCATCTCCGCAGTCTCATCAGTACAGCCCATATTCACACGTTTTTATCGCTCATAAGCAGAATCCACTTAAGTATTCTTAAAGACATTCTAGTACCATCTCGGTCTTCCAGAACACAAGACCTTGTGTCTTCCGCCACAGGGGCGAACATATTTTAAAGGTATTCCGAAAGAAATGATTTGTTTAGGTGCAGTTTCTTCAACGATACGGTCAGTAAAACAAACTATACAACGCCCAAAGATGGTATAATAGTTCATAATGAATTGGATGAGAAAGACGAGATCGTGGTCTATTTTAAGCTGGTGTTCCAGAAATTTTTAAAGTAACTGAGAAAAATAGCGAAACGATGGGTTTGTGTCTGTTAACTTTGCGGTCTCAGGTGCATTGCAACTTTCGAGTAACGATGGCCAATATATACACCGACACAGTGAATATCGCTTCTTATTGGGTACAAAATTGCTTTACCAAACAATGTGTAGCTCAATTATAGACAGACGTTCATTAAACATTTCCTTAATTAGTGATGGCAGTGTTAATCGCTTATTCTGGAAAATCAAGGATTTGATTTTCCCTAAATATGCATAAGCTCAATCAATCTTGATTTTTCCAGACCTCTAAATTATACTCTTTAATCCAAGTAAGGGCATTCTGGACTATATTCGTATTTTAGTAAAAGTAATGGCTTTACCGAGAATTACATGTAACAAACGTGATTTCCGTACCAATATTTTAATTTTCCACTTGATATCAACAGGCCACTTCCTCGTATATTTGGAGTAAGAAAATGATAAATACACACTGCAGCTTCGATTCCTTCTTTCTTCCATTATTAAAAACATCATTAACAGAATTAGCAACACTTGACTGCGTCACCTGCGGTGGAGTATGTGTCTTGCCAGTAGACAGACAGGTGTTCGCAGGCAATACAAGATTAAAAAGGAAAATTCATATGACAGTCGGAAAAAAAAACAGGTTTAGGAAGCGATAGTCTACAGATTCTTCTCCGAACTCAAGGCCATTATACAAATAAGCCCTTCTGTCCCAACTTGCGCCGTCGTAAGAAGGAAAGGGGCGTGGGATGGTTTGCAGACTGAAGGTATTCTTATATTTTACGTTATGATTCGTGTCAGTTACCTTTAATTTATTGTGTGTTAATTATCTGTGTCACTTAAAATGTTACATAAATATTTTAATCCAAACAGTCACGAAGGGTATGAACCCCAAATCTCCATAAAACATTTTGATATTTTGATTGAAATTCATCATCATTAGCTCGACAGCCCTTGGTGGGCCCTGGCCTTCTTAAGAAGCTTTGCCCATTCGTCTCTGTTGAAGGCAACTTTCTTCCAACTCTTGTCCCCTAATATTCTTATGTTTTGATCAACAACATCCTCCTATCGCAATTTCGGCCTTCCAGCACTTCTTACTCCATCTAGTTTGGTGTTGAATATCTTTTTAAGATTTCTATCGTTCATCCTACGCACCAAGTCGCCGCCCATGCCAGTCTTTTAACTTTGATGTAAGTAACAATGTTAGGTTCGTTAAAAGTTTCATATAATTCACAGCTGTGTCTTTTTTTGCTATGTTCCACTCTCTTGTTTCGCTCCAAAAATACATCGAAGCACCTTTCTTTCAAAAAAGTCTTAACCGTCGCTCATTTATTTTAGATACAGTCCGTGTTTCAGAAGCATATGAAAGTACAGGTCTGAGAAGTACTTTATACACCAATATTTTAGTGTTTTTGAGGTCAAGTGGGATCACAGATGCTTTCTCAGTCCGTGAAAACACCTATTTTCAGCTAGAATACCTTTCTGAATTTCTGCACTGATGTCATTATTACAGTTGACGCTTGGCCCTAAGTTAAATAAAACTGTGAACTATTTGAAATTTGTATGGTCCAACTTCTAGATAGTGAGGATAGTTGGCATGGCTTTTCTTAGTTACTGCCACATATTTGGTCTTTTCTTGATTAATAAACAGTTTCATGTCCTTAGCTGCTCTTTCTAAAGTGGTGAATGTTTCATTCATGGCTGCCTGAGTTATTCTATTTATGTCAATATCATCAGCATATGCCAAAATTTGAATAGATTTGTAAAAAATGGTACATCTTTTATTTACACCAACATCTCTAATAACTTTTTCTAATGCTATGTTAAAACAATAAACATGCTAATGCATCCCCTTGTCGAACTCCATTTTTAACAATAATGGGTTCTGATAATCTGTTTCGTAACTTAACTCGACAGTTAGTACTGTTCATCGTGGCCGTGATTAAGGCAATCAGTTTTTTTTTGTATATTCAAATCGTCCATGGCTGCATATAGGCTACGTCTATCTATACTGTCATTTGATGCTTTAAAATCAATAAAGAGGTGATGTGTGTCCTTACCATGTTCACCACATTTTTCAAGTATCTGGCGTACGGTGAAGATCTGGTCTACTGTAGACTGTTCCCCACGCTACCCACATTGGTAATCACCAATGGTTGTCTCTACATACAGCAGAAGCCTATTAAACAGAATGGTGGAGAATATCTTATAAGCAACAAATAGCAGGTTTATTCCTCTGTAATTTGAGCATATTGTCACGCCTCCCTTCTTGTGTATCGGACAGATGATACTCCAATTCGAATCTTCTGGTATGGTTTCAGTGGTCCATATTTTAGTTATTAGCTGATACATGCATTCAACAAAGTCTGGGCTGGCTTTCTTTATTAGTTCCGCCTGTATGAGATCTATTCCTGGTGCTTTATTATCCTTAAGCTTTTGTATAGCATTTTCTACTTCATCTAATGCTGGAGTAAGTTCATCAGTGGCTAAGTATCCTTGATAAGTTTCCTGACTAGTTGCATTGTGATTGGAGAATTCTATATTCAGCAATTCATCATTATGTTCTGCCCATCTTCTAAGTATATCATCTTCCTCTCTTAAGAACATTCCTTCTTTATCTCGACATAATATTGTTCTAGGTGGAAAGTCCATTCTGCTTTTGTTTAGTTTTCGATAGAAGGATTTGCTTTCGTTGTTGCTTCTGAGTCGTTCCAGTTCTTCAAGTCCACGTTCAATAAATATCTTCTTCTTTTGTTTATGTACTTTTTTTCTTCCTTTATAGCAGTTCTATATTCCTCCGCTGATTTCCGAGTATGATTTCTTTGTTGCATCCTTTTGTATGCTTTGTTTTTGCTAATTGTTGCCTGTTCACATTCTGTATCAAACCAATCTTTGTATGTTACTCTTTCAATTCTGTTCAATATTGTACCAGCCGTCTGCGTGATTGCATTTTTAAGAAGCATCCACGCCTGTTAATACCATCATTATCAACCCGTCTTGCTAAGTGCTCATTTAATTTTTCTCTATATGCAGATGAAATTTCAGGACTCTTCAATTTCTCACTATTAAATTTTCTAGCATAAGAACCCTACGCTTTTATTGCATTAGAGATCCGACTTCTCATCTTTGATATTAGTAGATAATGATCTGAATCTCTATTAGCCCCTCTAAAAGTCCTTCCATCCATTATATTAGATACATATCTCGAATCTATTAGGAGATGATCTATCGGATTAAAAGTTTGTCCATCAGAGGATCTCCTTGTCATCTTAATGTATGTCTTTATGAGTGAACAATGTACTTGCTACCACCATGTTTTTAGAACATGCAAAATTTATAAGTCTGATTCCATTGTCATTAGAAAAATTATGTAAATTTTACTTTCCGATAATAGGTCTATACATCTCTTCTTGACCTATTTTTTTTTTCATTAAGATCACCAATGATTATTTTTACATCTCTTTTTGGGTACTCCTCATAAGTCTGATCCAGATCTTCATAGAGGTTATCCTTTCCACTATCATTTTTTTCTTTCTTTGGTGCATGCAAACAAATAAGACTGTAGTTGAAAAATAATTCTCTAACACCTATTCTACATATTCTAGGTGTTTTGGCTTTAAAGTCTTTTACCAAGTGTTCAATTCTCTTATTTACTATGAAGCCTGTTCCAAACATATAATGTTTCCCATCACAGCTATAAAAGATAGTGTGATTCTTTTTATCTATTATTCCTTCACTTATCCATCTTATTTCTTGTATGGCAGTAATGTCCATTTCATATGAGTCTAGCTGTGATAACAGCATCTTCAGGGCACCTGATTAATATAAAGATAACACATTCCATGAGCCAACTCTCCAGTCCTTTAGTCCTTTGCAATGTCGTCCTTGGCAGATCGGTTCGGTTTTTTCTTCCTCTGATTTCGTGATAATGTTTTTTTTTTCCCGGGGTGGGGTTGTTAACCCTACGCCCAGCCCCCAGCAATCCTGAAGGACCGATGTTTTCCGTCGGGGTTTTCTCCCTTAGCTGACCAGCCCCGACTAAAGCGTCGGGGACTCGCATTGCGCCCCTACATGTCTTAGCCGTCAAAGACGCTGCCCAGGGGCAATGATATGGACGTGCATGTATGGGGCTTGGTAGGAATAAATGGCTTCTTCTGAGCTTTGTCAGTACACGGTTGTCAGCAAGCCATGCACCCTCAGGGCCACATACTACCCCTTTGGCCCCCTTTGATGGAAATTATATTCCCTAAATGTTGGAAGTCCTGAAAAATTGTCTCAATTTTGTTATTTACTCTATGTCGCCGTATGACGGATATCAAAATACACATTTCTCTGTGTAATGAAAACCAACTGGATGCACTATTTATCATCCGTTTATTTCGTCAGTCATCCTCTACATGTTTCGGACATATTTGTAGAAGGATGGTCAACAGACAGTCAACTGAAAAGCACAACACGTACGAATTCTTGTATATATACAGCATACCTTCTGATGATGGGCTACAAATATGCCCGAAACATGTAGAGGTTGATTGACGAAACAAACGGAAGATAAATATTGCATCAAGTTGGTTTTCATTACACGGATGTATAGAGATGCACGGTCAACAAAACATAAAAAAACACATTTCTCTGTAACTGAGGAAACCGTGTGTGTGACAAGCCCGGTACTATGACGATGCATTTCGCTAAATTTCGATTGGGAGAGCCAAGTTCAAGATGACAACAAAGTTATAAATTTCAAAAACGACCTTGAATACGAGTAAGTTGTGTTACTTGTTTTGCACGTCTTCTTCTTAACCCTTCAAGGATCACGTGTTACAATATGTTTAGTACTGAAAGTTTTAAGCGTTTTGTATAAACACTCTCTATGCACAACAAAGTGAAAAGTACTTCCAATGGCAATATAAGGAATGAACTGGATCTTTATACAATATAATGCAGATATATTTGTCTTTATCAAAGTATTAGGAAAAAAACTGGGGCACAGAACATAGTAAAGGAAATAAAACAGTACCAGCAAAAGTTGTTACTACATGTACAGAGGATGGGGACAAACAGACTACCAAAGCAGGCACTGCGCTATAGACCAAAAGAACGAAGGAACCTTGGACGACCGAGGAAGAGATGGACTGACCAAATTCACCTTGAGGATTAAGGAACAGGCAACACACCTAACCCCCTTTTTGATCATGATGATGATGATGATGATATTTGTCTTTAAACGTACAGAGCCACTCCATTATCATTCCACAAATCCTGCACAGTCAACTTCATATTCATACTTCTCGTTTCAGACGGACAAGCGGGCGAAGCGAGATGATCTTCAAACAAAGAAAACTTTTTCGGATGTCGGGAAGCACTGGACAGAAGAGTACGTTCACGCCGTTTTTCGTCAGTGTTCAGAGCGTCGACGTGTGCATTTTCTTAGAAGGAAGGTGGAACTCTGCATTTTGTCGTACTGACAGTGAATTTCGCAGTGCTACTTTAATGAAATCCCTACTCAGCATGTCACCTGAAATGACGCAGTACTTACTCGGCATGAAACACAATATTCCATAAGACGTTCTCCTTCTCAGTACCATTTTTCCTTGTCGTTCCACTCTGTTACTGTCCTCCAGGTGTAAATTTTAATTTTATTTTTCCGGTTACGTCCTTATAGATACTTTAAATTCTGTCATGTTTATATAATTCATAATTATGTAGTAACACATGAATTGCGTTGTTGCAAATTCTCCAAAAAAAATGTAAATAAAGTTTATTACCTTTCACGCCATGAAGTTATGTGGGGAAGTGGAGCTGTAACTTCTGTCATTCTTATTCTTCGCACTGAATGAGGGTGATTCTTAGCTTCAGACACTGGCCGCTTCGCCCTCGGAGAAACATCCACAAATACCCATTAACTGGGAGGACTGGGGGATCCCAATGCAGGTTCTGAAACTTTGGGTAAGGGAGAAATAAAATCCCCGAAAAAAATATTTTTTGGAAATAGCGCTCATTATTGTCATTAGGTTTCAGACATGAAAAGAAAAAAAACCTTGACACAGAAGACCAAAGATGTAAGTGCGGTTTCTAGAGTGTACGAGTATAACGTAATGGCTACCTGTCCAGGACACTGAAGTGTATGGAGATGTGGAGATAAGTTCCTTCCTTCCTTAATTTCAGAGATGGGTGCTAACAAGTATCAGCCTCACAGATGAACGACCCTCCTCCCCAGTACCTAGGAGACAGGAATTTCCTGTAGCATGGCAATGGTTGCATGAATGATGCCTTCTGAGAATCTGAAACCTGTCTCCAAAAGGTCATATCGTTAAAGTCAAGGGTGGCAAAATTTTTTGTGCCATTTAACTAAGCCATGAAAATATACAGAGCGAGGGAGGTAAGATTCCATTCATTTTAGATTCGAAAAGAGGAAAAAATGAGAAGTCAGCTTCGCGTTCCGGAAGCTTTATTGGCCGGGAAATTTATCCGTTATATTTAGTTGACAAGCAGGTTGGCCCTAAATTATGTGTGAGACTAAAATTTTTACCCTCCTGAGTATTAAAAGAAGCGCGTCACATTAATAGTCGTCCAAGAACTGCGAAAATACAAAATATAATTTTACAATTATTTTCTTCTAGGAGATCAAACAGTACTTAAGAGCGAGGTGTGATGGGAAGGCCTGTACTATAGCACACTTTGCTTTTGCGTACTTGTATTCTCCACCTGCTGGTGGTCGAATTAACGACCGAAACATGTCGTAGAAAATAATAATCAACGAAAATGCAGTGTTCGGGTGTTGTATTTGTGTGGATTACGTGGCTAGTGATTTCTTTATTTCCTCCGTCGAAGAGCAGGTGCTTCTGTGCCACTGCAGAAACTTTTAGCGATTCCTCATTGCACCACATTCGTCAGGAAATGATTTTCCGGGAATCTGAAGGTTTCGTTTTGCGTCAGAGACTTTTAGATTCACTTCGCGGATTGCAACTTCAACCCACTCACATACACACATTTAGTGACTCAGAACTTCTGCGCAGATGATAGAAATATTTTAGCCTTAGGGCAGAGCGGAGGAATAGTGTGTAGAAAAGCACGGACAATATTTTTGTAGTATTCATTAGAGAGCTTATTTACTTAACTGTGGAATAGCTTACTGCTATTATCATCGTCATTCCGACAAAGGATTTGCTTACTTTCATGTTAAATTTCAAGGTCTTGAAAGCTGAACAACCTAAGTTACTGGCTGCGAGCTCTATTTTCCGGCATAGAACACCAGCAGCTCAAAGATTATTTTCTTCGCCGCTGCACTTATTTAGACACATTACTTCCACCTAACCTAAGGCAAGGAGCCTTTCCGGGAGAATACAGATCCCGAAAATCGAAGCTGACCAATCGTCTCTTTTTACCGTATCTAAACATATGTGGAATTTTATCTCCATTCTTTTTGTGCGTCTTCGTAATGTAATTTGAAACCTATGTGTTGTCTCTCGGCATAGGAACAGATGATGGTAATTGAACTACGTATTTTCTAGGTGATGTTCATCCTCTCAAGTTATACAGTCCATCTATATTTGTATTTCTGAATTAAAGGTTTAATATATTTCATTATTTTAAAAAAAATAGGAAAAAATGTCACGTAATTAATATTTTGTTCTTAAATTTTCGTTCTTCAGGACACCCTGTTCAGAAGATGTGAACAGGGAGCGTGTTACTGTCGTAAAATTTATGCTTTATCGTGCAGCAAAAGAAGACATTCAAATTTTGTCCCAACAGTCGTATGTGTTTGTAATATTTCAACAAAAACTCACGTGTGAATTTAGAAACATCCATGATTTATCCT
>JGI20166J26741_11645362_pt1 | contig 11289 bp, 9 predicted proteins | sample TergutCu122P5_FD_26741 | JGI IMG/M metagenome (IMG submission 26741) | reverse complement strand
TGTGCAGCAAATAGAAAGAGACTGTTTCAGCGTTGCCAAACGTAGGTCCATATATACACGACGTTAGCATTTCTGGCTTTACTAGGAGCTCCATATATATCCGTAATTAGTAGCCTAAGGGTTAATATTATTAAATGGCAAGTGAAATTTAATCCGGTAGCCTAAGGGTTAATTACTTTTACGATTTTTGAGAAAATCTCTCATTGCGAGAACCGTTGGACTGGTTCTGAACAAATTTCGTGATCAAGAATTTACGAATTGGAATTGTAGAGGCAATAAAAGGACGAAGACATAGTTGTCCCTCAGTGCTTAAGCCTCTAAAAACCAATAGACGTAAGCTGGGTAGAAGAGTAGAAGACAAGGGAGAAGGGGGAGACAGTTTCGCATGGAAGGAAAAGAGCATCACGTTGTTAGAAGGTTCCCAGGACTCGCCCGCTCGACCTTCTGATAGCAGTGGTACGAAAATGAAGTGAAGATGACGTTGGAATGTTGACGGTGGTGGCTTGAAATAAGGGCCGAGGAATTTTGATTTTGGTTTCTGGTTATTTCTAAAGTATTTAATTTTGAAAATTAATTTTATTGATTTAAAGCGGGTGGTGGGGTGGGGTGGGGGGTAATTTTGATGAGTGTAACTCGGGAGCAGTGCATGAGAAGCATGCAGTAGCAACTTAAATATCGGGAACTGTCTTAGCATTTGCTTGAACCTGAATTATGTATAAAGATCCAGTACGTACCGCGCAGTAAGCACTCTGTCTCGGTTATACGAACCAGTCCTTTTTTATAGGGAATTAATCGCTGTTTGTTCTGCGATGCAGGCAAAACGTACACATGTGCTGTTTGAGTTGAAAGTAGAAATTTTAGGCGCGTTCGCAAAATTGCTAAGCCACTGTTAGCTTCGTCATGTATGTCCGTCCGTCCGCGTGGAACAACTCGGCTCCCACTGGACGGATTTTCATGAAATTTGATATTTGAGTATTTTTCGAAAATCTGTCGAGAAAATTAAAGTTTTATTCAAATCTGACATGGCTTTACATGAAGACCAGTACACATTTATGGTTGTATCTTGACCATTTCTTCCTAGAATGAGAAATGTTGCAGACAAAAGTTGTAGAGAAAATCGAAACACATATTTTATGTTCAATAAATTTTTCCCCCACCGAAAGTCGTGCCATTTGAGAGATAATGTGGAAAAATATTGTAAGGCGGGACAGACAACAGATGACAATATGGCGCATGCGCATTGCATGCTGGGTACCTAAAGCTACAGACACACATTCAGAATATGTAATACTTGTTGGCTGTTCCACTGCAACAGTGGTTACCCGAACGCTCCTCGGTGTGACGTTATACGTTCTTTGCCTGCCGTGTTGAATGTTAGAACTGTAACCAGGGGGTTTTAAAGGGTTAAACGTTTTCTTATCCCGCGATTCTTTAGTCTCAGTGTAAGGACGGCGCCCTGCGCTCCCAACATATACATAAAAGGCCGAACGTAAAGTTGTTATATCCCAACCATTGACAGTGCGTATCTGGCCCGTGAGGACGCTGAATTCTTTCAGGATGGCCATTTTCGACGGCTGTACCATCGGTAAAGATGCATATTATGATACAGGAGGACGCTTTGACCGCCGAGTAGACTGTACGGTGTCTATCTACAGGGAGGCAGCAGGTTCCTCCGAAACGTCCTTATCCATCTACCGAACTACTTATCTCCACATCCCAGAAGGCCATATCTTAAACCTTTTCCAGAATGTTATGTTTCGTCTTCGTAGTACTCGCTACGGGATGGACGGTCCGGAGATCGAATCCTGGTGGGGTGCGAGATTTTCCGCACCCGTTCAGACCGACCCTGGTGCCCACTCAGCCACCTCTACAATGGGTACCGGGTCTTCCCGCGGGGGGATGGGGGTGGGGGGTGAAGCGGCCGGGGCGTGGCATTGACCACCCACTCCCTCTAGCGTCGAGGTTAAAGAAAGAGTAGAGTTCTACATCTGCTCCCTCTCTGGGCCTTCGTGGCCTGTTCTGGGGTGAACTTAACCTTTACGTTTTACCTTCAGAGTACAATGAGGGTCGTGGTAAAGTGGCGGTAGTCTCGTATGTGATGTTTGCGGGTGGAATAAGACAAATTGCCGGGAAGGGAAGCTATGACCAGATTTGAACTGACGACATGTAATTCAGGGCGACATACAAGGCCTTCAATAAATAGAATGAAGGTTCTCACTGGAACAAGGAACTGCACTGTCCAGCTGCGCCTGCAGTATGCAAATTCACGTTCCCCCTGTAACAACTCTCTGTCACATACAAACGAGCGAATAGCTATAGTCTTATACACGCCCTTTTGTCTGTGTGAGTGATCCATGTGAAACGGCTCTAAAAACAAGAAATATTGGCAATTTTTAAAATACCGTATTTTTTAAACCTTATGCAGTTGATGTGCTTGCATCTGGAGAAACTAGTTGTGAACTTTGAACCCTCGATGTTCCTTAGATTTTCGTGATATCGAATCTCAGATTTTTTAAAGTTTTGTGTGCTACGTGTGCAACCCATACATTTTTATGTCGTCATCCAGACAATACGAAGCTAATTTTTAAAGGTCACGCGACACTAGTTAACGCCGTTATGTATTCGTATTTTTAGATTTATTGTAAAATCAATTGTTCATGTAAAATGTATAAACACTCCTTCATGTAACGGCAACTTCTCCGACGGTCGTGCGCTGCGGGATTTTCTAACTGCAGAACTGCAGGCGGTGTCCACTGTACACAATCCCAGCTTTGCACGCAATGTTGATTTTGTTGAATGCAGCCAAGTGTATAAGACCCAGCCGGCGTGTGTGCTATGATATGTCACCTAGTTCGAATATGTGTGGATGGGGGCAGTGCAGTGCATTTTATCCACTGTATGTAATATTTCATCCTGGGAGCTGAAGTTAAATTTGTCTGGGATGTGATGCCATGTTATGGATGGTGCGTCTCCAGAAGAATCTTCATCGACGGCTCTGGAGATGGAGGCAGATAGCTCCTCTGAAACGTCTATAATATTACCAACCAACTCAACGTCATTTACCATAAGCCCTATGGAAACCTCCGCGCGCAGATTCCTAACATTTGCTTGGCAGTTCACTATTTGGGCCGTATCTGCGTCGTTGTAGCGTCGGTGGTAGGATCATCGGTTAATGATGAATTGTGACGAAAATAGGAGGACGTGGTCGTGGCGTAATCGAGCTGCTATCCGATGTTCTGGAGGGACTGAGGAAAATCACGAAGCCCTTCGGTGACGATAGTCGGCGCTGCAGCCAAGATACCAACCGGGTATCTTCCATATACAAGTCGACGGCGTTAACGCTAGACCAGACTCTTCTGAGCAAAATAATACGGATTTATAATTAATATAGTACGTCAGGAAATGTACGTATAGTATAACAGTTCGCATAGTATGTCAGAAAATGTACGCATAGCTGGGCGGTTCATGTAGTACATTTGTAAATGTACGCATATCCGAACAGTTCACATAGTAAATTAGGAAACGTACGCATAGCTGAACAGTTCACGTATTACGTTAGGATATGTGCGCACAGCCCAACCGTTCACATTATGCGTTAGGAAATGTACGCTTAGCCGAACAGTTCACATAGTACTTTATGAAATGCTCGCACAGCCCAACCGTTCACATAGTACGTTAGGAAATGTCCGCACAGCCCAGCCGTTCACATAGTACGTTAGGAAATGTACGCATAGCCCAGCCGTTCACATAGTACGTTAGGAAATTTGCGCACAGTCCAGCCACTCACTTAGTACATTAGGAAATGTATGCATAGCCCAACCGTTCACATAGTACCTTAGGAAATATGCGCAGAGCCGAACCGTTCACATAGTACGTTAGGAAATGTATGCATAGCTTAACGATTTTGTCACATTCGCGCCTTTCCTTAATGCCAAAAACCGTAAGACGTGTAAGGAAAGTACGTGGGTATGAAATGCGTGCTTCGTCTTTCGCCACACTACACTTCTGCTCGGAAGTATTCCCCTTCGATAAATATCTACAGCGTTGTACACGTATTTCTCTCTATTTAGTGCGCAGAAAGGCGTGTTGGTCTTCATGTACAGCGTCCGATATGTTTATCAGATTTCAGTTAAATTTGGAACTCATTGAGAAATATTAGTGAAACGCTCCGGTGTCAGATTTCGTGAAGATCTGTTGGCGTTGCTCCCTCGAGTCGTCACGTACGAACAGACGGGCGCATTTTCGCAACTTTGCGAACTCGCCGTAAATCACACACTGACTTACGGTGTGACGTCTTCAGCTGCTCGTGCCAGGGTAACTTGGTTTGCGAGTATTTAAGGTTCTCACGGCGGTATTGCTGAAGATTCAAGTCTGCCGGGAAGTTACGGTTTGTCATCGGGTAAATAGTTCGCGACGTTTCGAATTATCGTATTGTTTTCATCTTCAGGGCCACCATTGTTCGACTCCGAAGAAGAAGCATTACGTTCTTTCGAAACGTCAGGAAATATTTACGCAGCGACATCCCAGAAGACTTGAATCTTTTGCGGTGTCTGCGTACTCCTGGTCAGCCGGGTCGCCATCGATGTGTAATTCGCCGGTACTTCAACTACGTAACTTTTGTTTGAGCGTATACCAAACCAGGGAGGGGCTAATCTGAATTGTGTGCACCCCATGTAGGGCATTTAAAATGCGGCCACGTTAAAATGTCGCCTGCGAAAAGAGGCTGTGCAGACGTGGAACAAAAAACAGCTGTTTCAATAATTCATACAGCGTTTGAGGGCTCATAAATCCTTTTAGCTGTTTCTGTGACGCTTTTTTTTTAGACAGGGGAGAAAACGATCTTGTTAAAAAGTGTTAAGGAATTTGTGCAAAAGGGGAATATAGCGTTCGGGTTACAGTTTGTGGAGACTGATCGATGATCAAAGTACTAGATGGATTACCGAGTTTAATTTCGAATATGTGCAGAATTCGACCAACCGCACAGAATAAGTTAGTGATGTACTGTCCAGGCTGTGGGCTGAGGGACAGTTCTGATGGGTACCGAAATTAATAGAATATATATATATATCGTAACATACAGCTTTGTACAAGATTGCACTATACATATACTCCCTACTTTATCAAATTTTATTTACCTATATCTTTTTCATCTTTATTATCTATGTTATTTTATAATTGAATTCACATTTTATTTTTTACGTCCTATTATATTATAGTAACCATGTAAACGAGATCTCGTATTGTCTGAGACTTTGTCAGTTGTATATAAAAACCTTTATTGGTCACAACCTGAAGATTGCTTTATGAAAAAAGCCGAAACATGTCGCTGTTATGATTTGTTGATTATCTTTTAATTTATTTACATAATAACATTTGTGCTGGACTGTAAAATTGTATATATTCTATTAATTATTGAAAACACATTGGAGATGCCTCACCTGAAAATCGTGGGCACCGGAAGTTACTTCCCTGGTGAAAAGCGGGCGGAACGTGCAGGTTCTTGAGTATTTTAGGCTGAAAACGCGTGGACCCTTACCTCCACCTTCACTCTACACCCTCTTGTCGTGGTACTTCAGCACATAAATAGCCTAATCTTATACGCACAACTCATTCAATTTATTTCGGATCAGAGTCGGGATAGCTCAGTCATTATAGTTACTTTTCTACAGGCCGGATTCCCGATGAAAATTCGATTCCTAGATGTAAGACAGTTTTCTGTTTTCAAGCTCTCCAAACCAGCTCTGAGGCCGACTTAGACTCCTGTTCAGTGGGCACCGACGGTGCTATCCCCCCCGCTCGAAGATGGAATCGAAATTTGAGTTTTTAATTTCTGTAGCAATTAAATTGTTTGTTATATGTCTTTAATTGTCATGTAAAAGGCACTCGGTGTCAGGGAACCGGTGAAAATTAGCATTTAACCCTTAGGCTACCGGATTAAATTTCAGTTGCCTTTTAATAACATTAAATGGCTGAGCGACTATAGTCGTCGTTGGCAGGTTAAGGGTTAAGATACAGCGGTATGATACTCAGTGGCAAGACGCACTTGCATTACTTTTTAAAGCCTACTGGTTACGTGATGCACCAACCAGTTTAACATTCAACAACTGTACGCTCTGCCCACACTGTATTTATGTGTTTTGTATTCATCTCAGAACAAACAGCGACTTCTGCCCCATACAACATAAACTGATTGGTTTTTATACTTGAGATGAAAAGTGTTTACTGCGCGGTACGGACTGGGTCTTTAAATAAAACAGTCTGCGGTTCGTCTTTAAATGAGTGACGGAGAGCTGCTGCGTTTGGTTCGCTAGCTTTAAGACACTCTTGCACAGGTGGTAGAGTAGGGCCTGCACCCTCAGGCATATGTATAGGTGTAGTATAGTGTTTGCAAAATATGAAACATGTGTTGCGACTATTTTTAGATTTTAAAGAATATAAGCCAGCCCCTCTCGCCGTACGGACGTATTAAGGCATGTCCCCCCCCCCCAAAGCAAGGGATCCTTCGTCAACTGCAGGACCTAGCCATTAATAGCGATTCAAGGCACATCCGGCCTCCAAAACTGGAAGATTAGTTCAGTTCCGGATTTCATTAAACTGATATTTATTAAGCTCGTTTCGCTCGTGTAAGTACGTGACCACATAGAGGGAGAAATCGTTCTGTACAGTTTGCTGTTTAAGTGGTCTATACAACCTTGCGCGGGTTTATTTACTCCCTTAAAGGATTGCGCCATTAAGTATTTATCTTGTACGTTTACTGTTATCATGCCCATTACAGCCTTCTTATTTCAACGTTGGTCAAGAAATTGTACAAAGTTACTATACTCGTATAGGAGACTTCGCCTCCTTACCACAGCCATAGCCAGTTTAATCCATTGCACACACTTGCACACTTTCTGTGCCATGCCCATGTCTCCCAAGTAGGATCTTCGTATAGGATATTGTGATTAAAATTTTGTAAGCATTTGTAGTCTTTTCTGTGCATGCTGCATGTCCACTCCGTTTCATGCATGTTGATTTCGACGTTTAAGATACCTAATCCTTATCAAGGCTCCGACTTGAATAGCGTCAAATATAAGGGCCCAACTGACTCCTTGTAGCAGAGTCCTCCAGGAGAGGCCAAATGTTTCTCAGCTGGTCAAGAAATTCCGCGTATTTTATGGAATTGCGTTGTGCCAGCTGTGTTGTTTACATTTAGTAGTTAGTAGTAAACAGTACAGGCCGTAACATAACATTGAGGCGCGTTCGTGCATCCATTGTTGCTACGGACAAGCAATGAATAATACACAACTTGAGTGTGTGTGTTTGTAGCCTTAGGTATCAAGCATGCAATGCGCATGCGCCATGCTCTCATCTGTGGCATGCCCCTCTCTACAATACTTTTTTTCCCCCACATTAGCTCATAAGCGAGACGATTTTCGAAAAACAGTTATTGAACATGAAATGTGTGTTTCGAGTTTCTTTTTAACTATTGTCTGAAAAATATTTCAGTCCAAGAAGAACTGAGCGAGATACGTTCAAAAATCTGTATTGGTCGACATGTAAAGTACCCGTTATTCTTGTCCGATTTTAATTAAACATTAATTTTCTGGATAGATTTTCGAAGAGTCGTCAAATATCAAATTCCATGGGAGCCGAATTTGTTCCATGCGGACGGGTGGACGGACGGACTGACATACATGACGAAGCCAATAGTCGCGTTTCGCAGTTTGGTAACACGCCTAAAAACGAAATAATTTAGTCATCGGTTAGGAGGAATGTCGATCAAAAGCTTGGCGCCGCTTTACCATCACGTTCAAAGTACCCGGAAATATATTGCCTTTCAGATTCTCGTCCCGTAATTCAGTTCCGACTTCCCAAGAGGACGCTCAGAAATTTATTTCCTAATGAGGCGGGGAATTCTTTTCCCCCCCGCACCAGTTCGTAACAATACACAGTGGCAGAAGGCCGATCGTGTCGGTTGTGACGCCGCGTGCATTATTTTGCCGTCGATGTGATCGATCGTGGCACTGTAAGTGTTAAATTGTGCTGCGTGTTGTTAGTGGCTGCCATAAGGATAAGCCATTAACAGTACTGTTATTATTGCTGTCAACTTTTTTATTTAATCTGAATGCGATATTCATGGCGACCTTTTTAAATGGGATTAAGCATATGCTCATTTAGAAACTGCGCCGTCCGCCCTGTACAACGGTTAGGTCGGTTTCCCCTCTGGTTCTTTGAATAGGGATGGTTTAGACATAAGGCAGATATAGAAACGGCTTTGCCGGGCTTGAAAACTGCACCATTTGCCTGTTGATTGCTGGGCTGTAAATGAGCATTAATCACAAAAAAATTCGAACTTTATGTTTTTCATCCCGAAGTGTTAGTAAAGCAATCTAGGGACTAAATGTAACAGTCTAACACAACAGTTTATTGGTATATGTACAACCATAGATACATGGGCTACATGTTTCGACACTTATCGAGTCATCTTCAGGCCCTTGAAGAATACAGATCCAATTTTACAAGGTAGTCGAGTGCACTGTGGGATCCCCAATGTACTATGTAAGCATTGGGGATCCCACAGTGCACTTGACTACCTTGTAAAATTGGATCTATATTCTTTAAGGGCCTGAAGATGACTCGATAAGTGTCGAAACATGTAGCCCATGTATCTATGGTTGTACATATACCAATAAACTGTTGTGTTATACTGTTACATTTAGTCCCTATATTGATTAAAAAATTCGTCTTCATGTTGCTGTGTCACAAGATTAGGTTGCGATTGTGTGGAAGTTTGGAGACGGTAAATTGGCGCGTGCGTGTGTATGCGCATACGTGCAGTGTTATTTAAGCCTAACTACAGACAGCATTCGAGGAGCTCTTGATCGGTTATATAATCAAGAAATTTCTCGCCTTCATTGAAATCCCAGTCCTGAACAAGTTGACTCCTCCACGCCGTAACACCCCGTCCCAGTAAGAGATCGGTTTTAATATTATCCACACATCTTCGCGTGTGTGTCCGAAGTCTGTCCCTTTTCCTCAGCCTTCCAGATTAACATTTTGTTCGGTGTCTCGATCCTCCCATCGTGCTACATGTTCGTTAATCTCATCGTCGTACTTTGCATTGTCCTGGTAACGGCTTATGTAGAGTACAAATTAACGCTCAGCTTGCTATTCAATTTTCTCGTTTCTCCTCGTCTTCCCTGTGTTTACACCAAGTCACCCCGGTTTTTTGTAGCCCCAAATGTAATGTTTTGCATCTCATGCCTTGTCTTTCCAGCCTTCCCTCTGCCGTTTGCAAGTAACATGCTGGTAACTGGCAGGCCAAGGCCAACTGGCCGGGGAGCGAAGCGAGGACGTCCGCGAGGATCCCGGCGAGGTTTCATCAGCACCCGTGGTAGAGGGATCACCGTCAACCTTACGAACAGCGATCTGGGACTTGGTAAGTCTATGTCTTATGATTAGTTCCTAGAATCTGTCCATTGTCATGTAGAATCACAAAGGCGACATAACGATGCAGCTACTGGATATGTCCATTGTCCGGTGAAAGGATGGGGAAGCGTCTATTGTGTTGGGTCAGATGGACAGAGGCGTTCTGTCAGCAGGCGACCGATGTCGGGCCAGTCTGCTGTCAACAGCACTTACATAAGGCGTAGAAGAAAAGAATAAACAAGAGCATGTTCGGGACATGACGTAATGTTGCCTATCATTATGCCTCCACCACCGCTGAAGGAAAAGTTGAATGGCGTCGCTGACAAGCTGGGTTGCCCAGTCGATGAAGAATGTCCGTCAAGTATGCGTCATATTCTTGCAGACAGGAAACATCTCTGTCATCCTCCGGAAATGTCTCCCACAACCAGTCACAAGTCATCTGTCGCCCCCAGATGTAGTACCATTGATGTTCGTCTGCAGACGGCTACGTCTGAATCACCATACCAGCAATACTATTCTGGGGTAACGGTTTGCAGCTACGTCGGTGCTCATTCCCGCTTTACCGAACCTGAGTGTTCGTGACCGTTCTCATAAAGTCTCAAAACTGGGCCCTAATCTCAACCATTTTCACGTGTATACATAACGTCACCACGTTTTTGCCTTTTCTAGTCTCCCCTGCACCGATTATCACGTCACTCCTTCCAGCGGTCAAGATGCCGAGCCTTAATTTCTGTCTTGTGTTAAAAATGTTTGTGTAGATTTACCGACATACCCCACACAAGAGCCCCAGGCCTTATTCCATGTACTCCATGATCTCACAGTGAAACTTCGTGTGGGTTTGTCCCAGTGCCACTTTTTCCACCGCAAATTACACATAAAGTGCCTTGGGATCGAATCCAGGCCATCACGTTCAAAGGCCGGCGACTAACCGCCTGAGCCATTGGCACGGCATTTAAACAACGGAAATTAGCGTGAATAATATTTCATATTCAGTTCGTACCGCACAGTGAACACTGGTTTGTAAAAACTACATCAGTTAATGGTGTATAGGGAAGTGATGGCGGTTTGTTCTGAGATCCATACAGAACAGGCATTATTACGCAGTGCGGGCATGACGTAGAATGTTTTAATGTTGTACCTGGTGTGGTACATATAGTAACCACCGGACCGTAAAGGTTTAAATGAGTGCGTGCGCTCTGGGAATATTACGCTCTGTAAGATACAGAGACTCTGGAACACGCCTGTGTTTAAATGCCACGCAAGACAGTATTTAAAAAGGGAAAGCGCCAGTGTGCGCTGTATCGTATTACTTGGTGTGGCCTGTTGCCACATTACCGTCCCACGTGGTCCATTGTGTCGGCCAGCTGTTTGCATCCGGGCGTCATTAAACAGTCGTAATTCCGAGTCCAGATTCCGACTGGTTTTCTGTCTGCCCCGTCTGTTCCTGTGAGATTCGACCTTTTGCTTTTACTGTAGTGACTGCTACTGTCTTCTGGTGGAGCATTTGGAGCATTGTCGGTTTTATGTGGAAACCGTTGCGTCCATCCTGAGGGTAGAAGTGTAAGATGAAAGGTGTAAGGACAATGACGAAGAGAAATTCCACAATGTAAAGAAGGTTAGGAGAAGAATTTACGTTGCTTAGCCGTCAGTAAGAAGTTAAAGGTAAAACGTATAATTTCAGGAATTTGGTGCTTCATATAGGCCAGCGGTTCCCAAACTCTGCTCCGCGGACCCCAAGGGAGCCGCGACCGGTTCCCAGGGGATTTGTGTGTGTATTTCTGTAGTAGGTACTTCGAAGTTTACTGATTTTTTTTTTAAACTAAAGAAATACCCCCCCCCCCCTCCGTACCCACAAAGCGAGCGAATTAAGGTCAAATC
>JGI20166J26741_11645251_pt1 | contig 11291 bp, 6 predicted proteins | sample TergutCu122P5_FD_26741 | JGI IMG/M metagenome (IMG submission 26741) | reverse complement strand
GCTGAAATTGGACAGGAGTTCCTACCCAGTCGCAGCCCCAGGCTGCATCTCTAACCATCTCCGCCTGAAATACTCAGATAATATAGGTTAATAAATTCATGGATTAGAGTATTAATAATTACTCTGAAGCTGATAAATATACGTCATATTTAGAACGAAGCCCTGAAAACACACGATGAGCTTCACATGCAGCTAACACACAGGCTTATTTTATTTAGTATTGTGGCAATTAAAATATTTAATGAGCGTGTAATTTTAAAAGGTGTACTTCGAAAAAAAAATCATAGGAATTATCGTCCATGATGTGTTATATTTTAATGCAAAAATATATATTTTTGTAAGGTAGTGAAATAAAACTTTAAAATAAAACTGAATCTCAGATGGTCACTCATACATACCTCAGTTGAGAGCTCGTTTCCGAGCCAAAAGTAGATGCACAAGGAGCCCACCATATAAATATATACAAGCAGTCCCTGCAGTACATCTGCAACATTACTTAGACTCTGGCAAAAGAAAAAAAATTACATCAATTTTATTATTTTATTATTTATATTCAAATTATTATTAAATATTAATATATAATTAATATTTAATTTAATTTAATTATATATATATACATACATTTCATCGGAATGTATTTCAGTCTGGAAGAAACTGCACTCCCTTTATACGTTATAATAATAATAACAATGAAATTGGACTCCCCCATGTTCAGTGCTCTTATGCTGTTTAAGAAATTTATCTGATAAAGCAGAGTTCCCAGGTAAAGCAAGGCAATATTACCACTAAGAGTGTGTTAGAGCGCACTGAAGATTAAAATAAGATAGGCTGAAAAGGAATAAAGAACTTTTGAAGTGCCCGTCATGTCCTTAAACTTTCAAGACTTTTCCCTGATGCGTGATTTGAAAATACGATTAGAATACTGACCCAATGCAACACATAAGCTGACCCGATTCAGTCAAATGTATGTTACTAGGGTAAATTGCTTTATGGAAAGTTGTAATTTTAATATGTGTAATTAAAATATTTTCACGGCATTGAATATTTCTAATAATTTCAGTATGTAGCCCAAGGATTAAGACGGACAAAAAAGCAGCTCATGTGCAGTAACATTTGTACGCTATATATGTTGTGTTTGTGAATGTACAAATACATTATCGGAGTTGTTTGCAACACCTGAACATAGTAACAATCCCTATGGTACGGAGTTGTTCCTGGGAGCTCAGGAGTTTCGCAGGTACGAGTTAGTTAAAATGTTTCTTTCATTGTCTAAAAATGAAAGATTGATTACTGTCTTTATAATTACTGGCCACTGACCTCTGTTGTCAAAGAGCAGTCTGCAGAGGGTTCCGATTCTCTGCTTCCAATCCCCCTTTTTCGATTATTATTTTATTTTTACCTGTATTATACCGTATTAACCGAGGTGCTTAAAAATCAGTTTTTTTTACCAAAATTCTATTTGCATTTTTTCTACCCTCTATGTCATGCATGCTTTATATCCTATGACTTTCTACTTGAATGGCCGATTGATGTATATTGGAAATTAATAATTTTGAAGATCCACATTTTATACTTTATGTGGTCTGTTGCTCCTTCCTCCCATTTAGGACCACATATTCTTTTTTTGCACCGTGAAATTGAACACACTTTTCCATGTATTTTCCTGAACATGAAACGGCTAATTGTCTCACTTATTTAAAAATAATTCTTCGTTATGCTTTGATGTACCTCATCTGACATATCGTTTTGAGAGACAAAGTACGAGTATACTGGATCGAATGTTAAAAGGCATTTTCTGCCTTCTGCGTCTAAGGAAACGAAACGAAAGATGAGTTTTTATCGATTTGGAGGAACATTTGATTTTACTTTGCTACGCAAGTGACATCGACAAAAAGCTGTGTGTGACATGTTCTGAGAGTCGAATATTGAATGGAGCAATGTTCGTAATAATCACTTAAAATTAAATAAGTCTATGTAATTTACCCTGGGGAAAGCGAAATGCATGTTCTGCTAGTTACCGCATGACTTCCTATTCACGCTGATCCGGTTTCAAATGACCGAAATTTCTTGTGACTTTCCTGAAATTCTGCAGAATACAGGCAGAATATTTGACATATCGTAGAAAAACGCATAAAAATAAACAAAATTAAATTTGTTGTAAATTAAGCTAAAACATTTACCATCGTAATGAAGAGAGCTTCTAAACACATCGTTGAGAAGTATATCAGGAATAGTCCACACACTGGAAGATTCATTGTGTCTTCCAACATTTTCATATACCTGAAAAAATACTAAATTATAATATCTTCCGGCAGAGGGAAGGCATTCATATAGAATGCACTTTCACACGTGATCATACCGTTGTATGTTCTGGTGGTGACGTAAGCAGTCTTTTAGTTGTTTCCGCATATGTTGGGACACGTGCTCCGAAATGTCGTTATGTTGCTCTGAATGATGATGATGATGATGATGATGATAATTGTCTTCCCCAGAGTAGTGGTCGGTAATGACATGTGTCTGTCTGATATCCAGCAACGCTGCTCTGAGCTTCTCCAGCTGACTGCAGGCTACACACACTAGTGTAGCGTACAAACTGGGGAAGCCAAACGCTATAAGTAGTCCGAAAAATGATGCAATGGCCTGCGTTAGAAAGAAGTTTCTGTTTAATCTGATTTAACAAATTGCTGTTAAGACAGAGAGGAGGAAAATTAGTCTCGATTTTCTCAAATAAACGTACTGATTAAAAAAGATTTCTTACTCGCACATGAATGCAGTTCTCGTTTAAAATTATTTTGAGGTCTTAGACATAAAATTTAAGAAAAATATTTTTCTCAGAATAGCTATGAAATTTATGGCCTAATGCCCATGCAATTTACTACAATAATTATCTGAGAATCAGCTCTGCCATCAAATCTTCCTACCTTTCTACCTCGAAGTAGTGATTACTGGGGCATTGTTGTGAATAACAGCAGCAAACAAAATGGGGTGACAGGCGAACTTCCGTTGCCTTAGTAGGGGAAAACACGAATAAAGCGGAAATCCCCGACAGAAAATGCTAGGAATTACGAATATTAAATTGGAAAGCGCGGACATTGTTATACGTACGGAAAATTAAAAAAAATAACAAATGAATTAACAAAATGGAATATACATATAACAGCCTTACAAGAAACCAGATGGAATGCAATGGATGGATAGATAAGGAAGAATTTACCTTATTTTGTCGTGCAGAAAGGGAACAGAGACAAGGAAATGGCACCGTGTTTGTAGTGCTAAAATATTTTAGGCCCAGTACAATAAGATTTTAAACTATAAATAATAGAACATCAAGATTAAAGATTAAAGAGTATGTATATAACAGAACTAAAATTAGTGTGTATGCACAAACAGAAAGGGAGATTAGGAATTAATGAACATTTTACTTCCAAACTCTCTAATATTTTGACACTGTTCGAAAATATAATGCTGTAATAATAAAGGGAAATTTTGTCACAAAATCAGGAAAGTAATTTATAAATAAGAAGTGGCAGGAAAAAAAGCAGTATATGAGGTGAAAAGTGGAAATGGGCAGAAATTGATACAGTTTGCACAAATGCATGACACGTTTGTAGTAAGTACAAAATACAACGACAAAGAGACACCTAAATAATACCTGTTAAAATGGAAACAAGTCAGATGCATCTCTTTTAATTAACACAATAAGATTATCAAAAATTAAAGATGTTAAATCTTACAAGAACAAGTTGAAACATCTGTGAATTAAGACAAGGGGCTGTTCTGTTTTGAACAATTTTTAATCTAACAATGGAGAAATTAACCAGGAATTCTGAGGTAGAATATAAGGGAACAATATTTAATGGTTTAGTAATAGTAGAGAGATCCATAGATGAGTGGAAAGAAAAAATGGAGCAATTAATAAAGCTGCACAGTTAATGGGTTTTGCAAAAACATGCTAAGACAAAATAAATAGAAATAACAAAAAACCAACTAATACTAAAAATTTAAAAATTAATTACCCGTAATATGAGAGGGAAGAGGATTTAAGTATCTAGTAACAGCCTTAATAGAAGATCGTGTTATAAATATAGATATAGGGCAACAAATATTTATGGCAAATAAACCCGGCTGTGGGTTCAAGAAACAACTGAACTCACCGAACATGAAACGTCACACGAAATGTATATGTATAAAACCATTATAATTCAGATAATTGCACATGTCAGTGAATAATGACCCCTCTCCAAGAAGGTTCGGAATAAGCTCCGAAATTTTGAAAGAAGAATATTAGAATGATATACAATCCTAATAATGATAATTGTATATGGAGAATAAGTTACAATAATGAGCTTCATACGCTGTGAAATGATCTAGACATAGTAAATGTGATAAAAATAAGAAGATTGAAGTGGCTGGGACATCTCTTTAGAATGCAAGAACTGGATCCTTGCAGAAAGTTTACTTTTCTTAAACCAGAAGTCCTTCGACGTGTAGGAAAACCTAAGTTCAGGTGTTTTGAATTAGTAGAGGGAGGTATGAAGAAAATTGGCGCCATGAACTGAAGACGTCACTATCTGGACCGAAAACAATAGCGGGGAGTACTGGAAGAGGCTAAAGTTCATAAAGGACTGTAATTCCAGAAGAAAAAAATGTTTTTCAGTGAGAGGAACAAACTGTGATTCTGATAAACAGAAAATAATGAAAATCCAAGATGATAAAAATAAAAAAATAAAGAAATATACTCATGGAAAAGTGCGTTATCCTAGTGTCGTTAAGGCATATAGAAAGGAAATAATAAGGAAAATTATTCAAAACTGAGGAAGCCTTTAAGAGGGAGAAGAATGGCAAAATATAATAGAAGATGATTGGTGTAAAGAAAAAATCGAGAAATTAAAAATGGAATGATGACGAATGTAGCGCAGTCATAAAAAGAAGAATGCTGCAAGATAAATGATGAATAATAGACTTATAGGAATAAATAAAGAAGAGCATATTAAAACAGGAGAGAATCATATAGAAAGTGTAGAAAAAAAAACAGTAAATGGATGAGGAAATAAGTGGAGGAAATACAGCGACAAGAGAGTCCTATTGTGAAGGAATATAAGAAATTTTATATATAACTCAAGGAATATGAAGAAATAAATTTAAACGTGTTTGATATGAATGGACAATTGATATCTGAGAAGAGAAAGTTGATGGATAGTTGAAAGGATAAAGTTTTAAAAAAAAATAAGTGATCGCCGTCAATTAAATTTGAATCTTCTTATGGAAGAAGTTGATTTTAATGTGACGAATAAGGAAATAAGCGAAACAACTTATTTGAAAGTAAGAAACAAAAATATTAAATTTAGGCACAGCAAAAAACCTGCGATAATTGTGGCAACGGCAGATATTGCAATATATATATATATATATATATATATATATATATACATGTCACATTTACAGAGGAATAACGCTTTTTTGCTTAACATAAAAATATTATCAAGTATAATAAGTACCAAACTGATATAGTATGCAAAAAAATTGTTATAGCGAAAATAGATTCAGAACGAAAAGGGGAAAAAATCGGTAATTATTATATTGAAAAAATAATAGAAAGAGCTTATGAGTATAATATACAGATAGATATACAGTGTACAGATTTTAAGCAAACATTGGGTGGTATTCATAGTCATAAACTGATAGAAATATTACAGCCGAAGAAATACCCACTAAACGCTTTAGATTAATGAAAATGACACTTGAAGTTTCTCAAGCAAGATTAGTTATAGAGAACAACATGACAGAAAATTTAATGTTCATATAGTCGTGAGAACAGGTGATACAATGTCAGTCATGTTGTTTAATTTAGTACTGGATTATATTATGACGAAATTAGTTATACGGGGGAATATATGAACTAAAATGGTAGAGATCAATGCATATGCTGAAGTTGTGGTCATAATATCTGGGAATCTCAAATCCTAGGTATAACATTACGGAAATTAGATAATACAGCACAAGAAATAGGGCTGATAATCAATCAAGAAAAATAAAAATAAATGAGAGTAAGTAAGAAGACACACTATCAGTGTTTCAGATTGCAATATAAGTGTAGAGGTTTGAAAGAGTTCCTGTTTTCCTTATTTAGGTTCAATAATAAATGATGATGATTACGATGATGATGATAGCACATCAGAAGAAATAACATAAAGAATGAAGAAAGGAAATACTGCCTATTATGCATATAAAATATTAATTACCTCTATATTAATTAACAAATATAATAAAAGAAGATCTACATGACATTGATAAGGCCTATAATTTCCTACACATTTGAAACCTGGCGCTCTATGTACACGATATACATAATTTAATTATTTCTTGAAAGACAAATTTTAAGAAAGATATTTGGACCAATTTAGTGTAAGGAAAGATGGAGAATAAGAAGTAATAATATACTGCAGATATGGAGAAATGGAGAAAATATTATTAAATATACAAAAATACAAAGCGTAAAATGGTGGCGATAACTTAACGGTATGGAAGATATAAAATTAACTTAGAAGATAACTAAATAGAATCCTATACAAATAAGATACAAGATTAGATGGTGAAATGAAGTAGTAAATGATTTAAGGAAAATAAAACCGAGAAACTGGATTCTTCTCGTTAAAATAAGAAAAGTCAGGAATGGTAAGGCGCAGAAGACAAAAACTCATGCGGTGTTGGAATATGATGACAATGATAATAATAATAATAATAATAATAATAATAATAATAGTAATAAAAACAGTATACTATAAAAATATAATATAATATAAAACTAAAGCATTACCAGCTTAACCCTTGTTTTCAATTATATTAGCAGCTAGGACTTGTGTCCAACCGACAGAGTATTAAGCTATTTGTGAAAAGCGTAATTTTGAACCCGTTCGACAAAAGAGTCTGTGGAATTGTACGAATTTTGTTTGCCACAAATAAATGTTATTCCTTTGCACACAAGATGTCCACGAACTAATACCTGAAGTTTAAATATGCAGGACAAATTTCTATTGAAAATTTACTAAGGGATTAAAAGATACTCGTATTTAAACGTTATATTATTGATTAATTTGTCATGTAAAAGTAAGCTACGATGTAGACGTCTTATATACATATTGTAATGTAATATGATGCTATCAGTGTTGAATTGTTATAGAAAATATAGCGGCATCTGTTCCTAAAACAAAGCAGTTTTGTTGAGATATGCATAGAGTTCCGTATAAAACATGGAAAACATTTTGTATTGTCTTCATCAAGCACATTATTTGTATAAAATTGCAGATTATAGCTTTATATTAAAACCGAAATATGTAGCTGCTATATTGTGAAGAAAGTGATTCCTTTCTGCCATAAGACATTTCTATCTTTAGTACTTCAAAATTTTACATTGAATAATTTCTTTACTTATATATACCCAATTCATATTTCATTATATGACATTTTATATTTCGGTGCTTCTATCAAGGACACTATTAAATCACCGAAGATAGTTATTTTCCAATTGTGGTAATAAATCTTTTGTTTCTTTATAAATTTTACCGGGTTCCTTATATTACATATACAATTTTCGTCAGCCAAGACACAATAGTGCGAACGTTCAATAAATGATGAAGTACATTAGGGCAGTTTCTTTACATTTGTAAATGTTTCTTTTGTTTGACACAGGGAGAAAAATCTCGTACCGTGCGCTTTCCTTCAAAATCACAGTGAAAGCTTAATGATGCTCATGCAGTAAACTAGTAGGAGGTTTATTCATTGAAATGATTGCTAAATGAAACAAAATCGTTTTAGTTGAACTTTTAAGCGAATTACTTGGTAATTTAATATTCACAATGCCATGAAATCGATGTCTGCGTCACGAGACCTGGAGCTGTTAAAGACAGATGTTTCTAACAGCTGTTTATGGACCTGGATATACCGGGATGGGTGCAATTAATGTTTAAACTTCAGTGGCTTCCGGACAAAAACATATTTCCTGTCCGTATTATATGGGATGTAAATGCAGTTTACTCTTCGTATTCGTCCATATTTTTTTTTTAAGTTTGGAATGTATGTATGATATTTTGCGTTACCCAAATTAGCTTCTTTAAGAGAGATGTTTGGAACTTGTGAACAGCATGAGTCTCCGTTCCCATTACTATTTTCGCGCAAGGATTTGTTTCGAAAGTTAAGGAAATATATAATTTATTAAGTACAAAATATACGCTATATTATCCTTAGTGTAATTGAAATTATCGTTTCCTAAATTTTATTAATTTGCCTATTTACTTTGGCACGTGAGTTTGCCTGTTTCAAAGTATTATTTGTGGAAGTACACATAGCAGAATTCTGTCGCCTAAAGTATTTACCTTAGAATTAAATACAGTGCTTTACTTGACAGAGGAATTTGTTCAACGAAATACTGGCGAATGTGGCACGTATATTTCCTTGTCATGATTTCATGAACAAATAATTAAATATTTAAATAAAGAAATGACAATTGAAACTTGAAATATTAGTCTGAATTCTTCAGAAATTTAAGCCGCACAATTTAATATTTTACCTTTTTAATACTATACAATTTACTATTGGAATCTCAGTGTCTTTAAATAAGTGACGAAAATTTTTCTGCAGAAAACGTACAAAATTTTTGCATATATTTTATTAGTTCCTGGCAGCTCACTTGCCAGTATACGGTGCAGAAAATGCATCTATCGGAAAGATTAATTAACATAATTGTCAAGAGAACAATGTAGTATCCCTTAAAAATCTAATGCTTGCATTGTGAATATTTTAAATAAAAGACTGACCTTTGCGAGAAACGGTTCTATTGCAAGGGTGACTAACACTGTAAATGGTGTTACGTAGCCAGTGTGACGTGTTTAATAAAAGTATAATTAAAATTAATATAATTAAAGTTTTCGGTATTTCCATGTATTTTAATAGATATGATTTCATCACATATTTACTATGCCCTTTATGACTCTTAAAATTTCATATTTTCTTATTATCTTCTATTAAGTTTAGAATTATTATTTAGCATGCATTTATACAGTAGACTGTACCTGTGTTATATTCACAAATATGTATACTGAAGTCGCCGATATGTCGAACGGAAACCACGAAACTTTTAATATCATTTCGTGTTTGATCACAATGCGAACTGTTGAATTTACAAAGTGGAATAAAACCATGAACCAAAAGAAGTATTTGGTAAGATCCTGAATGAATGGGATGTACCCAGCCTTTGTTAAATATCCGGTGTCAGGTTCTCTGGTCGGCAGTTTTTCCCATGAAAACGAGTCTGTCACTCTGAGCAGAAATTCGATATCACGTTTACGGTAACTGTAAGGAGAAAGGATATTGTGTTTAAAACATTAAGATAACTTGTATGTGAGATTGAGATTTAGTAGTATCATACATTCATATGCTGCCTTATATTCTCAAGACGATATTTTGCTTCAGCCATATTACCTTAGTGTAATCAAGCAAGTACGAAATGGAGTTCTCAGTATTTAGTTCCCGAATTTTCGGGGCAACTTATTGGTCTCATCTTCAAGGGTCAAGCAGTGTACTTGGACTGCTTGACTCCTTAAAACTGGGACACGTAGGCTGTACCGAAACCTCCGCAACGAGCCAACACCAAATAACACTGCGTAACATCCCAGAAGTATACGAATTCTTTTATTTTGCAACATGACTGACAACATGACCTTTTGAAACTCAGGTTTTCTAGACATGACACTGGCCGAAATGTTTCTGTGTTTCAAAGTCATTTCCCTTATTTTATTTATAATTGAATTTCTTATATTTTACTTTGACATTTTTAAATTTTATTTCCTTTTGTGTTTTACTTTACGGTTTACCTGATATTTGTTTTGTGAGTAAGGTAAAAGTGAAAAAGTCTTCAGTTTTCTAGGAAATAAACCGGATCTTGTAGGCTATATTACATCTATTCACAATCGATCGAACATTTTTCCGACTAAAATGCTATTGTCAAACATGGCAGAGATACATGAAGAAGCGTTCAACATCAGCAAATGGAATTGAATGGAACTTGTTGCTTTCATTTGGCTGATGTGCTGAAGTACATTTTAACAATATGTTGTAATATTTTCTTAAGTTATTTTTGAAATATTATCACTGTTCGAAACTTTATTGTGAAGTATAAGATTCTTTAACCCATGCTGTTAATAAGGTGGCCTACCTGCAAATGAAATTCATCCATGCAACGAGTGACATAGCAAACCCCATACGCATTTTCTCCATAACTTTCGTCGAATCATATCTATGAACATATGTATCCACAATAGCACATATCCAAGTACTGTAATAACACACGGCACCAACTGTAGTATATAGCGCTTGAACTTTTGATGGCGTTGTGTTGTTAGACAGCAAACCTGCCTGTCGCAAATAAGAGAGAGTCGTCTTAAAACGGCTCTGATGAAGGCTGTTGTCACACGAGAATTCAGTATTCCTTTTCCTCTTGATGTATTCCATATGTAACACTGTTGCTTGTAATGAAAAGTAGAGTGGGTTAACAATATATGTCGGATGCACAAAGATTTCTACGCGTCTGCACAAATGTTTGTCACTGAGACGATAAAGACTGTGACAGTACTGGGCCAGCCGGGGATTATAAACTGGTGACAACCCGAACACTGTTACTGTTGGCTGTTTGATAGTATTGACGAAATGGAAAGCCGATTGGTTTCGTTTTTCTGGCGTGTTGTCATTGGACGGTTAGTGTGTCTCGGAGCGTGCGTACTAATTTGGTGCGTTCTTGAAAACTTAAGCAAACTAAAGAAGACTTGTATTGATTTACAGAATGAATCAATATACTAACCAAACTGATGTAAATTCTTTAATTTGTGAGGCACCTGCGCACATTTTTCTGTATCAATTATACTGTTTTGTGTACTTTTATTATGTTTAATTAGAAGTAAATTTGTCTTGTTGCTAAACAAACGCATTTCTTTTTTCTTGTGAGATGACTTATACTTGATAATAAATACAACGTCAATATAGAGATATTACGTAATTTCTTAGAGGCTGAGAAGACCATTACGATTGTTAAGGGGAGTGGTTTTGAAGGTGCCCAGCTTGAATTTGAACGTTCTATCATAACACTTGCAAAATTTTAGACAAAACTAAAGGCAAAATTCGAACATCCGTAATCAAAAGACTCTAAACAGTGTAACAGCTGGGAGCGTCAGAACGTGAAATTTTTATTGCAGGTTCTGAAACGAAAAGGCTTTATGATGATACGTCATATCCGTTTTCGT
>JGI20166J26741_11645140_pt1 | contig 11291 bp, 8 predicted proteins | sample TergutCu122P5_FD_26741 | JGI IMG/M metagenome (IMG submission 26741) | reverse complement strand
GAGAAAGCTGTTTCATTTCCTCACCGCCATGGCAAACGTGACGATAATCAGGCGCAAATCAAACGCGGCGGCATTTCTCCTCTTGAGCGATAAAAAGTACGCAGGGCTGCGACACATGAACACGATATTAAAATAAAAAAGACCGCCCAGAGGGAAATGTTCAGCAACAAAACTGTCTTTCCGCGAGCGGTCTGAGAGATCAGGGCAAAAGCCGCACCGCCCCTTTGTCAGCGGAAGCGGCAAGCAGGGCATAGGCCCTCAGCGCCGTCGAAACCTGCCGCTGGCGTCCCTGGGGCGTAAAGGCCGCCTTCCCCTTCGCCTCCTCTTTTTTTCGGCGGGCGGCAAGGGTTTCATCCGTCAGCGCCACGCGGATCGTCCGCGCCGGAATGTTTATCTCAACCGTGTCGCCATCTTCAACCAGGGCAATGGTTCCGCCCGCCGCCGCTTCCGGCGAGACATGGCCAATCGACAGGCCAGAGGTGCCGCCGGAAAAACGGCCATCGGTGATCAAGGCGCAGGCCTTGCCCAAATGCATCGACTTCAAATACGATGTCGGATAGAGCATCTCCTGCATGCCCGGGCCGCCTTGCGGGCCCTCGTAGCGGATAATCACCACGTCGCCGGCCTGGATTTTGCCGCCAAGAATCGCCTCGCAGGCTTCCTCCTGCGAATTGACCACCTTGGCCGGGCCGGAAAAGACGAACACCTCCGCATCGACGCCGGCGGTTTTGACGATGCAGCCATTTTCCGCCAGATTGCCAAAAAGAACGGCGAGGCCGCCGTCCGGGTTGTAACAATGGGCAAAGTCGCGGATGCAGCCTTTTTCCCGGTCGAGGTCGAGGCTCGCGAAGCGCTTGTCTTGCGAGGCCATGGTCAGATTCAGACCGATATTGCCCGGCGCGGCCCGGTAAAACGTTTCGGCCTCCGGGCGATGGCCGGCGCGGCCAATGTCCCAATCGGCGAGCGCCGCGCCGAGTGTTTGATAGTCAACCCGGCCGACGGAGGGGTCAATCAGCTTCAGCCCTTCGAGGATTCCCAGGATGGCCATAATGCCGCCAGCGCGGTGGACATCTTCGATATGATAATCGGGCGTTGACGGCGCCACCTTGCACAGATGCGGCACGCGGCGCGACAGGGCATCGATGTCGGCCATGGTGAAATCGACCGCCGCCTCGTGGGCGATGGCCAAAAGATGCAGCACCGTGTTGGTCGAGCCGCCCATGGCGATGTCGAGTGCCATGGCGTTCATGAAGGCGGCCTTGGTGGCGATGGAGCGCGGCAATACCCGCGCGTCGCCCTGCCTGTACCAGGCTTCGGTCATTGCCAAGAGCCGGTCGGCGGCGCGCTCAAAGAGTTTACCACGCTCAACGTGGGTGGCGACGACCGTGCCATTGCCGGGCAAGGCCAAACCCAAGGCCTCATTCAGGCAATTCATCGAATTGGCCGTGAACATGCCGGAACAGGAGCCACAGGTCGGGCAAGCGCAGCTTTCGACCCGCGCCACTTCTTCGTCGGCAACCGCCGGGTCGGCGGCAATGACCATGGCGTCGATGAGATCGTATTTGCGGCCGCCGCCGCGCCCGGCCTCCATCGGCCCGCCGGAAACGAAAATCGTCGGAATATTCAGGCGCATGGCCGCCATTAACATGCCCGGCGTGATCTTGTCGCAGTTCGAGATGCAGATCATGGCGTCAACGGCGTGCGCCTGGCACATATACTCGACGCTGTCGGCGATGATTTCCCGCGACGGCAGCGAGTAGAGCATACCGTCGTGGCCCATGGCGATGCCGTCGTCAATGGCGATGGTGTTGAATTCGGCGGCGAAATAGCCTTTCGCGGCGAAGCGGGCGCGGAGCTGTTGCCCGATTTCGTGCAAGTGCACGTGCCCCGGCACCATCTGGGTGAAAGAATTGACGATGGCGATGACCGGCTTGCCAAAATGCTCTTCTTTCATGCCGTTGGCGCGCCACAAACTTCTCGCCCCGGCCATGCGCCGGCCTTGGGTGGTCACATCACTGCGAAGTGGGATAAGCATGGAATTACCTTCATAGAAATAACGGCTGGCGGCGCGCCGCGACCGAGAAAAAAATGGCGCGCGTAAATAAAGTTCAGAAAAAGTGTTGAAATCCCGGACGATTCTGCGGCATTATACATAACTATCTGTTCATAACCCATGGATTTGGGAGCCCTTCATGAAAAAAGCTGAAATCGACTATTGGATCGCCACTATGCTGGGAGCCTGTGATGGCGTGTCCGACCTCAATATCACGGTGGGAAAAACCCTGCAAGTCGAAGCCAACGGCCAGTTGCTGCCCGTCCACATCGAGCCGCCAATCAGCGAGCTTTCTCCTTTCCAGACCGAAGCTTTCGCCTTGAACCTGATTGGCGGCGACCGGAAGATGCTGCGCGATCTGGTGGAACATGGCTCTTGCGACCTTTCCTACAGCCTCGGCAACAAAGCCCGTTTCCGCGTCAACGTCTTCACCCAGAAGGGCTATATCACGACCGTCCTGCGTAAGCTCGACACCACCATCCCGACCATCGAACTGCTGCAATTCCCGTCGGCCTTCGTGAAAATGGCGAGGGAGCTGAATGGGCTGATTTTATTCACTGGGGCCACCGGTTCCGGTAAAACCACGTCGCTTGCCGCCGTTTTGAACCGCATCAACGAGGAGCGGGCGGTGCACGTGGTGACCCTGGAAGACCCGATCGAGTACATTCATCCCCAGAAGACCGCCACCTTCAACCAGCGGGAACTCAATATCGATTTCAACTCTTTCGCCATGGGGCTGCGGGCGGCCTTGCGGCAGGCGCCGAAGGTGATTCTCGTCGGCGAAATGCGCGACCGCGAAACCATGGACGTGGCGCTCACCGCCGCCGAAACCGGGCATCTGGTGCTTTCGACCTTGCACACCATTGACGCCGGCCAGACCATCAACCGTATTCTCGCCATGTTCGAGCAGGCCGAGCAGGAGCAGATCCGGAATCGCCTGGTCGATACCATCCGCTGGATCGTCGGCCAACGCCTTCTGCCCAGGGTTAACGGCGGCCGGGTGGTGGCGCTCGAAATCCTCTGCGCCAGCCTGCGGGTGCGCGATCTGATTTTGAACGGCGAGTCGGAAGAGAGAACCTTTTATAACATCATCAAAGACGGCGCCACCGCCGGTATGCGCACCTTCGACCAGAGCATTCTGGATCTGTATGGACGCGGCATAATCAGCGCCGACACCGCCATCCATTACTGCACCCAGCGCGCGGAGATCAACCGCGGCATCGACCGCATCCGCGCTGAACGCGGCGAGAACACCTCGAGCCTGACCAATCTGGCTGTCGAACGCGACGAAGAGGAAAAGAACCGGCTCGCCTCGCCCGAAAAACGGAAGGCCACGATGTGGGAAATGGAGACGGGGGCGGAGAAACGGCCCCAAAACCCGCCGCGTCCGGAAGACGCGCGGCAACGAGGTTAATCGACATGAGTGTGCGATGTCCGCGCTGCGGCACCAAAATGAAGCTGAGCGACAAGCTCCGCGACAACCTGCTTGCCCTGCCCAATGGCCAGAAGGCCCGGGTCAAATGCATCTCCTGCGCGTCGAGCATCATTTTTGATCCGACGGAAGCCCTGGGACTCGATCAGGAAAATGAACACGACAAGAAAGCCGCCCTGCCCTTGCACCCACCGCCGCCGCCGGATTTGCAGTGGCTGCGCGACGGCGACTTCAGCAACCAGGATGTGATTGAGGATGTTTCGCGTTCGATGATTCTGATACCGCCCGGCGAAGGAAAGAATATTGTCGCGCAAACCATGGAGGCGCTGGGTTATGTCGTCGATAAACCGGAAAGCACCGAAGCCGCGCTCGAACGGCTGGAATTCCTTTCTTACGCCAGTATTTTTTTGCATCAGGAATACGAGCCGGGCGGCTTTCAATCGGGCATTTTTTATCGAGCCATGCGCTCGATGAGCATGAGCAAACGCCGTTACATCTTTTTTGTCCTGATCGGCAAGGACTTGCACACCCTCTACAATCTGCAAGCCTTATCCCTGTCGGCAAATCTAACGGTGCGGGAAACGGATCTGCCGCTTTTGGACACCGTGCTGCGCAAAGCCATTCCTGATTATGACGAATTGTTTGGCCCCTATATTGACGAACTGCGAATTATCGGCAAATAAGGCTTTATTGAAAACACGCCGCGCCTGGGCAAATCATGGATCGCGGCGTCCTTCCCCCTCTGTGCCATTACCGGTTCAAGACAGCGGCAGTCGATATTTTTGCCGCCACCTCAATTTCTTATGATTAAAAATTTTCTGCGGCAGGCGGCTTACCATCTGAAAAAATTTGTTTCCACCGAGCGGAAGCATCCAGCGCCTGAAGTTCGCGCCGCTGTGGCCGACGAGGAAGGAGCCGGGCGCGAGCCTGTCCTCCCCCCTCACCAGCGGCGGCGTAAAAAACGGCGCAAAAGCGGCCAGGCGGCCGCCTCGCCGCCCAGCCAGCCGGGCGCGGACATGGCGGTCGAGGACGGTTGGCGGCCCGATGACTTCACCGTGCCGCCAGAGGACGGCAAGGGCCGTTTCCATGATTTATCCCTGCCGCCGCCTCTCATGCGCGCCATTCACGAGCAAGGCTTTCGCTACTGCACGCCGATTCAGGACAAAGCACTGCCCGCCGCCCTTACCGGCAAGGACCTGATTGGCAAGGCCAACACCGGCACCGGCAAAAGCGCGGTTTTTCTGCTCGCGATTTTTGCCCGCATTCTGGAAATGCGGGCGGCCGGCGAAAAACCGGAACCGCCGTTTGCCCTCGTCATCGCCCCAACCAGGGAACTGGTGGCGCAGATCGCCAAAGATGGGGCGAGCCTGGGCAAATACTCGAGCGTCAAGGTGGTGGCCGTCTACGGCGGCGCCGAGTATCAGGAGCAGGAACAGCGCCTGCGCCAGGGCGCGGACGTGGTGGCGGCGACGCCAGGGAGACTGCTTGATTTCCTGCATCGCGGCGTCTTGCGCATCGACCGCTGCCGGATTGTCATCATCGACGAAGCCGACCGTATGCTCGATATGGGTTTCATCCCCGATGTCCGCCGCATCATGGGCCGCCTGCCGAGAAAAGAAGAGCGTCAGACCATGCTGTTTTCGGCGACGGTCTCGGACGACGTGCGCCGCCTCACCGCGCAATGGTGCACAGAGCCGGAATATGTCGAGGCCGAGCCGGAAGCGGTGGCCGAGGCGAGCATCGAACAGCGGCTCTATCTGGTCAGCGGCCGGGAAAAATTCGTCGTCCTCTACAATTTTCTGCGCCTGCATCCCGACGACCGGGCTTTGATCTTCGCCAACATGAAAAACGAGGTGCATTCCCTGGCCCAGCGGCTTGCCGAATATGGCATCGACTGCGCCGAACTGTCCGGCGATGTGCCCCAGGACAAGAGAGAGCGGCGGCTGGAACGCTTCCGCAGCGGCCGGGCAAAAGTCCTCATCGCCACCGATGTCGCCGGGCGCGGCCTGCATATCGATCAGGTGCGCTACGTGGTCAACTATACTTTACCCTACGAACCGGAGGATTATATCCACCGCATCGGCCGCACCGGCCGGGCCGGCGCCACCGGGGTGGCGATCAGCTTTGCCGATGAGGAAGGCGCCTTTGTGTTGCCGGAAATTGAACAATACCTCGGTCATACCCTGCCTTGCGTCGCCCCGGAGGAACAGTTGCTGGCCGCCCTGCCGGCTAAAACGGCAAAAGATGGCGGCGAGCCGCCCGGCAAATCCGCCGTCCCGGCGCGGCGCCAGCGCGGCAGACGCCACCCGCGACGCGGCTAAGACGTTTTTATGCCGTTTTTTTTTCTTTGTGATTGCCGAAAAAATATGCTTGTGGTAGAAAGACGAGTTTATCCGGTCAGCTCCGCTGATCTGGTCAATGGCCTGTCGCTGGCGGCGTCAGCGGCGGAAACTATCAACCCGTAGGTACAACATTCCCAGGAAGTCATCTTTATGAGCGAACAACCCAAAAACACAACCGACAGCACCGAGGAATTGAGCTTTGCCGAATTGTTCGAGATGGAACAGAACAATAAGGTCATCAACGTTGGCGACGTGGCTCTTGGCACCGTCATCGGCATGATCGACGACTTTTTCCTTGTCGATGTCGGCGACAAGGCCGAAAGCTACATCGCCAAGTCCGAATTCCGCCAGGAGGATGTCGAGTCGATCAAAATCGGCGACACTTTCGAAGTGCTGGTTGAGCGGCGCAAGGAAGAGGGCGGCCTGTTGCTGTCCAGGGAAAAGGCCATCGCCATCAAGGTCTGGGAAAAAATCGCGAAAATTCAAGAAGCCGACGGCACCATCGACGGCAAAGTCGAAAGCCGGGTCAAGGGCGGTATGTCGGTGGATATCGGCGTCCCCGCCTTCCTGCCGTTTTCGCAGATCGATCTGCGCCCGGTCAAAGACCTTGACGCTTTGATTGGCCAGAGTTTCTCGTTCAAGATTTTGAAATTCAACAAAAAACGCAACAACGTCGTCATCTCCCGCCGCGCCATTCTCGAAGAGCAGCGCAGCAAGCTGCGCGAGCAGATGCGCGACCGCTTGCAGGAAGGCCAGATCATCCGCGGCGCCGTCACCAATATCACCGATTACGGCCTGTTCATCGACATGGGCGGCATGGATGGCCTTTGCCATATCACCGATCTGTCCTGGGGCCGGGTTTCCCATCCGGCCAAGCTCTATAAAGTCGGCCAGGAAATGGAAGTCAAAGTGCTCAAGTACGACCGCGAGCACGACCGCGTATCGCTCGGCGTCAAACAACTGCGTCCCGACCCATGGGAATCGGTGGTCGAGCGCTATCCAATCGGCCAGAAAGCCCATGGCCATATTGTCTCGATCACCGATTACGGCGTCTTTGTCGAGGTCGAGGAGGGTGTCGAGGGCCTGATTCACGTTTCCGAAATGACCTGGTCGAAAAAACCGCGCCATCCCTCGAAGATGGTGGCGGTCGGCGACGAGGTCGATGTGATGGTTTTAAATATCGAGCCCGAGACCAAACGCATCTCGCTCGGCATGAAACAGCTTCTGCCCAACCCCTGGGATCAGGTCATCGAAAATTACCCGGCTGGTTCGGTCATCGAGGGCAAGATTAAAAATATCACCGACTTCGGCGTCTTCATCGGCATCGAAGACGGCATCGACGGCCTGATTCACGTTTCCGATTTGTCCTGGACCGAGCGGATCAAACATCCTTCCGAGAAATACGCCAAGGGCGAGACGATTCAGGCGGTTGTTCTGAAAATCGACAAGGAAAACGAGCGATTTTCGCTGGGCGTCAAGCAACTGACGCCCGACCCGTGGCAGGCGGCCTATAACAACTATCCGGCCGGCACGGTGGTGAAGGGAGAAATCACCAACGTCACCGATTTCGGCATCTTTGTGAAGCTCGAAGAAGGCATCGAGGGCTTGGTGCATGTCTCTGAAATCAGCAAAGACAAGGTAAAAACCCCGGTCGGCATGTACCAGGTTGGCGATATCCTCGAGGCGATCGTTATCAATGTTTCGGCGAAAGACCGTAAAATCGGCCTGTCGATTAAAACGCTCGATGAAGAAGGGGCGCCGGAAGCGCCGGCCCCGAGCGGCGGGCCTTCCACCTTTGGCGATTTGCTGAAGGCGGCGGCCAGCGGCAATCAGAATAGCGACAGTTGATGGTTTTCCCGTTTTGAGGTCAAGGCTTGCTCCCTCGTTTTGGGACGGAGCAAGCCTTTTTTATCCGCTTCCCTCTGTTTCTTTGGCGCGAATATGCTAAAAAAAGATCTGGTACATATTGTCAGTAACGAATTGGTGCTGCAAAAGCAAGATGTGACCACAGCCGTGGACATTCTGCTGGAGACGATGGCGGAAGGGCTGGAGGCCGACCGCCGGATTGAGTTGCGCGGCTTCGGCAGCTTTTCCATCCGGACGAGGAAACCCCGCAACACGAAAAATCCGCGCACCGGTCATATGATGGACATTCCGCCACGCCGGACCCTGCATTTTACGATGAGCAAATCCCTGAAGGAAACCTTGATCACAGAAAAAGACTGATATCGCCCTTGCCCTCCCGGATGATTTCCGGGGCTTCGGCGGTCAGGTCGATCACCGACGACGGTTCGGTATAGGCCGGGCCGCCGTCGATGACCACATCGACAAGATGGCCAATGGCGTCATGGAGTAAACTGGGATCGGTCTGGCCGGCATCGTCGGGCGGCAAGCTGGTGTTGACCAGCGGATTGCCCAGTTCTTCGATGAGCATACGGCAAATGCCGTTATCGGGCACGCGGATGCCAACGGTTTTCTGCCGGGTCAGCATCAATTTTGGCACCAGCTTGCTGCCGGGCAAAACGAAGGTATAAGGCCCAGGCAGGCACTTTTTCAACAGCCGGTAGGCGGTGTTCGAGACATGGGCATAAAGACTGATATGGGTCAGGTCTGAACAGACGAAGGAAAAGGGTTTGTTTGGCGGCCGCCGCTTGATCTGCATCACCCTTTTCACCGCTCTGGCGTTGAAAATATCGCAGCCGATACCGTAGCCGGTGTCGGTGGGGTAGCAAATCACCGCCCCGTTTTTCAGCTTGGCGACGACTTGTTGCGCCAGGCGCGCCTGTGGATTGTCGGGATTGATGGCGAAGAGCATGGCGGTTGGCCTGAAGGGAACGGGTTGTGTGGATTTGCCTCCACTATGGTACTTCATTTATAGCCGTTGGCGCAGCCGGAAAATTTTTGCCGCCGCGCCCGTCTGTTTTTTTAATCGCCCGTTCGCGGCAAAGGAGCGCTATGTTAACGGATACCATTGAAATGGCTTTGACCTTTGACGACCTGCTTCTTGTTCCCGCCCACTCCCAGGTATTGCCGAACACGGTGTCGCTGGAAACCCGGTTCACCGATCGCATCAACCTGAACACGCCCTTGGTCAGCGCTGCCATGGATACCGTCACCGAACACGCCGCGGCCATTGCCATGGCCCGTGAGGGCGGTATCGGCATCATCCACAAAAATATGTCCATTGAGCAGCAGGTGATTGAGGTGGAACGGGTGAAAAAATCCGAGTCCGGCATGATCATCGACCCGATCACGGTCAATCAGGACCAGTCGGTGGGCGAGGTGCAGCAGATCATGAGCGCCTACAAAATTTCCGGCTTGCCGGTGCTGTCGGGCGGCCACTTGGTCGGCATCGTCACCAACCGCGATTTGCGCTTTGTCTCCGACGCCGATTTGCGCGTCGCCGACGTCATGACCTCGAAGAATCTGATCACCGCCAAGCCTGGAATATCTATGGAGCATTCCAAGGCGCTCTTGCACGAACACCGCATCGAAAAACTTCTCGTCGTCGATGACGACGGTGCCCTGAAGGGCTTAATCACGATAAAAGACCTGGAAAAGATCAAAAAATACCCGAACGCCGCCAAGGACGGTTATGGCCGCCTCTTGGTTGGCGCAGCTTTGGGCGTCGGCGCGCGCATCGAGGAACATGCCGAGCGTCTGATCAAGGCCGGCGTCGATGTGGTGGTCATCGATTCGGCGCACGGCCATTCTGAAGGCGTGCTACGGGCGGTGCGGCAAGTGCGCGGCACTTTCCCCGATTTGCAGATCATCGCCGGCAATGTCGCCACCGAAGAGGCGACCGAAGATTTGATCAAAGCCGGAGTCAACGCCGTCAAAGTCGGCGTCGGGCCTGGCTCGATCTGCACCACCCGCATTGTCGCCGGCGTCGGTGTGCCGCAGATGACGGCGATTCAGGGCTGCGTCAAAGCCGGGCGGCGCCATGGCATTCCGATCATCTCCGATGGCGGCATCAAACATTCCGGCGATCTGACCAAGGCCATCGGCGCCGGCGCCGACAGCGTCATGATCGGCAGCCTTCTGGCCGGCACCGACGAAACGCCCGGCGAAACCTTTCTTTATCAGGGGCGCACCTACAAAGGCTATCGCGGCATGGGCTCGCTCGGGGCGATGAACCAAGGTTCCGCCGACCGTTATTTCCAGGGCGAGGTGGCGAACAGCGCCAAATTCGTGCCGGAAGGCATCGAGGGCAAGGTTCCCTATCGCGGGTCGCTGGCCGGCGTTCTCTACCAATTGCTCGGTGGCCTGCGCTCCGGCATGGGCTATGTCGGCGCGGCCAATATCGCCGAGTTGCAGAAAAATGCCCGTTTCGTCCGCATCTCCGCCGCCGGCCTGCGGGAATCGCACGTGCACGACGTCATCATCACCAAAGAAGCGCCCAATTACCATACACCCTGATGCGGGAAACCATGGATATCCACAGCGAAAAAATCATCATCCTCGATTTCGGCTCGCAAACCACCCAGTTAATCGCCCGCCGCATCCGCGAACAACGGGTCTACTGCGAGATTCATCCTTTCTCGACGCCCTTAGATAAAATACGGGAGATGCGTCCGAAGGGCCTGGTGCTGTCGGGCGGGCCGTGCTCGGTTTATGACGGGGACGCGCCGCACAGCGACCCAGGTATTTTCACTTTGGGCATCCCGGTATTGGGGATTTGTTACGGCGCCCAGTTGATGATCCAGCAGTTGGGCGGAGCCGTGGAAAAGGCAGAAAAACGGGAATTTGGCCGCGCCGACCTGAAAATCGGTGAGGCGGCGGGCATTTTCGCGGGTCTGGCCGCCGGCGAGCCGCGCCAGGTGTGGATGAGCCACAGCGACCGCATCGAGCGGCTGCCGGACGATTTCATCGCCAGCGCCGAAAGCCCCCATTCGCCCCATGCGGCGGTGCGGCATAAAACGCGGCCCTTCATCGGTGTGCAATTTCATCCCGAGGTGGCGCATACCTTGATCGGCGCGGAAATTCTCGGCAATTTCCTTTTTCAGGTTTGTGGCTGTAGCCCCATATGGACGATGAAATCGTTTATCGAACGGGCGGTGACGACAATCCGTGAACAGGTTGGGGAGCGGCGGGCCATCTGCGCTTTATCGGGTGGTGTCGATTCCTCGGTGGCGGCGGCGATTGTCCAGCGGGCCATCGGCACCCAGCTCACCTGCATCCATGTCGATACCGGCCTGATGCGCACAGGCGAATCGGCGACTGTTCTGAAATTTTTTAATGAAACCAGTAAATTGCACCTCATTGATGTCGATGCCAGCGATTATTTCCTCGCCCAGTTGCAAGGCGTCACCGACCCGGAAGAAAAACGCAAACGCATCGGCCGCGGCTTCATCGAGATCTTTGAGCGGGAAGCCCATAAAATAGGCCAGGTCGATTTTCTCGTCCAGGGCACCATCTATCCGGATGTCATCGAGTCGCTGTCCTTTCGCGGCGCGGCGCCGAT
>JGI20166J26741_11645029_pt1 | contig 11292 bp, 10 predicted proteins | sample TergutCu122P5_FD_26741 | JGI IMG/M metagenome (IMG submission 26741) | reverse complement strand
CGAACTGAAAAAGATGAATTGTTTGGCTTTCGATTGCAGGAAATAATCGAAAATCGTTTTTGTTAATTCGGTGTTGATTTTGAAATATTCGGTAGAGACGCGGCATGCCACGTCTCTACGTTGATGACAGCGAGGTTTTATATCATGCGCTTTTCCGGCCAAATGGATAATGGTATCGACTTCGGGCAAATCATCCAAATCCTCCCACGAATACGTTTTAATTATTCCTTCCTTTTCAGTCGAAACAATATCCAAACCATAAATGGAATGGCGCTCTTTGAGGGCGGAAACCAGGTTGGAACCGATGAAGCCGTGGATGCCGGTGAGGAGGAGGACCATTGTTTATATCTTTAAAACAGGTTACAATAATGTATTAAGTCGGTATAATCATGCAACAAAAACTCAAAAACTTATTTTACCTTTGTCGCCGTTATAACCTTAACTTTCCGATCGGATGAAATTTTTAGTACTGTTTATTATTAACCTATTAATTCTTAACTCTATGCTGAAATATGCATTAGTAGAATTTGCGTTCACCATCCTCTCTGTTTTCTTGGCGATTGGTTTGGCAAGTTGCAGACCGGCGGCATTAACAGAGTCCGTTCATACCGAAACGGTAATCGAAACGGTCACTGTTCGTTTCGATACCGCTTCGCCCGATTCGATTACGGGAAAATATTCGGTAAAGGAAATAACGAAATCCTTAGTGACTCGGGGAAAAGCAGTCCGAATTTCCGACACCTCCCTCCGCTTGTATGCAATCATCGCACTGATTTTCTTAACCTTAGCAGTCGGCCGCATCGTTTGGGAGAAAATAACCGATTTTATTTATTCCCGCGAAAAAAAATAGTCCGACTGTTTACCTCCAACAGTCCGACTGTTCACCCCCAACAGTCCGACTGTTTAACCCCAACACTCCGACTGTTCACCCTCAACCGTAGAGACGTTGCGCGCAACGTCACTACCGAAATTCATAATTCATAATTAATTCCCGAATTTCCCCGGCGCCACCCCTTTCCACCCGTACCCGATTGACGTAATCGACAAAACTCGATCCGGTTGTACGACCATTGCCTCAAAAACCCGCCGATTCGGGGAATTACTCAATTAGTCCTTTAGTTTATAAAAGAGTATTATAAATAGCAAGATACGCTTTTACTACTTTATCAACGGAGAATTCCCGTTTAGCTAAAAGACGGCTGTTTTTCCCATTTTTTGTTTATTGGATCATTAATTCTGCTTTAACACGTCTTTTATCCACGATTCCAGTGAGTATGAATCATATACATCTTTGTTCAAATTTTCATACTCACTATCCAAAAAGCCTTCTCTAACTATAGGCGTAAACCTATCTACAACTAAAATATTATTAGGATTGTAAAAATCATACTCTTTAATTGCCTCATTAGTTGTTAATAACTTTCTACACGAGCCTATTGCTTCTATGGTTCTCATAGTCAACCCTGTTTGTTTTGGGTGTTGCGCATCAACCAAACACTTGGATTGAGCAACCAATTTCATTACTTCTTTTTTTGATAGTGGAGTAAAATGAAAATCTTCCTTCCTTACATATTTATATGTTTTGTCAAATAGTTTCTTTCTGTAATAAAGTATCTGACTTCTGAATACAAAGAAAGACATCATCTTTTTGTTCATATTTTTTAATTGTCGTTCAATATCTCTTATGAAGTAGTATCTATCACTATGCACAGTTCCTACAAATAAAGCATCATATACAAAATCTTTACAAGTCGCTATTTCTTTGTAAATATCTGTGTAAAAAAGCGGTCTAAACACAAAGCCGTGGCGTTCTGCATCATTTCTTTGAAAAGTCAGCACTTTGTCAAAATAGGGGTGAGTAACCAATGGATTTTTATTATTTAGGATAGAATCCCATAAGTACAAAATTAACTTAGCATTGGGATGCTCTATTCGCAAACGTTGCAGAATTTTTATCGTAACAGCCTCTCCTCTCACAAAAACAATATAATCGTAATTTTTTTTAGCCTCTTTGGAACAAATTGAATTGAAATATCTATTTATTTTCCAATTCAACAGACGACGATTAATGTGAATTAACGCTTTTGTTAAAAATGAGTTTGAAGGACGCTCGTCGTAAACATCTACAACAGCGCCCATTTCCTGCATTTTTGTTGGAATGATTTTTTCATATCCAAACGCTTCAGGGACAAAAAGTAAAATCTTCTTTCCTGTTAACATGCTTTTATCTATTTGTATAGTCCTCTTTTTTTCATTTCCTCTATTGATTCTCCGTAGTGGTCGGTCTGAATGGTTTGTTCATTTACCCATGTTGTAAATAGCCTTATACCTTCTACAAAATTAACTTTTGGTTTGAAACCTAACTTTTGTTCTGCAAGCGTCAAATCAGCATAGTTGTGGCGAATATCACCAAGTCGATAGTTGCCGGATATGTTTACAGGGACATCAACAGCATAGTTTTTTTTCAGTTCATTGGTTACCGTTACTACATCTGTGGAAACACTTGTTCCTATATTAAACACCAAATTATTTGCTTCTTCTTTTTCTATTCCTAAAATTGTGGCATCAACCACATCGTCAATATACACAAAATCCCGACTTTCTTTACCATCTTCAAAAATGTTTATAGAATTGCCGTTTTTTATTTGCGTTGAAAATATAGATAGTATGCCGGTATATGGATTTGACAACGATTGTCCGGGACCATATACATTTTGATAGCGAAAAGCAACTCCTGCAATACCAATTGTTGGACAAACAGTCATTACCATTTGTTCTTGGTTTTGTTTCGTAATTCCATAAACAGAGGTAGGGTGAATTTTGCTGCCTTCATCGGTTGCACATAGCTTTACACTGTCTCCACATTGAGGGCATTTGCACTCAAAATCTTTTTTCATCATATCCTCGTCTCTCCGTGCTAACGGAAAGATGACGCCACAGCTTGAACACGAATATTTTCCTTCGCCATATATAGCGCGAGAAGAGGCAACAACCACTTTTTTAACATTGTGTTTGCCATTTGTCAAGGTATCCAACAGTAAAGCCGTGCCACCAATGTTTACGTTGGTATATTTTTCTATTTCGTACATACTCTGCCCTGTGCCTGTTTCGGCGGCTAAATGTACAACGACATTTTGCCCAACTAAGGCTTTTTCCCAATCTGCACGAGAAGTTACAGTTCCCTCAACAAAGTTAACTTTATCAAGAATTGACTTGTATAAAGGAGATGTTTCTTTTGGGTTAGCTCCGTGTATTTGAGGTGACAGATTATCTAATACTGTAACTTTATGCCCTTTACCTATCAATTTTAATACCAAATTTGAACCGATAAATCCTGCCCCGCCTGTAATTAGAATGTTTTTCATCCTAAAATTCTATGATATAAATACTCCTTTTTCATCCGTTTTGAACCACCCTTGACGTTCTGCGTCATATCTTTTTACAATTCTTGCAGGCACACCCACAATAACACAATAATCCGGAAAAGTTCCTCTCACAACAGAGTTTGCACCAATAACACATTGCTTACCCAAAATTGTTCCTGCTTGAATGGCTACACCGTAACCAATAAAGCAATTCTCTCCAATTTTGGTTTCTTTTACAATATACTGTTGTTTCAGAATATGCTTCCCAATTTCTGTATAATCATGGTCAATGTTGGTAATAAACACATTTCCAGAAATTGTTGTATGAGCGCCTATTTCTAACAGTTGACGAGCACTTGTGATGTGGAAATTTTGTCCAATAGAAACATTTTCACAGATTTTTATTGACCCCACAAAATGAGTTTCAAATCGACTATGCGGAAAAATTCTTACTTTATTAGAAATTTCTATATTTCTACCGTAAATAAAAATGGGTGTTGCAATGTAAGAATTCCACCCGATTTTTTTAAATCTAAAACGTTGTAGTTGAGTTGTGAACCACCACCATATTTTTTGTAATACTACCATTTTACCACCCCCTTCCCAAACTATAAACTTACGTCGAAAATATTTAAATTTTGCATATATAAAAAATAATGTATATTGAAAAATATTTATGCCTTTCTGAGAATATGCTAACTTTAATATTCGTTCTACCCCTTTTTGCATCTCAACTAGATTTCCAGATAAACCACCTTCGCCAAAACCCGATTTTTCACCGTCAAAAACAACCAATTGTTCTGAAATAAACCAACAGTTTTTTTTCATGCAAATACGAACCCAATATTCTCCATCTTCCGCATATCTCATTTTTTCATTATATAAGCCAACTTCTTTGATGATTGACGACTTAAAGATAGCTGTTGAAGTTTGAGGGTGAAATTTCACAAACAACTCCCACAATTTAATGGGCATCAAACGTTTTTTGAAACGCCACAATAATTTTGTTGGTTGATTAACTAAATTACAACCTAAAAAGTCTATTTCCGGACGACTATTCAAGACCTCCATCTGCTTGGCGATTTTATCCGGTAGCCATTCATCGTCGCTATCTAATAAGGCTATCCAATTCCCATTTGCTACTTTCAATCCTGCATTCCTCGCGGAAGAAACACCGCCATTAGTTTTATTAATAATTTTGACGTTTGATAGGTTGCTCGTTTTAATAAATGATTCTACGATTGATAGTGAATTATCTTTTGAGCCATCGTTAATAACAATTATTTCGTAATTTCCGTTGTAAGTTTGTGCAATAACGGAATTTATGCATCTCTCTATTGTTCGAGATGCGTTGTACATTGGAATTATTACAGATACATCTATCATTACACTTCATTTTTTCAATTGAGACATAAAGAATAAACCTACAATCTTCATAATTCGCTGGAAATTTGAAATATACCCCATTTCATACCGCATATTGAAGCTCTCTTTCAATGAATTAAAATTCCATGAAAAACCACCAAATCTAAAATTAGCTAAAACCTTTTCTATCAATACAAACAATACTCCGGACTGATACATCCGTAATATAAAATGATAATCAGCGCATGATTTATATTTTAAATTAAAAGCTCCTTTCTCTATATAAATATGCTTAGGGACAAAACACGTTGAATGAGGAAGCGTTTTTTTAGGGATTAACAAAGGGTAAGCAGCATAAATCTCAATAGGGCATTCATTCGAGATGTGACGCATCAATCCATATATAATAGAATCTTTATGTTGCATAAATACTTGCATTACTTCCTCTACACAATATGGCTCATACCAGTCATCGCTATTAATTATTCCAATAATATCACCTGTTGCAAGACTGATTCCTTTATTCATAGCATCATAGATTCCATTGTCCGGCTCACTAATCCAATAATCTATCTTATCATCATATCGTTTTACAATATCAAGTGTAGCATCATTACTATTCCCATCAATAATAATATATTCAATATTAGAATATGTTTGATTTAAGACACTTAATATAGTCTGTTCTATATATTTTTGCCCATTAAAAATGACAGTTATAATACTAACCAATGGTACCTTAGCATTATTTTTGAATATTTTTTTAATCCTCAAACCACCTTCTTTACAAATACTCTCCATAAACCTTCATACACTTATCTGTTCCTTTAGTCGTTTATTATCTGAATTAAATAAGGAGGAATAATATATTAGAGAAAAACAAATCATTGCAAACATATCTTCGATGGAAGGACGTTGCATATAATTCAGCAACAAAGCTAAGAAAAGAATTATCTCTTTTCGTTTTCTATACTTATACATCAAAGCAAAAAAAGGAATATAAAAAAATAGATATCCATATATCCCATGAAGAGCCAAATAAGAGAAGAAATTAGGATATCCAAGCATATATGTCATAAGATTATCCGGATTCGCTCCGACACCCAATATAGGATTATTTTTAAAAGCTTGTTTTTGAACAGGAATAGCATGAGATCGATTATCTCCTTTTATTAATACATCCGCTTCCACTTCCGAAGATATTTCGAACCTTTCAAATATCAAAAATTCTGCGCTTAACTTCAATCCCTCTAACGAAGGTATAGAATTAACAGCTAACCATAGCAATAATATAAAACATAATATTATAGTCATTGATTTGAGAGTAATCAGGCTTCTTAAAACCCAATATAGGCAGAACAAAGGAAGAGTAATAAAAAAAGCTAATGAAAAAGACAATGATCCTGCAATTACTAAAAGAATACGAATTTTTAACGACTGGTAAGTAAATTCATTTAATACAAGTAAATATGTTATAATTAATGCAAAAGCACCCGGTTCATCTGCAAACCCCGCAATGCGAATAATATTGGAACCTCCCAAATTAAGAATAATGTTGGTAGCACCTATCCAAAAAAAAGAATGAGAACGCCCATCTAACTTGGTAAAACTGATTGAAGGTATATCAATTCCTATGAATAACAATATAAAAAGTAAGATAGACAGGATAATAATTACAATATTTATTCCAAAAATAAATGACAAATAGGAATTGTATTTTTTACGAATAATTATTATACTTCCAAAGATAAATAATACTTTGATAAACATGCCAACAAATTTTCGTATATCGTGTAATGTACCATCTCTTAGCATCATTAAGCAGCCATATAATAAAAATGACGTAATAAATACCAATAATATCTTTATCCAATTATCTATCTTGATTTTACGAAATGGAAATACAGTAAAGAAAAGAAGCAAAGAACACAAACCTGAAAATAATACATAATAGCTTCCAAATAAATAATGAGTTAAATATGGAGCCGAGGAAAGACAGATTAATACTGACAGTATTATCAAAAGTGTGCTTCTTATTCGAAGTTTGGCATTCATTACTATTACACGGTTACCGTTAATACTGATTTGTATACATTTGAATAAGACTCAACACATTGGGATTCATTATATCTGAATAAAGCTTTTTCCCTCGCATTTTTATCTAATAAGTTTTTATCGGCTTCATTTAATATCCAATTCATTCCTTGAGCAAATTCTTCAATATCAAATCTATTTGCTATGTACCCTGTAACCTTATGCTCCACAATATCAGTCAAACCTCCAACATTAAAACACACGATAGGCAATCCACACGAGGCTGATTCTGTTGCTGTTTGTGGAAGGTTATCCATTCTTGACGGAATCAATATTACTTCTGCTGAATTATAAATTAAACTCATAGTAACTTCATCGTATATCTTACCTGAAAAATGAACAGGTAAATCTAACTCTAAAAAATAACTTTGGTAGGAGGATCCAAAAACTAAAAGTTCAATATCTTTTTTGTCATATTCTTCTATATATCTTTTTAAAATTGAAAAAAGTAAATCACCTCCCTTTACAAAAGCCAAAGGATCATAGGCTCCAAATAAAACATATTTTTTGTCAGTCGACAGATTCAATATGCTTTTAGAAATATTTTTATCTATCGGTCTGAAAATGTTTGTATCAAGACAATTTGGAATTGTTTCTATTTTGTTTTTTAAAAACAAACTGGCTTTTTTTGCAGAATTGGTTTCCCACTGGCTTGGTGTCACTATATAATATTTTTTGTCTTTCCAATATCGTTTTTTCCTTTTCAGCACCCAACGATTGATGTTAAAACCTTTATATTTCTTTAAACAATAATCTTTCGAATAGTAAAAATCATCCATCCCGTTTGGATGATGCTCTGCACCACAAAAAGTCCAGGAATCATGAAATGTCCATACTACAGGTTTAGTTATTTTTGCTACCTCTTTAATACTTAACATTTCATGATTAATCCAATGTAAATGAACAATATCGCAATCTATTCGATTGATATATCTTAGCAAACCAGATCCAAAGAAATTTATAGAATGAGGAGTTTGGTTTGTTGATTTATTTAATATTTTAATTACCTCATGACTTATCTTGGTAATAATCTTATTATATATTTCTCTCACTTTTGAAACTGTTAATACATATTGCAAATCAGTATTTTTAGAAATTACGTACATTTTTGCGTCAATGCCGAATAGACGTTGCGCTTTTACTATTCTTAATGCTGCTATTGCAGCACCACCTTTGTTATCAGAATATGAAATATGTAATATTTTCATGTTATAAATTTTGAATATCGTAAGATTTTGAATATCAATCTTCCAAAAATGGTATTTAACATCCATTTCCCAAATATTTTATCATCGGTATAAAAAATATTAGATAACAATCCAGACAAAATATCTTCAAAATCAATTTCTCTTCTTCTACATGCCTCTATAGTGACAAATATATGCCATGAAATAGCTTTTATGTTATTGTCATATAAAGAAATTCCGTTTTTATGAATTCTGTATAAATATAAAAAATCATCAATATGAATTATTTTTCCTTGCTCTTCACATTTTAAATACAAGTCTTGATCAACAGCTCTTTTTAATATTGGATTTATACCTATGCTATTTTTATAATATTTTTTTTTGAATGTAGCAAAATGTCCTATCTTATATTTATACATCCCTATCAAATAATTTAAATTTTCCGGTATGTTGTCATTTTTTATTGGAATTATATTCTTAAAAGTGTTTTTACAGTAATAATAGTCTGAATATATCAATGCTGCATCATCATATTTTGCATGATATTCAACCATTATTTCTAAAGCGTTAGGTGTTAAGGCATCATCAGGATCTAAGAAACCACAAATTTCACCATTTGCCAAGTCTGCACATTTGCGTTTAGAATAACCACAACCATAATTTATATCATTAAAATACTGGTGAAATCGAGAATCATCTTTTATGAGAGAGTTTATCAAATCAATAGAATTATCAGTGGAACAATCGTCCACAATAATAACCTCCCAATTTGTATATGTTTGATTAATAATACTTTTATAACATTCTTCAAAAAAAATATCATTATTATAATTCGCAATCAAAATAGAAAATAATATCATTAGTGTATTATTGATTATCTATTTTTTCGTAATATTTTTTTGAAAACTTATACATTTCAGATGCAGCCAGCAAAAATGCTCCAACTCCAAAATTGGCAGTAGAATTAGGGTCTAACTGTTGACCTGATATTGCATTTTCTCCTGCAGGCTGTACATATCCAACTATTCCATTGTCTTGTAAAGCAATATTTACCAAGTACTTCCAACCTCTATTGATTACTGATATATAAGATTTATCCAATATTCCATTATTGATACCCCAAAGAAATCCATAAATAAAAAAGGCTGTTCCACTCGTTTCATATCCAACAGACTGAGTAGAATCTAATATACTTCGATTCCAATATCCCTCTTTTTGCTGAAAAGCAGCCAACGTCTTTGCCATATCTTTATATACTTGAAGATATTCATTACCGTAAGAGCTATTTTCAGGAAGTTCTTGTAACACTCTGGCTAAAGCAGCAAAAGCCCAGCCGTTTCCTCTCGACCAAAAATCTTTTAACCCTGATTTGGTTTTATGATTTGGAAACAAATATTTACTGTCTCTATAAAACAAACTGTTTTGAGAATCATATAACAAATCTTTTGTATATAAAAAATAGCTGTGTAATTTATTTAAATATTCAATATTTTTTGTTAGTTTGTATAATTTTGCCATTACAGGCATTGACATGTATAAAGCATCCACCCACCACCAATAATCTTTATTGGTGGTACCTATTTGGTAGCTCATTACCTCCTTTGCCCGAGCTACTTTTCTCTCGTCTTTATCCAAATTATATAAATCTATATAAATTTGAAAACAGGCTTGCCAATCTGCAAAAAGTACATTGTTTCCTGCGTCTCCTGCATGATACTTCCATTCAGATTTATTATCAGATGTAGCTCCTATCCATTGGTTTCTTTCAGCCCATTCTAAAGAATATGTTTTATATTTTTCTTCTACAGTCACTTTATAAGCTGCCATATTCCCCGTATGATAAGCCGCATAATCCCATGAAGCATATCCTTGTATATTATTTGATTGCCAATAATCATTTACATTTTTTATAATTCTTATTATTTCTGTTGTAGAAGGTGGTAGAGTATTATCATCTTCCAAAGGAACAGGAATCAAAGGATTCCCATCTGTATCATTAATTTTCGTACAAGAAAGTAAACAATATATCAATACTAATGGAAATAATTGCTTATTCATCATTATAGGCAAATAAAATTCTTAGGCATTCTGAATAATATACAAATGAAACAACAGTTTATGTATAGGAGTGTCCCTGAATTGCACTTTGTTCTCTGCGTGCAATATAGCCACTCACGAAAATGCACGTTATGTATTAGCCATATCAACACTTTGTAACGCTACTAATGTCTTTTAACCAAGCCTCTAACGTCTTTATCTCTTTTTCGCAAACGATATTTTCTTTTAATAATGCGTTATAGGCATTGAAAAGATTATTTTCTATGCTTTCCGTATCCGAAATAGACTTTGATACTAATTCTACAATTTTGTCGCCATATTCGTACATTGGAATTTCAGAAATAAAATCTTTCATATAATCGTGTGGATTCCTTTTTTGAACAACGGTAGCATTCACAAATCCTAATTGATAACCGTATAACCACATAATCGGTTGAGCAACTAATCCACGCAAAATATCAGTAAATCGAAAAGTAACATAAGTCGGCAAATACATCAAAGAAAACAATTCTTTTCTGATCAACGTGTTCTGCGTATTGAAAGGAGAGATTGTTCCTTTGCCTAAAACGATTGGCTTTCGCTCATCAAAATAACAGGGCATATTATTGGTTAGTCGGTATATGGCATCTACATCAGGGTCTTCGTCCGCCAATCCCTGCCAAATTCCGATTTTACAATTATTTGATTTAATCGTTTTTTCTAATTGAAAATCTTTATTAATCAACGACAGAGGCAATCCTCTCGGCCAGATTTTCTGTCGGGTATATAGTTGATAAATATTTACATATCCTTTATTTTCTAAAATGCAATTGAATTCTCCTTCAAAGGATGGAAATCCCCAGTTTGTTTTGGGGATATTGTCATCGTCCGTATCGTAAATCCATTCTGCGCCGTTTTGGATAGACCTCAGATAACCAAGCATCTTTCTGCAATAATGATTGTAGGGTAAAACCTTAGCTAATTCAGAATTTGAGCCTTCCTGTTCTTTTATTGAAATAAAATCGACATGATTACAAAGCCATTTTTCAGGAGTTTTCTTATCGCCAACTACGATAAGCCGGTAATCTTTGAATTTGGAGAAAGCACACACAGCTTCTGTTGGTTCAAAAATAGATGTAATTACAATACTTTTGTTTATTTTTCCGTTTTCCATTTTGATAATTTAACCGGATGTAAATAAAGATAATTTGAAGGAAATTCAGCCAGTAATTTTGGTAATGAAT
>JGI20166J26741_11644918_pt1 | contig 11293 bp, 5 predicted proteins | sample TergutCu122P5_FD_26741 | JGI IMG/M metagenome (IMG submission 26741) | reverse complement strand
GCTTGTTTTGCGCTTATATATATATATATATACACACACACACACGATGGCACAGTGAATCTGTATGACGGAGTGAGACGCCAAGTTAGATTGTGACGTGGAGTAGACTGCACGTTCCAGCGATTGCTGGCGCGTATGTGTTATGTCTATTATCTTTGACACAACTTGCATTTACGTTGAAGTAAACAGTGGCGTAAGTCCAGTTATCACCACCTAGTTTTAGTATGGCAAAATGTAGAAAGGAGCCGACCCCACTTGATGCGCGTGGGTCTGCGACATTTCGCTTGCGGGGTTTGCGGTTTCAAATCCCGTAGGGCGCGTGGGTGTCTGTTTCTTGTGAGTGTTGTGTTTTGTCCGGTAGAGGTCTCTGAAACGAGCCGACCTCTCCTCCGGAGGAGTCTTACGGAGCGTGGTGTGTCTGAGTGCAACCTCGAAACCTCAGCAGTGAGGTAGCTAGGCCTACTAGGGCTGTCGAGCCATGAATAAAGAAAAATAAATTTCCAGTGCTTGGTTAAGTACATAGCAACGAAGACACATGGTAGATTGACCATGTGGCTCCACGCATTCCTAAACTCTGAGAACAGCTTCAGTCATCGGCGTAAGAGCGGAAACCATTGGATAGCAGGCTGCGGGATTAATTGTTGCTTATGTAATTGATGATGTTTGTGCACATTTTTCGTAAATGTGGATTCTGTGTACGTCACTGTTTTTATCGAGTTCGTGTCTTTTACACGCTTCATGGAACTGCTCGCCGACGAGTTTCCGTTGCATGCGGTGCATAGTTTTCTCGGTATAATTTTAAATTTTTATTTTTACATCTGTTCATTTGTTTTCCCATTTACTCCTTTGCCGAAATGTGTTTTTTAAGATCCAGTATTTTGTTTGTACACTAAATTATTTTTCTGTATGTTAACCCCTTTTCCTTTTTTTTATACATCTTGTCAGACCATATTTGGGTTTTATATTCTACCAAAATGTGAACTCGGTGAATGTGGTCTGTTTCCCGAGATACATTGCTGTGCCTGTTTTATATCGGAAGTTACCACTGACGCCTGCGTTAATTAGAATTGCCGTCTTACCCTTCGGCCGAAGCCCGTTCTTACCTGCTGGAAATGATGATTTGTAATTGCGATTGGATTAAGCTGTTTTGTCGGTTCTCGTGGCGTAGTTTATAGACGTTTCGGAGGAGCGTGCTGTATGCTTGCACAGGGCTAGCAGTCTGGATTACAATCCATGCGGCCTTACATGTACCCATGTTTACTTGTGACGCCAAAGATTTGTATCGTCTCGCTTCCTGTCATTCACATTTTATGTCACATGCTTTTGGTTGGATGTCGAATGATGAACGAATGAGTTGTTCCCACGGTCCCACGGTGTGTTGACAGTTTAATGCATCTTTTTTGGCCCGTGATGACGTTGGTGTGTGTGTGCGCGCGCGCGCGCGTGCGGAGCCCCTGATGGCGCCATATTGAATGTGGCTCTTCCGCCGGCCGGTGTATTGCGCAATTATATTGTGGCATACCCCATTCCCATTCAGTGCCGCCATTGCGTGGTTGTGAGCGTGTGGACGTGGTGACGTCACTAGCCGCTTATTGCCGTCCCAACCTCAGCTGACCGAGCGGCACAAATTGGTTAGATCCTGTCTGCGCGCGCATCCATCAAGGTTGGTAGTTCCACACATACTGCACTGAATCAACCATCCTTTTGTAGACTATTGTGTGGTAATTCTGATGCTTTTAAAAATAGAATCTCCCCTACTTACTGGAAATTGCATAATGACCGCTAAATTTGGAACAGGCACCGTTTCTGCTAACTGAATCTTCCTAGTTAAGTAATTTTTTGTCGGTTTTTTGTCTCTGTCGGGACTGCAGAAGAAAATTTTCGTTGAAGTGTTTGGCGATTTTGATTCACACACTGCTATGGAAAGCGAATACATTTACCACATCGGAAAGTAACAGCCAACTTCGTGAAGCGAATGCTCCCTTTTATAGAAGCCGAAGGCACATTAGCATGTTCACAGGAGCCCGCTACTGGGCCGTATCCTGATTATAACACTGTATAAGCCCTCGCCTTCTGTTTTTTGAAGATCCATTTTAATGTGATTTGCACCTAGATCTTAAGTTGCTCTATGATTTTGCACTAACATGTATTTTTCGTATGCCGTGCGTGTTACATACCCCGTACTGTGGGCTTTCAAAGTGTTTCGGGCGCCGTTCGTAGTGGGTTTCGTTACACATTCCGTACATTAACGTGTCGTAAATTAAACCGTGTTGGAAGCATCTGGTGTTGTACTTGAGAATGCGTTTATTTTTCGAATAGCACCAAAGTTGCATTTATATATTGTGTGCTCCTTGAGCAGTGAAGAAGCGACGGATATTAATCGGACATCCCTTAACACAGTATTTTAATTTGGAGAGATTTTCCAGTTTGATTTCAAGAAGTCAAACTTTTGTTAAATTACAGATGAACTTGTTTTTTAAACATATCTGAGGAATACTCGTACTGTGTTGCAGTCATCACATGGGCAGTGATGGGCCATTAGTTACTGTTGCCAAATTTAGTATCTTGTATAATGAGGGACCAGGCCGTTGTATGTCCGCCTGTTAAATTGAACATCATATGATGTTTGTGCAGACACGGATGCAATAGTCTGTTTTTTTTTCGGCGACTTCATTTGTAGTCTTCCTGCGTCTGTGTTGAAGTGAATGGAATGCAAGAGGCTGGCCTTGAACTCCTCGAAATTCTGGTGGGAAAGTTTGTGCGTCACTCAGTCTCATTCATGGAGCCTGTTGGCAGTATGGACAATACATTAGCTGAGCATCAGAAAATTTGGTTTTGAGATATGGATCTTACAGACCGACCCAATGCAACGAGAGGTTGTTGCCACGTACAGCCTTTAGTATGGTACGAAGTTCATGCGTTTCGGACACCTTTCTCTGTTTCTTCAGGTGCAGATGCGATGGATGACAGACGTTGGTGTTGCACAGATTTATTACATTAAATACTGCAGTTGAGGTCATGTTTAGGTAGTTTCCAGTGAACACATTGTAGTGGGACCTTTCGTGCCGAAGGGTGCACGAAAACAAACTCGAATCTTCAGACATTCAGTTAGGCGGTTTCCGTTGGTTCTAGTGCCTTTAGATTGTGAAACTTCAGACATTCAGTTAAGGAGTTCTCATTGATTCTGGTGCCTGCAGGTTGTGAAACTGCAGGCATTTAGTCAAGAAGTTTACATTGATTCTAGTGCCTGCAGGTGTGCAACTGCGAGCATTCATACAAGGGGTTTCCATTGATTCTAGTGCCTGCAGGTTGTGAAACTTAAGACATTCAATCAAGGATTACATTGGTTCTAGTGCCTGCAGGTTGTGAAACTGGATACCTTCAGTAAAGGAGTTTCCATTGATTCTAGTGCCTGCAGGTTTCCGGAGGTGGAAAGAATTTTCGCCTCTATTTTATAATTTCTACTCATATTGAGGCTTGGACTGCTGGAGTACATTTTCGGCAGTGGTATATATTCCTTTATGAGATCTGATTTTGGGCTTCGGGGTTATATCCTATACTCTGATACATGTTTGCCGTCCGTTTGGAGTAACCTGCCGCGTTCATCTTCAGGGTAACACTTCTGTGCAGAAGATCGAGACATGTTATGGGATACGATACTGTGGAAAATGCGCCTTCCCGTAAGATGGATACAACAGGTTGTCACAAAACATAAGTAACCACCGTATCGGACTGCGGGGTTGTCAAAGCCACGAAGAAAGACTTATTATTTTCTTTCAGCACAAGAACGACTCAGGACAGTTGATAGCGTCTTATTGCTCATTTTGTGCGTGTTTTACCACACAGGCCTTGTTTACTGTCAATTTGGAGTTTGCAGTGTGTGTAAGGTGCATTTCACATTGGCCCGTGCTGCAAGCCATTTGACCGCCCGGCAACAAGTCCAATCACACTGCGGACTAGAGAGGCCTTTCCAGTTACGAGTACTCTGACTGCAGACTCATGATGGAATGCGGTGGCTTTGGAATGTGGTTGGCGATGCCTCGCGGGCCTTGGAACTTGGCGTGTTTGTTGGGGGGCCTTGAAAGGGGAATTGTTCCGCTGCTGTTATACCAACGGGGTGGGGAGGGGCACTGTTAAGTATATCAGTGCTTGTTTTTCAGTTTCGAAATGGGTTTCCCTTTTCCTTCACAGATGTTCATAGCTTTTGCGGTTTTATCATCACACCGCGTTCTGCGAGACATGAGATTCACGAAGCGGTTAAAGAGGACCCATGTCTTTGTGCGATGTGACGCCGTGTTGGACAGCGAATAGTAACCAGACAGCTTGGAGGACCTTGCATCCATCGTCGGGGGTGTCAGATCATGGCTTTCGAGTCAGTTGAACACCAGGTAGTTGTAATACCTCCAAGGTGGTGGCAGCAAGCTACGAAACGTCAGTATGTACCCGTTGACCCGGCATCATATCCCAGAATACATTAATCGTCAGTTCACATTCCGACACGGGCGAATTTGCATATTAGATTCTGAGAAAACTTTTATGTAGTTTGTATTTTCGTACTTCCCGCAGAGACGTCGAAATTGCGGGAGAGGGTTACTGCGGGGTGCAGCTGGGTCATTCACCTAGGCACCCTACCGTTCTCTCTCCCTCTCACTTCGATGTCATGGGCTTCTAATCTGAATCGTGGGATGACACATTTTTACAGAACGGTGTATTTGTGCTTATCCACTAGAGTACATCCCGGTACTTTCGAACATTTACAGTTTTGTCGATCGTTTCGCTGCTAGGCTGTAAGTCGTCTTTTGGCTTATCTATAACTGTGTCTCGGATGTTTTAATTTATGATTTCCTGTCGGCTGTTAATGTATCTACATTTGGTTTTTCTGATAACCGTATTAACCCTGCTATGTCCAGCTTGGATGTGAGAAGGGATTGGGCGGACCCTTGAGGGGAGTCAGAGTCATCTTCCGGCCCCACCCGTTGTTAGCATGGTGGCGTGCCGGCATAGCTGGCGTCTGTTCCCCTCGGGAGATCGACCGCATTGCGTCATAGCGCATGACCAGCTGATGTGGTGATACATACGCAAGGTCATCACACCGTGCAAGACGATTGTTGTGGTGGCTGGTGGGTAAACGACCCGGCCTAGAGTCGAAGAAAGGCCCCCGCTAAACGCATCCAGCTGGCCTGTAGATTGTGTTCAACACAGAGCACAGAAGGCGATTTAAATCTCATTTCTGGTATGCTTGGTATTCTGAGCGTTGGTGAGTGCTGAATACTCTCTTGGGGTGTGACGCAGTGTATTCTGGTAGAAATTGCTGACATTTAAGAGGAATGTGCTGTCTCCATCTTCGGGATTGAAATGGAGTCTGCATGTTCCTTCGAAACCTTGGTAAATTTATTTCAGGCTATACAACGCCACATCGCAGACGACCTTTTTTTTCCCCCGTGTCCACGGAAGCACATGTGGGGCGTAGAGGTACGGCTGTACTCGTTCTTAGCCTGGGCACTAGATGTAGATAGATGGTGAACTTAAGACCCCTACCGCTTTACCCCCGAGAAAGAACCGCCGTGCTTATTGAGTAGGATGCTTGATTGCCCATGCAGCAGGTCTCCACCATTTTGGGAAGAGATATGCTCAGAACAATGGCCGCTGCCCATGGTTTGGGTGACGATAATAGGAGTGGTGTAATGGAATGCTGAGTAATGACTGGGAAGGCCACTTCCGGCCGCCATATGTAGAATTGTCTATGATTTTTGTTTTGTTTTAATAACGTTCATCTTGAATTTATGTGCCCTGTAGCTACCTGAAAAAATTTCTAAGCATGAATTAAAAGGTAGTAGTTTAATACGTTACTTTCATGGTGCTTAGATTTAAAATAGAAAATATGTGGATTTGACTTTAGAATGGCTGGTTACTATTCTAAACATGTAGCCGTTTTTACTGTTGTACATTTTCCGTGCAGATATGTTACAAATACAGTATTTATTACCAACTTGTTGCACGGTGTTTTTATTGTTATTAATTATTGCTCCGAAATGTTTCGGCCACAGCTCTCGGCTATCTTCAGAGAGCTCGCAAGTTTTTCGACGTGTGCAACTTATGTGTTACTTTATGTGGGAGAGATTCTACACATCATTGCCCCATTGTAATTAAAATGAAAATATTAAAACCCTTAAGATCAATTTGTGGCAATAGAAAATTATCTTAATTTGACACCGTTGTAATTTGCTGTGTCCGAATATGTGTTTTAACATTTTTGTACTCAACGTTTTCATTCATAGCCTGAACACGAAATACCTGAAATTTGATTCCATGATTTATTTCATGTGAAAAATTGCAGTCATGTTTTTGGTCACTTTTGAGGGTTCGATCAGTGACATATCCGAAGTGCGGGAGAATCGTTTTGCCACAGACCACATGTGAATCGTATTTTATTAAGTCCTACAGGCAGACTACTTGGTTATTTTTTGTTTCATCAATTTCCAGACCCACTGCAGTGCGCCCACTACAAATCTGGATCCACCTACCAGAAATATGCAAAATATCAAAGACAAACATGCTGATCAGCCCGCTAAAAACGCGCAACACCCTACAGCATCCACGTGTTGTCTCTGTTGAACAGCTGTAGGTGGCAGTAACTCATTTCCAAACATGTGTGTGTGTGTGTGTGTATGTATATATATATAATGTGTGTGTGTGTAGGATGTTTTGTGCAGTGTTTCAGAGCGCATTATGTAATTAAAGTGCTGATATTGTGGTCCTGACAAAGGCGCCTTTTATATTTATGCATATATCGTATATATGTACATATATACAGTATGCGAATACTGAAACATTATATACATATATAAACGTATGTACATATATACACCCGCGCTGGTAGCCGCTGCATCTGCTGTGTCGATGGTTTGGCCCTCGGGCCTGTCCGTTCACTTCGCAGTTCTTTGACTCACTCGATGCTAAAGGACTTGTAATATACACAGTTAACGCAAGTTTCTGTATCCGTGTGCTGGGTGACTTTACAGCAGGTTGAAGTGCATTGCGTTTCTTTTATCGCTGTCCTGAGCACCACGGTTGTGAAGCATTTCTCGGCGGATGCAGGCCTTCTGTGCGATAAAGCTGCTGTGCGCGGTGCAGAGATATAAGGAAGACTGCGCATTGCTGTGGTGTGGTATTTCGCTGCTTTCTTTATCTCCGTATTTTAGCGCCTTTTAAAGGTTTTAATTGGTTCGCAATTTGGCAAAGTAACATTGATGTTCTGAGCGGTCGCTGGGAGAGCGCGGTCTGCCGACAGCAATCTGTAGTGCTGTAGGCCTTTAAAAAAGACGCGGACTCTGCCAAAATAAATAAAGAGACGGATATAAATATTATTGTAAAACGCTTATTACAGACGATTGGGTCATTGAACCGATCTCCGTACCTTCAACGTTGTACGCCGCGAGAGGAACGCATATGCGTTGCTAAATTAACAGACGTCAGCCAAACTGCAGTGTAAATATGAGTAAAGTGCTGTCCTTTTATTTATTTATTTATTTATTTATTTATTTACTGGGTAGGGCTTACGAAACAGGAGTACTTGGCAACGGTTGGGTAGACGTGACGTAATAAATTTGTATTGAAATATACTGAGTTTTCTCTGGATCAGTACCATTTAACATCGTCTTATCGTGCATGCCCTGCGTTTCTTATAGTATTGGAACTTCAGTTGTTAATTGAGAGTGGTTATTTCGTTACGTTCAATTTTATATGTTCCATATCCTTGCCTTAAGGAATAAAAAGCTTACGTATTAAAACCAACAAATGCACGTGTATACAGTGTGTTGTATCAGATACTATTAATTACCAACATGTTTCGATCGCTTTTGCGATCATCAGGGTAGCTTTACAAGAGTATTAAGAATACAATTAACTCCCAAACTGTGTAAGTGGAACCTCTCGGCGTTATAGTAAATGTCTCACACTCTCCTTATGGTCACAGAATGTCAGCTTTTATGTAATTAAAAACAGTTAAAATTTAGTTAAAAACAAAGAAGACTGGATGCATTGTTGTCGTTAATATACACCCTGCAACAAAAATCAGAATAACAACATAGTCATAAATAAAGGCCGATCAGTGGTATAAACAAACAATTGCCTTGTATGCAACAGTATCGAAAAAATATATATATATATATATATATAATGATTGTGGTCGAGAGCGATATCTCTGTGATGATGGTTTAGTAAAAGCCGAAACATTGTGGACATACGGCAATCCAAATAATAATGTATGTAGAGAAACCGATCATTGTATTTGGTTGGATTCTAGTCAAATATCATGCAATACACGTACTGTGAAGAGCGTTAATATTCTAACTAGTAGTAGTAGTAGTAGCAGCAGCAGTAGCAGCAGCATATGTACTATCTCAGAGTGTGGAATGTGTGTAAATGTTTTTCCACTGCAACAGCGGTTGCAAGAACGCGCCTTACTGTTGCCTTATACATTGCCTGTCTTGTTGAATACTAGAGTAATAAGCTAAGCACAAGAACAGCGTACAGGGACGTAGAATCACCTCCTTCAGATGGGATTAGAGCTAACTGCCGAAACGTCGTGCACAATATAATTGTTTTGTAACGGCGCCGTCGGTAGTTCAGGCTGTATAACATCGAATTGTGAGACGAGTAATGACTGATGAATTGGAGAGGATGTGGTATGAAACGGCAGTGGACGAGTTCCAAATACTGCTCAGTAATTCGCGCGGTATGACGGAGGAAAACCGAGAAAGCTCAGTGACGATAGCCGGCTTCCGGGCCTATTTTAATGCAGAAAGTTCCGGCACTCGGTAGTCAGTTGATCGCCACATCTGGTGTTCACTTCAGGCACCCAGGAGTGGCTCGTATGTACGAAGATGTTCGGACACAAAGACTGGCGGGTTAGGGAGGCACTAGATGAAGTGGGATAGCCGTTGAATGGGGACTGGGTTGTCCGCAGCGTCGGTCCATACACCTCGAAGGAAAGAAAAATTCCCCTTGCCGGGAATCGAGCCACCATGTCTCGGTCGTTCACCCCATTGCCTAGTCACCAAACCGACTGAGCTGCCCCGGTCGCCGCTGTGATCTCGTTAGAAGGTAATCTGATATCCCCGTACGTCTGATTACTTTGTTGAGCCCAGAATTGACGGCGCATGCCCCTGTTTTGCTGCTCATCCTGTCAAATCCGCCGTTGTGAATGAACCAATCACCTGCATGTCAGTACGAACGTGTCCGATTTTATTCACGTCAGCCATGTATCACGGTCTTGCGTGGGATGTACTACGGCTTTGCTTTGAAATCTGTGGGCCCCGTAACGAACGAAACAGACGGGACAACAGTGCACTGACTTTTGTGACGTAACACTGCCTCGTAAATTGTACCCTTTCAGGATAAACGAGTGGAGACGGGTGACGGGTTGCGAACGCAGCATGCAAGAGACATGTGAGAAATGTATACGGTTTATTAGTCGGAAAACCCTAAGTAAGGCCTAGGCGTAGATTTTTGGATACTTTTTTTTGTCGTTCTTAAGTGAATAGGGTATGAGGTACTTTGGATTCGTGTCTCTCAGGATAGGGTCCACTGTTGGGCAGACGGTAATACCCTGAAGACGGATGTAGAAATTTCCTCTGAAACGTAAGTGCCTATGTATCAGACTGCACGGCGTCATATACCAGGAGGGCTACTGTTAACATTCAGCGCTGTGTGAACCTCATATATCACAACATAGTAAATCCTTGAACACAAATGGCGAGGAATGCTTTAGATGCCGGTTAGTAGCGACTTACGGAGAAGATGGGGTTAGAAAACGCTGCGCTCTAAATTTAACGATGTCTGTCTCATTAACCTACGGACCAAATTTTGTGGCCTCTCCAGATTTTAACAAAAGTGCCAGGGCACAGATAGGAGGCGGAGCTGTATCTCCAACCCATTCGCATCTCGGCACTGGAGGAAGTGGGCGATAACGCCACGCCCCGGCAGTTTTACCCCCCGGGTATGACGCCGGTACCCATTGTACAGGAGGTTGGGTGGGCTGCAGGGCCGGTCTGGAAGGCACGGACTCGCTCTCTCCGGGTTTCGATCTCCAGACCGTCCAGCCCATGGCGAGTTGCTGTACCGACTGAGCTGTCCCGGCCGCCAACTGCTGGCATTGCGGTTAAAAGAAGTTTAAGGCCGTGGGATTATTTTTCACTTGTGTGAAGTGCGTACGAAATTTCACAGAATCCAGTCTCTGTTCGAAAGTGCTGAGTGACGGGTTAACAGCCCAACGACTTGCACGTGATGTCACAAAAATACCCGAGAAATAAGTCGACGTGATTGCGGGTTACATGATTCAGCTGGCGTGTTGCATTACGTTCTTTGCGACGCATTTCACTTGTTTGAACATCTGTCGTCTGGAGGTATATTTAAAGCACATTTCGTCATATATACATGTTTCTCCCTTCGTTGCAGTTGTATGTGTCATAATTACGTTATTTTGCAGGGGTATGGGTAACGTGGCGCTGAGAGCGGTAAGATGCGGAACTATTTGTAGGGGTTAGGCGTGGTTCTCAGATATGTTCGCATTCGCCGTCGCGGCGCGATTGGCTGGATGAGACAACTCGTTGTGACGTCATGTCTCGCCGACGGTTGTGTACGTTTGTGGGAAGAGTTTGCCTCGTACAATCGATCCATGTGTGTTTGGCAGTGGCGTCTGGTGACGTCATTCAGCTACACGACGAACGGCGACTACGGATCGTTACTCTTCGTCTTATGGGAGGCTGCGACAATTCATCTTCCCTGGCGCTGCAATTATTTTTTAAATAGCTGCAAGCTTGTTTGTTGTTTTGATATTAACCCTTAATATACCAAGCCTAGCTCGTCAACGTTGTTTACCAAGCTGGGGTCCTCTCGGAGGACCCCATGGTTTTTTTTTGTAATTTCTCAACTGTTTGATGCGGTAGATTACTCAAATAATGTTTTTTGGGTTTCTGAAACTATAATTCAGTGATTCAAGCATTGTTAGCATCAAATATTTTATGTTTATTTATTTCAACAGAAGTAACCCGGGGCACGGAACTTCTCCACACTCTCATCACTCATCCAGCATCTGAACAATGTCATCTTCTGAGCATTGTCGGCGGCCCATTTTTCAAATTTACAACGCTCAGAACCTAAAAATAACAAGAATACCATTCCTCATTTGTGACGTAGTATACCAAGCGGGATCCCGGTGGGACCCCAAGTGTGTTTTTAATTTTTTACGTTTTTTTGAAAGAACACTTTATAAGTCTAATTACATAATATT
>JGI20166J26741_11644585_pt1 | contig 11298 bp, 6 predicted proteins | sample TergutCu122P5_FD_26741 | JGI IMG/M metagenome (IMG submission 26741) | reverse complement strand
AGGTATAAAAAAATGAACAAACGGCGGCAGCGTAATTTTTTTCCGCTAACTTTTCAACCTGAAATTTGTTAAAAATAATTAAAAATGCAGGTTTTTCAAATAAAAGTTGGGAAGATTTATCAATCTTCCCAACTTTTATTTTTATATTCCATATTTTTGCCCGCAGAAATTTATCTAATTTTAATAACAATATATTATGAGATCATTAAAAGCAATCATTCTTGCGGCTGTATTATTCACAGCCTTTCAAGGAAAGAGTTTCGCCCAGTTTTCGGGCGGAACGGGAACAGGCGCCGACCCCTATCAAATCGCTAATGTTGCCGATTTGAAAGCGCTTTCGGCGTTAGTAGCGAACGACCCTTCTAAAGAAACCGGCGCCGCTACTGCCGGAAAGTATTGGAAGTTGGTAAACGACATCGACATGGCAGGCGTGACGGACTTTGTTCCCATCGGCGGATGGAAAGATGCCGAAACAAACGCCTATACCTGTTTTGAAGGCGTTTTCGACGGAAACGGCATGAAGATTAAAAACCTGACCATCAACAAACCCGGTAAATACTATGTTGCCCTGTTTGGCACGGCTGGAAAACATCCGAATTATGGCGTATCTTCCGCCGAATTGAAAAATTTGGGTATTGAAAACGGAACATTCACGGGCAGTTTTGTTGCAGGGTTAGCTGAAGAATGCTATGCAAAAAGCGTATCCAATTGTTATGTAACAGGTTCTATAACGGTAAGCGGCGTGGTTAACGATCAAGTCATTGCAGGCGGATTAATTGCATCTACTACGGCTGAAATATCTAATTGCCATTCATCTGTTACCATCAATGCAACCGGTATTACTGCTTCTTATAAGGGCTATATCGGCGGATTAACAGGCAAAATCCAAGATGCGAATGTAACTGATTGTTATACCACAGCTCCCATTACGGTAACAGCTTGCAGTTTTTATGAGCTATATCTCGGCGGATTGATTGGGCAAGCAGATGTATCCAACCCGTTTACCCATTCTTCAAAGATTTCTTTCTGTTACTCCACAAGCGATGTTACATGCGATGTAAAAAATGTGTATCTTGGAGGATTAACAGGGTCTGGAAGTGAAATTAACGTTTCCTACTGTTATGCAACAGGCAACATCGCTTATACCGGTTCCGGAGGAGGAACTAATTATTCCATGATTGGCGGATTGATAGGCAGCTATGGCGGAAGTTCGGTTTATGTCTCTAAGCTTCAGAACAGCTATACGGCGCTAAAAGGTTTTTCAGCAGGCGGAACGTCCACCTCTACAGAAAAAGGACTGTTTTTGGGAAATGACAAGTATTCGGGTTCCGCTTATGCTTCAGCAAACAATTGTTATTATGCTGCGGTAGTTCCCGGATTTGAAACGAGCGCCCTGGCAGGCGTCATGCCCCTTAGTCCGGATGAAATGAAAACACCCGAGTTTGCATCGGTGTTAAACACCGCTCTTCCTTTTGTATGGCAATACAATCCCGGAGGGTATCCCGTTTTTAGCACGCAGCAGATAAGCGGCGCCGTCACTCCCGATATAGCGGCTAAAGTGGATTCGATATTCGATTTCGGCGCATTTCACGTCAAAGTGGCGGCAACCATTGTCCCCAATACGGGAATCGCCATAACCGAAAGCGGCGTAGAATGGAAAGAAAAAACGGCAAGCGCATGGAACGCCGTCGCGACTGCCGGCAACCTGTTTCCGGCAACCGTTTCCGGATTATCGCCGCTTACCCAGTACGACCTGCGGCTGTACGTGAAAACGGCAAGCGCCGTTTATTATGGAATGACGCACAGTTTCAAAACGCCTGCATGGGAAGGAACCGGCGCCGCCGACAATCCCTTCCAGATTTATACAGTGGCCGACCTGAAAGCGCTCTCCGATTTGGTGATGAATGACCAGTCTGCTGTCATAACTTCGGCAAATACATCAGGAAAATACTGGAAACTGATGAACGACATCGACATGACCGGCGTAACCGACTTTATCCCCATCGGCGGATGGAGCAGCGCCGCAACCAGTGATGGAAACAAAATGTTTGCAGGCGTATTTGACGGCGATGGAAAGAAAATTAAAAATCTCATCATCAATCTACCCGGCAAATCATACGTTGCCCTGTTTGGAAAAACAGGTTCTGCGGGTACTTCGGCGGCGGTAAAAAATCTTGGCATCGAAAACTGTTCCATCATAGGAGGACTATATACGGGTTCCTTAGCGGCATATACCTACGGCGGCAGTATTTCTAACTGTTATGCAACCGGAGCGGTAACAGTATTCGGCACAAGCAGCGCTTACGTCGGCGGATTGGCAGGCTATTGTGCACCATGCGGCTTCACTAACTGCTATACGAATGTTTCTTTGTCGGTTTCCGGTCTTTCTTCTTCTGTGTTTATTGGCGGAATGACAGGAGACGCTGAGCGTAGCTCTTTCTCCCGCTGTTTTTCAGCGGGCAGCATTACGGTAAATAATCTAACCTATTATAACAACACGACCGGCGGATTAATCGGCACATTATACGGTGGATTCGTTTCCAATTGTTACTCCACAGTCGGCATAACAATCGCCGATTGTAATACCCCAGTTGTGGGCGGTTTGATTGGAATCTCAACCACCAGTACGGTAAAGAACAGTTATACGGCGCTGAGCGGCTTTTCGATAACGCCGTCCAATACAAATTCTGCGGGACTGTTTTCAGGAAAAGCAAACACGCCGTATCCGGCAAACTGTTATTATGCCACTACAGTTAGCGGATATGATACGAGCAACACAGCGGGCGTTGCGCCGCTCGACCCTGGCGTAATGAAAACGCTGGAGTTTGCATCGACATTGAACACAGCCGTCCCTTTTGTATGGCAATACAACCCCGGAGGGTATCCTGTTTTCGACTGGCAACAAATAACCGGAGCCGTAACCCCCGATATAGCGGCTAAGGTCGATACGATTTACGATATTGATGCCGTTCATGCATTTGTGAAAGCAACAATTATCCCCAATGGAACGGCAATCACCGAAAGAGGCATAGAATGGAAGCCAAAGTCTTCAGCCACATGGAACGCCGTGCAGGCAAGCGCCGACCAGTTTACGGTAACCATTGAAGGATTATCGCCGCTTACTCCATATAATATACGAACCTACGCCAAAACGGCAAGCGCTACCCGTTATGGAATAGTTCAAAACTTTACCTCAGGAGCTTGGCAAGGATACGGCACGGCAGACCTTCCGTACCAAATTTCGACTGTTTTCGACCTGAAAGCGCTCTCCGACTGGGTAATGAACGGCTCACCCACTATCGGTAAGTATTGGAAATTGATGAACGATATTGATATGACCGGCGTAACCGACTTTATCCCTATCGGCGGGTGGAGCAGCCCCACAACCAATGACGGCGCTAAATATTTTGAAGGCTTCTTCGACGGAAACGCGAAAAAGATAAAAAATCTCACCATCAACCAGCCTGATATGACTTATGTAGGGCTGTTTGGAATAATATCGCAGACGAGTAATTATGAGAAAGCAGCCCTGAAAAACCTGGGCGTAGAAAATGCGGTCATCACCGGCGGAAACATCGTGGGAATAATGGTCGGCGACAATTGGGCTGCTATCTCCGGCTGCTATGCCACCGGCTCTGTCACCTTCAGCGGCGTCACCAATTCAACGGGCGGCGGATTCGTTGGCAGAGCTATTCATCGTGTTACCAACTGTTATATGACAGGAAGCGTTGCGGCTGTCAATCAGCAGGAAAATCATTCTATTGGCGGCTTTGCAGGATATACCGAAACTGTTATGTCAAACTGTTATGCGGTTATCGCCAATTTTTCGGATAACAGCGCATCAATTTCGAAAGGACTGTTTGCAGGCGCAATCAACGGTTATGCGACCATTACCAATTGCTACTATGCCACTACCGTGAGCGGATTTGAGAAAAGCAATCACGCCGGAATCATTCCGTTGGATGCAAGCGCAATGAAAACGCCGGAATTTGTACAGTCGTTGAATATGCAGACGCCGTTTGTATGGCAATACAGCGCCGGAGCGTACCCGCCGCTCGACTGGCAAGCTGTTGCCGGAGCGGCAGCTTCAAAAGTCGGCGTTTCGCTCTATACCATCACCAAGATAGAAGCAAACCGGATAGATGTTACAGGCACTTTCACGCCTGCCGCCGAAACCGTGACTGAAAAGGGAGTAGCATGGAAACCGGTAAAGGAAACTGTGTGGAAAACATTGCCGCTGGCAGACAGCGTCTTTGCAACTACCATCACAGGATTAACAGACACTACCGATTATGAAATTCGTCCCTATATAAAAACGGCAGCGGCTGTCTATTATGGCGTAACGCGGTACTTCGCCACCACCGACTGGATAGGATTGGGAACAACCGACCGCCCCTATCAGATTCTAAAACCTGCCGATTTAAAACGATTATCGCTTATGGTGCAAAACGGACAGACTACGGCAGGTATATACTGGATGGTGATGAACGATATTGATATGACCGGAGTCGCCGACTATACCCCCATCGGAGGACGAAATGCCGCCAATCAGTTGGATTTGACCAAATCATTCGCAGGCTCGTTTGATGGAAACAATAAGAAAATAATCAACCTTACGCTCACGCAAAGCTGTTCGGGGAGAGATACGCTTTTAACAGGGCTGTTTGGTTATATAACGGGCGGGTGGTATCCAGATGCAGGAGTCGTGAAAAGTCTGGGAATAGAAAACAGCAGCATCACCTGTCTCGGAGGCGATACCGCCGTTTCGATGGTAGGCTCAATTGCCGCCTGGTGTCCCGATGGCAATATTGTTAACTGTTATTCCACCGCTACCGTAACGGGAAACAATTGCTTAAACGTTGGCGGTATTATCGGGAAAGGAAATATGAGCGCAGTTGGAACCCTGATTAAAAATACCCGTTTTGCAGGCAAGGTGTTAGCCGATAAATCAATCAACATAGGCGGAATAGCCGGCGAAATTACAAATGAATATACTAATATTACTTCCTGCTACTCGTCGGGAACAATTACTTCAACCAACACCATCGCATTAACCAAAGAAACGGGAGCAGGCGGCGGTCAGTTTATGGGAGTAACGAAATTTACCGCTGGCGGCGGCGTAGGAGGTATTGTTGGCACACAGCACTGGTACAGCAATGTAAGCAACAGCTATTCAAGCGCCGTGATAACAGCATCGGGACCTTATGTTTCGGCAGGAGGAATCACCGGATTTATGAATATGGCGAACATGTGGGAAAATGTTTCAGACGCTGTGATAACCGGCAATGGCGTCAACGCCCGCATAGGAGGAGTGATAGGGGAATGTTGGGCTTCCGGAGGCGTTTCGGACAACAGGACGCTTAACTGCTATTCGAGAGCGACTATTTCGGTAAACGGCGATGATGCGCTTGTGGGCGGATTCTTAGGCGCAAAAACAGGAGGCATTTATTTTCCATATCATATCTACCGATGCTATTCGGCGCCCCGCTCCATGACCGTAGCCGGAGGCGGCAGTCCTAAAGCGGGCGCATTTATGGGATACTATACGGGTACGCTGGCAGTGGAAAACGATTATTTTTCAACGGCGCTCGATAAACCCGGACTGGCATTTTCCGAAGCTACCGGATATCCTGCAATCATCGGAGCTCCTCAATATGTATTAATCGGAAAAACCGAAGACGAAATGAAGCAAGCCGCTTTTGTCGATACGCTCAATTTGAACCAGTCGCCGACGGTTTGGAGACTTGATGCGGCTCCGCTAAACAACGACGGACTTCCTGTTCTTCTCTGGAAGCTAAAGTCAGCCTCTTTGTTTGCCATTACTGAATATCCTTATCTCCAGCCCTTCGACAGCGATTTGGCAGCCTATTGGGTAACATCGGAAGCGATATTAGGTTCAAATCGTCATTGGGCGCCGACAACCGGAATAAACTACATAAAACCGGAAGCAGGCAGTTATTACGCATTCTTGAATGGCGGCTTCGATCCGGGTTACAATCCCTATTACCTGACAACACTGTCTTTTGTGCTGGGTTCCACTCCCAAACAATTGAGTTATTACTATTATATTGGAAATAGTAATTGGATGCCGACGTCGCTTGTATTGCAAATCAGCGCCGACAACGGAGCCACATGGACAGACCTCTATTCGCACAGTCAGAGCAATACTAATTATATTCAGGCTACGACCGAAAAAAATCCTTGGAGCAGTAATACGATTGATTTGACGCCCTACGCCGACAAGACAGTCATATTCCGGTTTGTTGGATATTCGGCTAGTGAACCCTTTGGAAGCGCTGATGTTGCCATAGATGAATTTCTCATCGAAAATAAAATGGAAACAGACATCGAAACTGTCGGGCATGAAGAAAAAGCCCTTTCGCTCTATCCGAATCCCGTGCATGATGTGTTGCATATTGGCGGACTGACCGGAGCCGTAACCGTTAAGGTGGTGGATTTCAGCGGAAGAATCGTGTTCACAAAGCAAAATGTGATTGAAAGCGTGGATGTATCTTCCTTGCCGGCAGGAATCTATCTGCTGCAAATCAATGCAAATGGCGAAACGATGGTAAAGAAATTTATTAAAAAGTAACAACTGTCTGACCCTTGATTTAATACGCATGACAGCAAACCCTAACAGGGGTTAAAAACCCTGTTAGGGTTTGTTATTAAAAGTTTTTCATTGTCCCGAATTATTATTTTGCAAAATTATCCGTATATTTGCAAGCAAATTTCTAACTGATTTATGAAGCTGGCATTAATAGGTTATGGCAAAATGGGACATGCGATTGAAGAAGTCGCTAAAGGACGGCAACACACGATTGTTTCCATTATTGATATTGAAAATCAGGCTGATTTCGATTCGCCGCAGTTTCTTTCCGCAGACGTAGCGATTGAGTTTTCCCAACCGCAGAGCGCTTTCGACAACTATCTGAAATGTTTCGAACGGCATATTCCGGTCGTAGCCGGTACCACCGGCTGGCTCGCTCGCAGGGACGAAATAAAAAGTTTATGCGAAAAAGAAAATCATACTTTCTTTTATGCCTCGAACTACAGTCTGGGAATGAATATCTTTTTCGCCGTAAATAAATATTTGGCTAAGATAATGAACCGTTTCCAGTCGTATGATGTCCGGATGGAAGAAATACACCATATTCACAAATTGGATTCGCCGAGCGGAACAGCAATTACTCTGGCAGAGCATATTCTGGAAAATATCGACCGGAAAAAACAATGGAAAGAAGCCGAGCAGGGAACAGCGGAAGATTTGCTGATTCTTGCACGCAGAGAAGGCGAAGTCCCCGGCATTCACGAAATTATTTACGAATCGGAAGCCGATGCGATTTGCATTCAGCACAGCGCTAAAAGCCGGATAGGACTTGCATTGGGCGCAGTGTTGGCTGCCGAATTTACGAAAGGGAAAAAGGGATTTTTGAGTATGAATGATATGTTGGATTTTTAACAAAAATAGAATAATGAAAAAAGTAACAAAAAATCAATGGATCATCTTTTCCATTGTTGCCGTTCTCTACCTCGCTTTTATCATTTGGGTAGGAAACTATTGGTGGTTATTGGGAATACCGGTTTTGTTCGATATTTATATTTCAAAATTTATCCCCTGGGACGCTTGGAAAAATCCCAAAAACAAGTTTCTAAAGAAAATTGCCGAATGGGTCGATGCTATCCTTTTTGCTTTAATAGCCGTCTATTTCATCAATCTGTTTATTTTCCAAATGTATAAGATACCCTCTTCTTCTTTGGAAAAAACGCTTTTAGTAGGCGATTATCTGATGGTGAATAAATTCAGCTATGGTCCCCGCATCCCGAACACCCCGCTGTCGTTTCCGCTGGTTCAGCATACGCTCCCGATTATCAATACTAAATCGTACATCGAATGGCCTCGCTGGGGCTATAAGCGACTGAAAGGTTTGGGACAGGTGAAGCGCTACGATATTGTCGTTTTCAATTATCCTGCCGGAGATACGGTGGCGCTTAAAAGTCCGTCGAATCAGGATTATTACTATTCGGTAAGGACTTATGGAAGGGAAGAAGTATGGTCGAATAAGAATAAATTCGGAGATATTGTTTACCGTCCGGTGGACAGGCGGGAAAATTACGTGAAACGGTGTATCGGCTTACCGGGCGATTCGCTCCGGATTATTAATAACGAAGTATATATCAATGGAACGCTTCTGCCTTTGCCCGAACACGCTCAATTCAATTACTTTGTAGAAACAAATGGGAATTTATTAAATGACCGGCAATTCAGAACGCTGGGCGTGAGTGTGGACGATTATGATAATGATTATAGCGGACGCGGACAACGTCACCCCGTTAATCTATTTACGTCATTGGTCAGTAACGATCCGAGCGCTGCTCCTTACTTCGAAAGTTTAGGAATAAAGAAAAATGCCGACAGTTCTTATAATCCTGTATATATACTTCCATTAACGAAAGACGCTGTACAGAAATTAGAGAAAAACGGATGGGCGCGTTCCATTCATATCGACTTCGACAGAGCCGGCGATATTTATCCCTTTGTCGATTCTTTGGGCTGGTCGCGCGATAATTACGGTCCCATTTGGATACCGAAAAAAGGAGCTTCTATTGAATTGAACGAAAAGAATCTGGCGCTTTATTCCCGTTGCATCGTGGCTTACGAAGGAAATACGCTGGAAAGAAAAGGCGGTCAAATATTGATAAACGGAAAGCCGGCAACTGCTTTTACGTTTAAATATGATTATTACTTTATGATGGGCGACAACCGGCACAATTCACAGGATTCGCGCTCGTGGGGATTTGTTCCGGAAGACCATATCGTAGGAAAACCGATTCTGATTTGGCTATCGACCGACAAAGACCGCGCGCTTTTCAATGGAGGGATTCGCTGGAACCGGCTTTTCAGGCTTCCGGGCAACAAATAAAAACCGGAGCAAAATGGTAAGAACCGTACTCCTGTCAACGGCTTATCTGGCTCCGGTAGAATATTATGTTCAGATGTGCCATCATCCGCAGGCGATGATTGAAGCGCATTGCAATTATATCAAACAAACCTACCGCAGCCGTTGCGTGATTGCTTCTGCCAACGGGCGTCAAACGCTCAGCATCCCGATTGTCAAACCCGATACCTTAAAGTGTCAGACGAAAGACATCCGCATTGCCGAACATGGCAATTGGCGGCATTTGCATTGGAACGCCCTGGTTTCGGCTTACAACTCCACGCCTTTTTTTGAATATTACGAAGATGATTTTCGTCCGTTTTACGAAAAGCCTGCCGGTTTTCTATTCGATTTCAATGAAGAATTAAGAACGTTGCTCTGTTCTTTATTGGACATATCCCCTACCCTTTCTTATTCAAATGAATATATCTTCCCGCCTCCGCCCGATATTTTGGATTTGCGGGAAGCTATTCATCCAAAGAAAAGCCCTACAATACAACATTTTCCTCCCTATTATCAGGTATTTGAATCCAAACAAGGCTTTCAACCGAATCTCAGTATCGTCGATTTGCTGTTCAATATGGGACCGGAAGCGGCGCTGCGGCTTCACCGGACTGCCTTATGCTGAAAGGGCAAAGCCGGCAATGACAAATAGAACGATGAGATAAAGAGCCGCCAATACCAAACCGATGACTGCAAGTACGCCATAAAAAATAAACAGGTTTTTGAGTTTTCCGCTTGCATAGTCAAAAGATGCCTGGTCGCCATGACGGACAGCATCCGAAAAACCTTTACCTGCCCGGTAACAAAAGTGCGCAGGGAAAAAGTAAATAACCGCATAAACGATAAAAAGCAGTCCTAAGAATACCTGAAAAAACATGCCGGGAAATGCGGCGTCCATGCTTGCGCTCTGGTAAGCGCTTATGGCAGAAAACATCTTTGGACCTAAGAATAAAAAGACAAGTCCAAAACTTACTAAGATGCCGACCATAATGTAGCCGCAAATACCTAAAAGTTTTGCCCACGAGCCGATGCTGTCAAAATTCTGTTTCGTCGAACGTTCTACGATAAATTTCACATCTTCGACGTTTGTTGTAACTCCATTTTCCATATTATTACGTGTTTAATATTTTGTGTAAAAGTATTGAATATTTTTTAATTTACAAAAAAATATGAATAAACAGGGCGCATTTCAGTCTGAACATAATCAATTGAGTGATTATAGCAATGCGGGGTGGTGGTTATGATGTTTAATATGCTTTAAGATTTGTTTTGTATCCTAAACCGTCGAGTCAAGAGATGATAATTTACAGTATTCTGACTGCTGACTTGGACTTAGATTTCACATTGAAGGATGCCTGCAGGATAATGATTTATTACCGGAGTGGCTTGTATCCGGTCGGTATGAATTGGAATACACGCAATAAGTCGTGAATTGGCATCTGTTGTGTAGTTATTGTTTGACAGCATTATTTCACAACTTCGCCCGGCGCCATTCATTTGGAACCGGGTTTTTTGTCCCATTTTCTCAGAATAACACATGTTGCAAAGAATTCCTCATTCCGACCAAGTTGTCACTGCGTGACACAAGTCCCTTTCACGGGATTTAGTTGAAGTGTATTTCGCTGCAAAGATATAAAAATATTTTAATTTCCCATTATGAAAAATATTACTAATTTTGTATAGAAATGAAGCAAAAATTTGAACCGGAAAAAGAAATCATTCTCGAAACAACTGCCGACGGTTCGCCGACGCTTTATGTTCCGAGCATGGACGAACATTATCATTCGATAAATGGCGCAGTTCAGGAATCGCAGCATGTATATATTGGGGCAGGATTGAATTTCTTTGTTTATTCATGCGGATGCAAGCGCAAAGAAATAAAGGCTCTTGAATTTGGTTTCGGTACAGGATTAAATGCTTTTCTCACCGCTTTGGAAGCCGAAAAACAGCAGATAAAAATCTATTATACCGCTCTGGAGAAATACCCTTTATCACAAACGGTTACGAATCAGTTGAATTATTCGGCTTCCGACCAATCGTTGTTTCATCGCATTCATCAGTCCGAATGGGAGCGTCCGATTTCGATAACGCCGTTTTTCACTTTGCACAAACTGTCGCTTGATTTTGTTTCGTTTGACTTTCCCAATCGCTATGATTTGGTTTATTACGATGCGTTTGCACCGGACAGGCAACCGGAAGTCTGGTCGCAGGAATTGTTTGATAAACTCTTTTCCGCAATGAATGCAGGCGGGTTTCTTACTACTTGCTGTGCAAAAGGAAGCGTCCGCCGAATGATGCAACAGGCAGGTTTCGCGGTTGAACGTATCCCCGGAGCTTCCGGAAAAAGGGAAATGCT
>JGI20166J26741_11644474_pt1 | contig 11301 bp, 8 predicted proteins | sample TergutCu122P5_FD_26741 | JGI IMG/M metagenome (IMG submission 26741) | reverse complement strand
GCAATAGATGTACAGTGTGTCACACAGCGCGGTTCTTAAGCGTTTAAAGTTTTAAATCTCAGCACCAGTTCTATCATTCTCGATTGTCGAGACGAGTCACGATATTATTAAGAGTCTCCTGCATTTCTGTAAGTTTCTTCTCCATTGCCGCCAATTTCTCTTCAGGTGATTGAGGTTTCTTTCTTGGCTGTCTCTTTATTCTGATACAATGTGATACACTTGAAAGAACATTGGATCTAACAAGTAGACGGAGAAACGGTGCCTTCCACCTGTTTGGATATAAACTTAACTTCCCTTCCTTCATTTTGTTAGGCCCAAAAAGTTTCTGCGAAATGCGATGTATATTATTGACTTTTAGTAATTTTACTTTTACCACAAAAGACACCGTTTCTGCATCCCTTATTATTTCTTGTGTATCAAACACTGCCAGACCGTTCAACAAGTTCAGTAAAATAGTAACCATCAGGAAAACAAATAAGAGGTATATCATGTAACTTGTACTTGATAAAGTAACAAAAGGTATACTAGAGAATTCTACTGCACCCGTGGACAGGAAAATTGTTCGTAGCATTGAGCTGAAGAGCTCAGAAAAACCAACACTGGCTAAATTTTGACTTTCTTTGGCAACAGTGCAAATGGTGAGTGTGAAAATTATGATTAGGATGGAGTAAGTAGCCATGTACTTAAAAAATGTCACACTCACCCTTCTGAACATCTCCATTTTGACTGCCACCCACGGCAGTCGCCATGTCATCCACAACAATTTCAGCCACGGACATAACAAGGCGATCACTGTCACGTGAGGCCATACCCTTGAGCTCGTTAGAACATCGAAGTCTAATCCGCATGCATAAAAGAACGCCGGGAGAAAAGGTAAGATTTCCATTATCCACAAGTAATCAGCAGTACGAAAATAAATTAAAATTATTAGATCAGAAATGCCAAAGGCAGCAATTATGACAGCTGGCACAATACGCAGACCAAAGTGTAGGGAAACATCAAATAAAATTACACTTGTGAATATAAGCAGCATGGCCGAGTGTGTAAATAATCGTAAAAAAAAAGGAACCATGATGTATTCGTAATGTAAGTTTATGAAACACGATGTGACTGGATGTTTCAGTAACTCCCGTTGATGTGGACATTCCGCCATATGAGGCATTATTTTGTTAATTATCTCATAACTGAAAGTCAGCTTTAAATCTTCGTTTGTCTCCGGTTCGTCATTACACTCCAAGCAATCGTCTAGAATCGCCTCCAACATTGGGGTGCTGACTGATGTCAGAATTGGAGTGCCATGAATGGATAACGTGATGTCAGCTCCTCTTTTCAACAAAAGCAAGACCCTGTCTTGGAACTCGCTTTTCACAGCAATATAAAGAGCTGTGTTACCTTCATTGTCTTCCCAGTCAATGATCTTATTTTCACACGAGTTCAGAACAAGCTTGAAGCAGCTGTCTAATCTCTCCTTGTCACCTGGTTTCTTTCCACTTACACTGGCCAACCAATGAAGAATTGTCCTGTTCTTATTGTCAGTTACACTTTTATCTACATTGGGATGTTTAAGTAATACCTTCAGTACGTCTAAATTTCCACTCCTAGCTGTAGCATGTAGCAAAGGCATATCGGTAACACGATTCTTAATGTCCGGATCTGCACCTTTGTCGAGAAGAAGTTTGACAAACTCTTTACGGTTCTTCATATGGCAAGCAATTTCTAGTAGAGACGAATAGTAAGGTTCATTGTACCAAGGGTTAGGGTTAGGAAAATCAGGAATATTTTCTTCAAAAATTTTGTATTCATCGTGCTGAAGTGCAGCAAGTAGTTTTATGTTTCTCTCAGATGAATTCATTTTCTCCATTACAGGTGGCTTTTGCAGTGGCTGTAAGTCTGGGAACGTCTGCATTATAATTTCCCTCAGAGTAGATTCACTGTCTCCTGGGTAGTAATCAAGGTAAAGACGACCGTCTTTATCTTGCTTCAGCATGTGTTTAACAGTCTTCCTGTGGGGGAATTCTACAGCAATTCCTATTGCAGTGTAGCCCTTCTTGTTCGGCTTGTTCAGGTTTGTGGCGCAGCTCATCAGCTGATCAATGTCGTTGTAGTCGTGTGAGCAATTTGCTTCATCAGACTTGCAAACTAACATTACTGCGTTGTGTAGATCGGTGTTTCCTTCATCTGAGCTCTCTGCGGCGCTTATACTTTGCAACTCCACACTTTCCTCCACGTCAGTCTTCTCCCTGGAAAATACACGTAGACACGAGCACTCACCGGCTGCCCGTCCATTTGCCTGCACGTTCCCCATCACATCTGCTTTGGAAAACAAAACACACAAAATATTTAACTAAAATTCAACCAGTCGGGAATTTATTTATCCTCAATTGTAATTAGAGTAATAATAATAGCTGTGTAAATATTAACAGGGAAATGACAAAAAATCCGAACCACAATTCAACATTTCAGCATTCTGTGTTTTGTTTGTGACACTTGACTAACCGAGTCTTAACCCTAGAACTTCAACACAGTGTTTTCTATCTCCAGCATGGCATGGAAATTTTACATTATAAAGAACGACACGAATCTAAATGTAACGGCTTAAGTAACAAGTATGAATTCTTGTATAACTAATAATAGCTTCGCGGACTGATGGCAGAATTTACTCTCAGTAACTTAAAAGTCTTTGGAAAGAGCAATTTGAGGATAAAAAAGGAAAGAAAGATCGAGAAATCTACGTAATGAAAAGCTTAACTCTTCATACCTTTCACTTTAAATTTTTACTCCAATTTGTTCATAAACAAGAGTTGGCAGGACAAGTAGCACACGTACAAGCGGGGGCACTTCGGCATAAATGCACAATTTTAGACGATTAGAATTCATGTCTTGTGGGAAATACGTACAAGCCTTCGAATGACACGTTATTACTGTAACAGGTTTTGCATCTAATGATGTTGCAGTTACGATCTGACTGGTCTGAAAATCGACAATAACTCGAGGGTCTTGGCCTCTTGCAGTTTCATGTCATGAAGGAAAGCTTATTCTAAGGGGTTCTTTCAGTTTCGGCTACACTCTTTTCATGCTTATAGGGATAACATGTCAATGAAAGCGTTAAGTGTTTTGCGTATTGTTAAAGTCAGAACAACTTCATTGCTTAGTATGGGAAAGACTATGTGCTGTTCTTCTAATCTATCAAATCTCAAAATATTCTTTTTCACTTAATTCGAGATTAATTTTTGTGTCAAATTTTTCCTGACTTCATATCGGACACCTATTATGTGGAGGTGCTGTTTGTTGCTGTCAAAAACTGTAATGAGTAGACAGTTGAAGGGAAACACTTAAATTACGACTTGAAGACACACGCGAGATTTTATATTTCTGGCGTAGTGTATTTGTGTTGTTCGCTCTTCTGGGATGTTACGCAAAGTCAGTTGGCAGTTCGTTACCGGTATTCCTGAACAACACACTACTCCAATCCTACAGGTTGAACCACTGAAAGAAGAAAGTTTAGAAACCAACCGCACCGAGAGCTTCCTTTCTTTGACCACATTGATGGGCTCAGTTAAAAAAAAAAAAAAAACTTTGTTATATGACTGTGATTTTCGTTTTCGCTGAAGATTTTCTGTCTTGACCGAAGACCTCGACTTAGAAATTCTAAAGTCTAGTGCTTCAAAAGTACGTAAAGTTTTGTGTGGCATACCTTCTTGGAGTGGTTCTCTGGATTTTGGATCCAGAGTGGCATAGTCGCGAGATGAACTCGTGCGACTGTGGAAAGATACTTTGGTGAAGGTGCCATGCCTAAGGGAGAGTGCAGGTCGTGAACCTTCTTTGCTTCATTTTTCTGGCACTCGCCTTACAACTGAAGAAAAATCACGGAATATCTCAGTTAATATAGCCGAAAGATGTCTAGCAGAACAGCGCTGAGCACGATTCATTATGTCGAATTGGCCACTATTTTACGGGCAGCCTCGACTGGCCTGCTGACCTCAGTCACACTTAGATTACGCTTCAGGTTAACTGTTTCAACCCTCGGTCAGCGTAAGTATCAGCCGAGTTGTCTGTCAAAGGGGTTCGCCACAGCAGCTAACTACGAGACGAAAATCTGTTACGACATTGCTGTAGTGGGAGAAGAACAGATTTCCCACATTCTCGTGAAATTGTCTGTTACCAATGTTTCAACGTGCAACGGTAACAATGGGAAGACACGTGGAATTAAGCACCTGCAGGCTTCTGATATCGGTGCGAGCAGGTGACCTGCAGAATGATCAAATCTTTTCCATCATTGACCGGAGGAAAAACTTAAATAGCAGAACTCCATTTCTGATGGAGAGGTCACTCCATTTCAGGAGAGAACACAGCACTTTCTATCTAGCTTTCTTCTGACCTAATCGATATGAGATTAGCTGCGTATCAAGGGCCGCCCATCATTTTAACGGTCTATGTGGATCAAACTCTTTGCCTTCCCAAAGAGTTTTCCTGATCGGAGCTTGAGGATGCGTCTCGTCTTGATCTCCTCCAATCTGTCTTTGAATCGTTCCGTTTCGGATCTTTCTCTCACGTTCTGGTGACATATTCATACTCCAGCAACCCGACTGGGTCCCTTACTGTACCTGAGAACCAATCACCGTCCACACAGTCCCTATATGAAATTCCTCCACCAGTGCCGGCATTCTTCTTAAATTGAATGACACTCGAATTTTGGTCCGATAAGCTGTCTCGAAACGTCTCTATGCAACTACAAACCTATGCCGCGTAACATCTAAGACAAGCGAAATCCAGGAAACACTTCACTCTAATAAATATTCGGACTGTAATTAAAACATTTTCGTGTTAAATTGTAATTTTCATTGTTCCAACCCTACAGTTGATTCAACTCAATTGTTCAGATCTAGCTTAACGTCAATCGTCAATTAAATTAACTTTAAATAATAATAAAATTAAGAGGTGTTTCTTAAGTAACATTGAGGCAGTTAATGGAATTAATATAAGACGACTAAAAAAGATTACCATGAGGAAATTCATGCCAGTTCAATATGTAGATATAAGAAATGTTTTGTAACAGAGTGTCCTGAAAACATAAAATAGAAATTTATTTATTAATTTTACTTACAGAATGAATATCGTTTCCTTAAGGCGAATATCCGGATTTCTTTAACACTTGCGACACATGTTCAAGAAGCAATGAGTAATTTGCACGCGTATGAGGTTGTGAACTCATCTAAGGTTTCTATGTGCACGTAATAGTTTCCATCTCCTGAGGCAGTAAATCTTATCTCTCAACACTCCGACAGTATACTACATAATATGGAATATACAAAGATAACTTGATCTCCTCCATTTCCTTCAGTGTCCTCAGAATTCTTTATCTAATAGGCGCCAACACTAATTCTGTATCCATTCCTTGTACTGCCATCCAGCCAGAATAAACAGTCCATTAAATTGACCAGGGCATCTCCATCCAGAACAGCTTCCAAGAATTAATGGACATATAATGCCTGTCCTCTACACTCCTTCCTGTCGTGCACATGGTTATTTATATCTATTTTAATTTACCATTCAGTCCTTTATCTTTAGAGTTTTTCCTTAATTTCTAACCCTTTCTTTCTTATCTCTCATATTCATTCCCTCCTCTTTCGTACCAATGTCCTTATTCTTACTCTCGATTTTTAGCCTTCTGTAATTAGAAGGAAGAACAGTAGGGAAATTTCACAACCATTTCTGGGCGTGTCTGTCTCTCTGTTTGCTTGTCCCACCAATTTCGACTTTAAGCCAGCTTACCGACTACCTGGGCCCATGCACTGTATGCAAATAAAGTTAGGAGCTAGAACAAACACGTACGCAAATGTGCAAAACGCACTCTTTTATTAGCAATAAACCCCTTTAAAACAAAGAGAAACGTGAAAGTAACAACTTGTATTCTTCTGGTATCTTTCCTGCAATTAATGTAATTCCGTCTTTTTCTGTTATATTTTTCATGTACAAGTAGTTACCAGTTTAGAAGCTACAAAGTTACATTGCGTGCTGCTTAAGGTTTTCGGCTTTCAAGTGGATTTCTGTCATCATTTTAGATAACTAAACATTTTTGCTCTTTTAGGTAAATTTAACAGTTTTTCCAATTTTCATACATGTTTATTACATGGCGTAATTTTTTAGTAAACAATACCAAATATTTTGTGTGTTGACCATATTAATTAGTACAATTTTAACATTTCGAAAAGCAGTGGTTGCTATATAAACATTCTAACTTAACAGTAAAAATTTCTGGTCCTTTTCAAAGCGTACATTTTTCTGTATCTTGTGTTTCTCAAAGTAAAATTATTTCATTTAACACAATTTAAACGTTTAGTTACTAAAGAAATAGACGATTATGTTAAACCTTAATTTATCAGAGAGACAAATTGGCCTTCTGTTTTAGCCTCAAGTCCAGTTTCCTTTCTACATATTCTTAGGCATTGATAGTGCTGCTAAACAACACATCTTCTAATTCTTAAGGCAATATTGAGTCAGGAATATTTTATAAACTAAGTCTGATGCTAAAGTGTTATGGATTTATTGTTATCAGAATGACATAAAATGACAGAATTCTGAGAAGTGGATTTATGACATTTTATTGATGAATTTCCTGTAATGGTTCGTAATCACAACCCCCTTCTTTTTCGCACATTGTTTCACGTCTGTCAAAACGAATATCAATCAACCGTACTTAGTAAGGATCAGTCGAGCCAGTCGATAAATGCTTACCAAACACATCAACAGATAAGAATACGTCATATATTTTAACTTTGAGTGATAATGAAGAATCGGTCTTAAGAGCAATAAGGAGAAGCAGAAAATGTGTCTGTTCGTCGCATTTTGGATTTTGCGAAACCTACAGGTCAGCGCTCACAAACTGATGTTAGTTAGACTATGGACTGACAGACGTGCCAGAATGTGTGCCTTGAGGATGAAGTTCGGGGTAAATATTCCAGTACACAGACACAGGAATGTACGGTATTCGTCGCGAATGAAGTCACTGTTGACAGCATTTGTGTTAGAAATCCTTTACTTCATGTACTACCATCATATCGTCGGACAGAGGACGGGATCCGTCCTCAGTTCCAGCATAATTAATTAATCAATTAAGCCTAAAGATTACTCTGAATTTTTGACCCTTTAGTTACATAATAATTTTTTGCCCTGAAATTTGCGTCATTCACTACAGCATCCTAAGATCGGGACAGAAAACGGAGCTGAATTAGATACCGTCACATTCAAATAAACAAGACAAACCAAAGTACCTAATTATGGTACAACGTGAAATTAACTGTTAAAAGAAAAACTTCCCTACTTAAACCTTTGTACGTGTTTTACAGCTGGAAGTATCAATGCAGTGTGATTGAAAAGACTAAGAAAATGCCCTTAATATGTCATCACATATTGCTTGTTAATTCTCTTTTTCGTCAAGGTTTTCAAATAAGAGACACCTAGTGTGGCTGATTGGATTCGTCAAACACACTATGTTAGCTGGTTCCTTTCATTTCCTGTACCTGCTAATGGTTTCGGTTTGAAGAATCTTAGATTCATTCCAACCCATTTCATAAGCAAGTTCGGCAAGTATAGATCTCTCTAGGACACTCTCTTTAAGATTTCAGATGTTGCTGGATAATAACAGATAATAGTGTGTAGTATATAAACACCGAACAAAACTCAGTTCAATATTTACGATGTATTCTATTCACAGTCTTCTCACCAAAATGTTTCGACCGCTATTGCAGCCATCTTCAGGGTGATATTATTACAAAGACACAAAAGTAAAAATGGGGTTATTTGTGTCGTCGTCACTGCATAACAAAAAAGGTGTAAAGGAGTGACGGCGACACAACTAACCACATTTGTACTTTTGTATCATTTTAATAATATCACCCTGAAGATGGCTGCAATAGCGGCCGAAACATTTTGGTGAGAAGACTGTGAATAAACTTCATCATATACAATGATGTTCATAGTATTGGTTATTTGTATATTATGGACCTGATTATTCACGAATGATGGAAAATATTAAAATAAAATATGGATTATTTGTTTCAGCTACGTACCTGCTACCATATTCGCCCAGAATTAGCTGCAAGTAATGTTCCAATTATTGTTGTTGAACTGCTTTTGCTTTTGTTTCCATGAGCGATATTTAAATTTTTTCTAAAGATATATCAATTTCCGATACGTTTAAACACCACATATCTGCCCTTATATGAAGTATCAACACCAAACCAAGAGACTCATTCTGATTCTTCAGAAGACTTCTGCCCATGGAATTGCTGAACACTATTGATGAAAGTAAGCGATGTACGCCGAGCTGAAGATTATTCGAAATACACGATGAATATTTTACTAACTGGTCGAATCCAGGAGCTTCCCATAGCTGCTGTAAGAACTTATCAAAATGAAAGTATGTCTGTTATGAACAAATTTCCATTATCCCCATAACGTCTTTCATGCTCAAAGTGCAATATTCTGCCAGTATTAATTCCTTGGACCCTATTCCCAATGTCTTCCTCGACCGGTACATTTGTTGAAAGTCTCACCACATCAGAACTCAGTAGTATAGAACTGTTCTGAATATTCACCGATTTTGTCAACTGAATGAACGTTCCGAATGTTTATACTAATGATGCAGATTTATCAATTATTAGACTAAAAGATTTGCATATATTTCATAAAAAGGTATAAGCAGGGAAACCAGCAGAGATCACCGTGTGTCCTACATGAAGATCTGACTTGTAAGTCTTCTGAAGTTGCCAGTTATATTTCTTGTTAACAGGTATGACAGGCCTGTGTGTATAACGCAGTTTCTGAAATTTTCCGTCCTGTAGCTCTTGGGTACATTAAAAATGTGTTCACAAGCAGAACAACAAAACCAACAATTTTGTATGAACAGTTTCGTCACTTTGCTCAAGGACACTTGTATTTAAATTCATTACAAATTATCGCATCTATATCCAGATTGTTGGCTCTCATTTTTCTTTGGAAATTTCTTCAAACTTTTGGTTATAAATTATTATTTCCTTTCTTTGAAATAAATGTCTAATATAACTGTACATGGTAAATATAAGCAGTTGGTATGAAAAACAGTTCCGGGAGAGAGTTATGTTTGTTGAATTTTTTGGATTTGGACAACCGTTTTACAGAGGGCAGTGTATTCTAATTCTTAACAGTGCGTTCCTCACACGTTGAACATGTCGAAGACTAATGTATGGAGCATTTCAGACTTCGGTAGTTGGGATGACATTTGCAAAGCACAAGCTTCACTTCAGAGAATTTTAAATTGTTCAGCCAACGAAATTGAACCCTTTCGTTGTCCTACCAATCACTAGAGGGAAAGATGTCGGGTGTAAGGCACTAGTGAGTGGGGTTGGGGTGTTACACTTGCAGAGGGGACTGGAAACTGCAGAGGGTGATAGCGGCGCCCGGGGACTGAGCGATATTAGATGGTGCAACAAACGAAGTGATATCAGTAAACAAATTAATAGCACGAGGCACCTGAGAAGTTGACACGCTCCAGTATTTCAAGATCTAAATTCTGATTTTCCCAGTCCATCCAAAAGGGTTGGAAAGGAAAGTCTGAATACGTCCCGGTTTTGTGGGGTAGAAGTGCCTCCAACAAATGGCGACAACTTTTCGATCATTGTATGGGCATCGCTCGGTGATTCGTTGTACATAGTGGTTGGGGTAATATATTTGCTTTTGTGTGATTATGATCTGTGACGTGAGTCTGTTACGATTCTGGTTTTGGGACAGCTGGATCTCTCTCTCTCCCTCCCCCCTCTCTCTCTCTCCTGAAACTATTTTCAGTAAGAATTTACATTTTATTTATTTAAGGGAAATTTTGTTTCTGTTTCGCTTTAGTGTTAACGTGCATGCCGCGCAGTTGGTCTAGCGAGAATTGTGGTTATGGTATTCTGGGTTCTCGAATGGCGCCGGCAGTCAGTAATAACAATTGTAGACTGCAGCTACACGTTGTGTTACTCTACAGTAACTACCATCATGATGTTTACCAGAAGTATAAAAAAGAAAAATTATTTACCATATTTCATATATAGTTATTTACATATAGATAGTGGACAAGATTTCGGCTATACAAATGTTATTACACATAAGCGTACACGTATATAAGTATGTTTGTTACTTGTAGACAAGCTTCATTAAGATTAAAATGGTATTCTATCAAATTGAAATAATTATATCAAATAATTTATAAAGATAAAATTATAAAAGACTTCCAACAGAGAAATGTCTGTTTCGGTAATTGTAGTCCACTCGTGGGGTGATTATTACCAACCCAGACATTCACTTCTTCGGAGGCTTTTGTATTCCTTTGTATATTTTAAATTTTTTGATCTAATTACTTCAATTAATACCATAAAATTTTATATTTATTAAAGCTCCTTTACAATAACAAACATATGTAATTTTATATGTAATAACATTTGTAAGGCCGAGATTTCGTCCACTAGATATGTTAATAACTAAATGTAACTTATAGGTAAATAATTTCCTCTTTATACTTCTTTTCTGCAGCTTGTTAATAACTACTGTGGGGTAGCCGAAATATGTAGCTGCAATATAAAACTGATACATTAAAGTTGTACATTTTGAAGGAATATATTTTCTTTTATTATACATTCTAACAACATACCAGGAACACCACACTTTAAAAAACTCGAGAACCGCTGAACGTATTCTTCAAACAATTTTATACTCTGAATTTAAAAAAAAAACTTTTTTTGAGCCGGTTCCGACGTGGTTTTAAAAAACGACTGCCTCACACTAGGATCGGCATGGCTTTGTGAGATCAAGCGGAAATTATTTCGCTCAAAATATGTTGTAGTGACGATGCATGTCCAAAGGAAGTGTAAAGTAATGAAAACTTTTGTTCAGTAAATTTTTCTGAAAGTGTGTATATTATCATCGGAATTAAAGGGAACTGAAGGCACTCGTCCATGATATTAGGTTGTCCATGATTTTCTAACTTGGTTTTATAGACTTTTCGTACATAATTGCTTTTAGAGCTGTACATGATTATGAAGTGTATTGTTGTATTTTCTATTGTTTCGCTTATCCTCTATGACACATTGCAAAAGTAAGGATTTTCATTTTCTGGCCAGAATATGAAGGCCAGAAAATGTAGCGCAGCTCAGGGCCCACATAGTGAAGTTGTGCTGCGCGCTTTCTGAAGACTTGAGTCGAAAAGTTGTGACGAATGCAAGGGTTCGTTTGCAAGAGGTTGTGAGGCAAAACGGTGGTCACATTGAACATGTTCTTCATTAGGAA